>Ga0255338_1000403_pt1 | contig 148579 bp, 127 predicted proteins | sample MeOH1_35cm_T4_19_FD_203715 | JGI IMG/M metagenome (GOLD analysis project Ga0255338, IMG submission 203715) | Sandy soil microbial communities from University of British Columbia, Vancouver, Canada - MeOH1_35cm_T4_195 | ecosystem: Engineered > Artificial ecosystem > Sand microcosm >... | reverse complement strand
CAATACATTCACTACTACAATCATGACCGCATCAAGCTCAAACTAAAAGGGCTGAGTCCCGTGCAATACAGGACTCAGCCCTTTCCGGCCTAGCCATCAACCGTCCAACTTCTGGGGGTCAGTTCACGATGGCGGGCGTCTTTTTTAACATCGGGCGTACCCGTTTCTGCGTGAGCCGATTACTCCGGCTGGATGTTCGCCGACTTGATGATCCGGCCCCATTTGGCCGATTCCTGGCCCTGGAACTTGGCCAGTTCGGCCGGCGTGCTCGTGAATACCTCGGTGCCGGTTGACTGATAGAACGTGGACGCAGTGTCGCTCTTCGCCGCCTTCACCAGCAGCTGGTTGAGCTTGGTCACCACCGCCGGCGGCGTGCCGGCCGGTGCGTAGGCCGCGAACCAGTAGCTCATCTCGTAGCCCTTCACCCCCGCCTCGTCGATGGTCGGCACGTCCGGCGCCAGCGGCGAGCGCGCCTTGCCCGACACGCCCAGCGCGCGCAGCTTGCCCGACTTCACCTGCGGCAGGCCGGTGGCGGTGTCCGTGATCATCATCTGAATCTGGTTGCCGAGCAGGTCCGTAATCGCCAGCGGATTGCTCTTGTACGGCACGTGCAGCAGCTGCACGTTCGCCATCTGCTGGAACAGCTCCCCCGCGATGCGCGACGACGAACTGCCGCTGCCGAAACTCAGCTTGCCCGGCTCCTTCTTGGCCAGCGCGATGAACTCGCCCACGGTCTTGGCCGGCACCTGCGGGTTCACCACCATGATCTGGCCGCCCCGGCCCAGCGCCGTCACGGGCACGTAGTCCTTCACGGGGTCGTAGGGCAGCTTCTTGAACAGGTGCTCGTTGGCGGCGTGGGTGGTGTTGGTGGTGATCAGCACCGTGTAGCCGTCCGGGCTGGCCTTGGCCACGTCACTGGCGGCGATGAAGCCGTTGGCGCCGGGCTTGTTGTCCACCACCACGGTGACCTTGCTGTCCACGGTAATGGCCTGGCCTACGGCGCGGGCGAGCTGGTCCGTGGCGCTGCCGGCCGCGAACGGCACGACGAAGCGGATCGGCTTGTCGGGGTAGTCGGCCCAGGCGCTGCCGGCCGGCAGGGCCAGGCAGGCAAGCGCGACCAGGGTAAGCGGGGTGAGCGGGCTGCGGAATCCGTACATCGTTGTCTCCTCGATTTGTTGTAAGAGGTCGCTGGATCAGGAAGGAAGCGAAAAATCGATCAGGAAGTGCCAACGCAAAGGCGCGGCGGCACGGGAATCGGCAGGCCCAGCAGCAGGAACGCGAGCGCCTTGCCGTGCGTGTCGAGATTCAGGGCGTCGTTGACGCCGCCGTCGAGCACGCCATCGATGACGAAATTCATCGCCTGGATGGACGGCACGACGTAGCGCATCACCGCCGTGGGCTGGCGGTGGGCGAACAGGGCCCGCACGGCGTCTTCGGTCACATGGGTCACGAGGTGATCGAAGTCACGCGCGTCGTAGGCGATGACGCTGATGTTGGAGCGGTCGCCCTTGTCGCCGGTGCGGCCGTGGGCAAACTGGTAGAGCGGGGCGGTAGCGGTGGCAGTCATGGCGGTCTCCGGTCAGGCAACGAGGACGTGGGTGGGCGACACCGCATCGCGCGGCACCAGGCACGACATCGCATTGAGCCGCGCCCGCAGCGCGGTGCGCACGCCGCCGCCGCCGGCCGGGCCGCAGGTGTAGAGCGCGTTGACCTCGCGCAGCAGCGTCTGGGCCACCGCCTTGTCCTCGTGGGCAAGCGCGGCGCGCAGGCGCACGTCCTGCGCGGCGGCCTCGCCCGGCTGGGGCGCCGCCAGCATGGCGCCGCCATCGTCGGCAAACACGCTCAGCACGCCAATCAGGTCGAAGCGAATCGGCACATCGTGGCCGAGGCCCTGCATCCGCTTGCGCAGGATGTCGGCCGCCAGCCGGGCGCGCGCCGCCGCGTTGGGCCCCGCGTAGGAAATCTCGCCTTCGGCGAACCATCCGCCCTGATAGAACAGGTTGGCCTTGAGCTGCTCGGGCCGGGGGTGGCCGTGGATGTTGCGCACCGCCACGCGGTCCGGGCCGATCTGGGACACGGTCACGGCGCCGATGTCGGCCACCACGTCCGGCGTCAGGTAGGCGCTCGGATCGTGGACTTCGTACAGCAGTTGCTCCTTCACCGTGCGGAGGTCCACGCAGCCGCCAGTGTTGGCCGCCTTGAAGATCTCGATGCCGCCGTCGGCGTCGAGCTGGGCGATGGGAAAGCCTACCGCGTGCACGTCCGGCACGTCCTTCATGCCCGGATCGGCAAAGTAGCCGCCGCTGACCTGGGCGCCGCATTCGAGCAGGTGGCCGGCCATGGTGGCGGCGGCCAGGCGGTCCCAGTCGTCCCAGGCCCAGCCGAAGTGCGCCATGGCCGGCCCCACGGCCAGGGCGGGGTCGGCCACGCGGCCGCAGACCACGACCTGCGCGCCGTCGCGCAGGGCATCGGCAATGCCGCGCGCGCCGATATAGGCGTTGGCGCAGACAAAGCGCGCTTCCGGGAAGGACGGGCCCACGATGCCGCGCAGCACGGCGCGGCCGGCGTCGTGCGAGAGGTCGTCCCCCTCCACCACGGCCACGCGGGGCGCTTCGAGCCCAAGCTGCGCCGCCAGCGTGCCGATGCGCCGCGCCGCCGCGCGCGGGTTGGCCGCGCCAAAGTTGCCGACGATGGGGATGCCGTTGGCCAGGCACAGGCCGAGTACGGGCGTCAGGAGCTGGTCGAGCAGCGGCTCGTAGCCGTGCTCGGGATCGCTGCGCCGCGCCAGTTGCGCCAGCGCCAGCGTGCGTTCGGCCAGCGTCTCGAAAATCAGCGCCGCCGGGCCACCGGCGGCAATCAGCGTGCGCACCACGGGCAGGGCGGCATCGGTGCGGTCGCCGGAGAAGCCGGCGCCGGAGCCGATCAGCAGGGGAGCAGTCATGGGCGATCGCGGAAAGAGGGGAGAAGGCGATCCGATTCTAGGCCCCGCCAGTCCCACCATCAAACAGATCATTTGGATTAATCTATCGGTTCTGTGGATAAATCCAGCCCGCCATGATCCCGAACCTGTCGGTCAAGCACCTGCGCGCCTTCGTGGCGCTGGCCACGCACCGCAATTTCACGCGCGCGGCGCAGGCGTGCCACCTCTCCCAGTCCGCCTTCAGCACGCTGGTGCAGACGCTGGAGGAGCAGGCCGGCAGCCGGCTGTTCGAGCGCACCACGCGCCATGTGGAGTTGAGCGCGGACGGCCGCCGCTTCGAGGAAGTGGCGCGCCGGCTGCTGGCCGATTTCGAGACGGCGTTCGAGGACCTGCGCGACCACGCCGAGCGCCGCAAGGGCCGCGTGGCCATCGCCGCGCTGCCCTCGCTGGCGGGCGGCGACCTCCCGCCGCTGCTCGCCGACTTCCATCGCCGCTACCCGGGCATCTCGCTGGAACTGCACGACCAGCTGGCCGATGGCTGCATCGACCTCGTGCGGCGCGGCCAGGCGGATTTCGCGCTGGCCCCGGCGCCGGCCCAGGATGCCGACCTGCGCATCGAGCCGCTGGTGCACGACAACTTCCATCTGGTCTGCCCCGCCGACCATCCGCTCGCGGCCAAGCGGCGCATCGCGCCGCAGGCGCTGGCCGGGCTGCCGTTCATCCAGCTGTCACGCACGAGCAGCGTGCGCCAGCATCTGGATGCGGCGCTGCACCCGCTGCGCGTCAATGGCGTGATGGAGGTGGAGCACCTGGCCACCGTGGCGGCGCTGGTGGAGGCGGGGCTGGGGGTGTCGGTGGTACCGGCGCTGGCGCTGTTCCAGTTCCGGAGGGAGGGACTGGCGGTGCGGCCGTTACAGATGCCGTCGCTGGTGCGCGACATCTGCCTGGTGCGGCTCAAGGAGCGGGGCGATTCAGCCGCCGCGGCGGCGATGATCGACTGCCTGCGTCAGAAGTGGCCGAGGTAGCCGCCATCGACGGCCAGCACCTGCCCGCTGACGTACGACGCGGCCGGTGAGGCGAGGAAGACCGCCGCGCCGGCCACTTCGTCCGGCTGGCCCCAGCGGCCCAGCGAGGTCCGGTTGCGCAGCCATTCGGCGACCGTGCCGTCGGCCACCATCGACTGGTTCGGCTCGGTGGCGAAATAGCCGGGCGCGATGGCGTTGACGGTGATGCCGTGGCGGCCCAGATCCGCCGCCATGGCGCGCGTGAGGGCGTCCAGCCCGCCCTTGGTGGCCGGGTAGAGCACGTCGTTGGCGCGCGCCACCTGTCCGGCGATCGACGAGACATTGACGATGCGCCCGTACTGCCCGCGCTGCATCAGTTGCGCGGCGTGGCGGCACAGCGTGTAGGGGGCGACGAGGTTGGTCTCGAGCATGGCGCGCAGGTCGCCGGCGTCGAGGTCGGCCATCGAGGCGCGGTTGCGGGTGCCGGCGTTGTTGACCAGGATGTCGAGCCGGCCCGGCCGGGTAGCGAAGGCCGCGAAGGCGGCGGCGACGGCTGCTTCGTCGGTGATGTCGAGCGGCAGGGCCTCGGCGCTGCCGCCGCTGGCCTGCAACTGCGCCACGGTGTCCGCCACGCGGTCGGCGCTGCGGGCGCAGACCAGCACGTGGGCGCCGGCGGCGGCGAGGCCGGCGGCAATCGCGCGGCCAAGGCCCTGCGCGCCGCCGGTGACCAGCGCGACGCGGCCATCGAGCGAAAATGGGGACGGAGAGACTGCGGAGGAAATCGGCATGCGGCGACTATACCGCAGCGCAGCAGCCCGAAAAACACCCCGGCCTGGCGCCGGGGTTCCCTGATACGTCAGCGAATCAGCTTGCCCGTGGACGAGACGATCGACATCTCCACGAACGACGAGCCGGTGTGGCGCGTGGGGCTGTAGCTGATCAGGATGCCGCCGAGGTCGTAGTCACGCAGCCCTTCCAGCGCGGTCACCAGCTTCTCGCGCGTGGGCTCCGTCCCGGCGCGGCGCAGCCCTTCCACGAGCACCTTGGCCGACATGAAGCCTTCCATGCCCGCGTTGCTCGGCTCCACGTTCTGGGCCTTGGCCATGCTGCGGTACTCGCTGGCGATGCTCATCTGGCTGGAGTTCATGCCCGGCACCACCTGCGTGATGATCAGCCCGCGCCCGTCATCGCCCAGTTCCTTGATGAAGGAGTCGGCGGCATTGTTGGAGAGCGTGACGAACTGCGACTCGCTGCCGGCGCGCTTCAGCTCCTTGATGATGCGCGCGGCTTCCGAGCCCGAGCCGATCACCATCACGGCCTGCGGATTGGCCTTGTGGACGTTGGCCACGCCCTGGCCGATATCGCCCATCGGCCGGTTGAACGAGGCCGACGCCGCCGGCTGCACGCCGCGCGCCTGGAGCGCGGTGGTGAAGCCTTCGAACACATCCTGCCCGAAGCCGTCGTTGGCGTAGAAGATGGCGATCCGGCTCATGCCGGACGTGGCAAGGTGGTTGATGGCGCGGGCCACCTCGTCCTGGTACTTGGCGCGCACGTTGAACACGTAGCGGTTGACGGGGCGGTGCAGCGTGATGGCGCCGGTCAGCGGGGCCACCAGGGGCACCTTTTCCGCGCCGATGATCGGCAGGATGCTTTCGTTCTGCGGCGTGCCGCGCACCATGAACAGCGCGAAGACCTTGTCCTCGGCAATCAGCTTGCGTACGTTGTCAGGGGTGCGCTTGGCGTCGAAGCCATCGTCGTAGGTCACCAGCTCGATGCGGCGCCCGGCCACGCCGCCGTTGGCGTTGATGGTCTTCAGGTAGACCTGCGCCCCGGCGATCTGCTCCTTGACCGAGCCGGCCACCGGGCCGGTCACGCCGGCCGACTGGCCGATGCGGATGGTGCCCTTGCTGATCCCCGGTTCCGCGTGCGCGGTGTGCACCGCCACGGGCGCGACCAACCCCAGCGTGGCGGCAAGCATGCCGCACGCAAAGCTCCTTGCGTTCATTGTGACCCCTCCAAAAGCTGCTGGCTGACTAGTAATTTTTTGCCGCTGCGGCACGCGGCGCATCCCGTGAGGACGGCCGCGCGATGCCCGCAACTTACCTCAACGGGGGTAAATGTTCAAACATTCAGGCGGGGAGGGTCGGGAGGGGTGTTGCTGCGGCAGCACACCGTTTGCCGGGAATGCTCCGGGTGCCGGCGCGGGTGTGGCCGCAGCATGGCGCACGACAAGCCGTGCGCCGTGGCGCGCCACGGCGGCGCGCAGGCTAAGCATTGCAATGCAGCGAAGGGGCCCTGGTGCGCTCAGGGGAACGCCGGCACTGCGGGGTCCATCCCGGCGAAGCGGGCTTCCGGATGGGCGCGCTGGAGCAGCATCTCGATTTCCTCGATGCGGCCACGCGGCACGTCCACCATCAGCAGGAGCTTGCCCGCCTCGATGTCCTTCTCGAAGGCACGCAGCCGGCTGTTGGGGGCCGAGCTGCCGATCATGCTCGAGGCCCAGGCCCCGAACACGGCGCCCAGCACGGCCAGCACGCCGACCAGGCCCCACTGCGGCGTGTCGCTGACGATGGGGAACATCGCCACCACCACGCCGGCCACGATCCCCACGCCACCGCCCACCATCAGCCCCATCTCGGCGGCGTGGACGATGTCGGAGGTCTGGAACAGGTTCGCCTCGTGCAATCCGGTCATGTCGGAACCATCGCGCGCCACGAAATGGATGTGGCGGTTCTCGATGCGGGCCAGCAGCAAGTCGTCCATGGTGCGGCGGGCGCTTGGCAGGTCGGGCAACAACCAGAAGATGCGTTTGCGCATGGCTTGTCTCCTCTTCAGGCTCAGGCCGCCCCGGCTTGGGTATCCGTCGGCGGGACGGGATAGGTCCGTTCTACTCCGTTCGCGGATCGAGTGCAAGGCGCGCTGCGGCACGCTCCGTGGTGACGCGCGCTTGAAACATCGCGCATGCGCGCCGCGCGTCACTCACGGTATTTGCCTGCGTCAGAATGTGATCGGCAGGCGCAGCGTGACAGTCAGGTCGGGGGTGTCGCGGGTCAGGCCGGCGCCCACCGACAGGTTCAGCGTGTAGCGTTGGTTGAAGCGGTACGAGTAGCCCACCAGCAGCGTGCCCTGCGTGATGCGCACCGAGCCCGGAATGGTCTGCCCGTTCTGCTTGGTCGGCCAGATGATGCTCTGGTCATAGCCGATACTGAACGACGCATGCTCGTTCAGCGAGAGGCCCATGCCGAAGTTGAACTGGAAGATATCGCCCGGGGCGATCTTGCCGAGCGACTCGGTCTCGCCGTTCAGCACGGTGCGGCTGACGTTGTCCCGCGCGAAGTTGTGCAGGTAGCTGAAGGTGCCGAAGAACACCGCCGGATCGGTCGGCAGCAGCCAGGTCACGCCCGGCTGGATCGCCTGGAAGCCGGTGCCCGTCGGCATGCCCAGCGGCAGGCCGGTGCCGGTGGTATTGCTGACGCAGCGCGTCACGCAATCGGTCACCACTTCGAACGGATCCCGCCCGGTGTTCGACTTGTAGCGCAGCCAGCCGATGAAGTACGGCATCTTCTCGTTGCCGTAGTTGAGCTGGTAGCGCAGCGTCGCCTCCACGTCGCCCAGGCCGCTGCCGCTGGAGTTGAACACGTTGTCGAACGCGCTGCCGGTGAAGACTTCCCGGCTCACGGTCTGCGACTTCGAGCTGACGTAAGGGATCTTGGCTTCGATCTCGAGCCGCTTGGTCAGGCCGTAGCGGAACGCCACGGCGCTGAGGTAGGTGGTGGTCTTCACCTCGCGCACATCGATCAGGCCGATCAGCACGGCCGGGATCACCGTGTAGCCGACCAGCGCCACGCGGTTGTTCGACGAATAGCCGTACTGGAAGCTCGGCTCCACCACCAGGCTGCCTTGGGCCGTCAGCACGCCAGGCTGGTCGAAGATCGGGGCGATCTCGGGCGGACGGCCGTCCGACACCGGCGCGCGGCCCACCGGCTCCTCGGCGCCGGCGAGGGACTCGCCCTGCTGGGCGCCCTGCGCCACGTTGTTTGGCGGGACCTGGTTCTGCGGGTCGCCCGGCCCCGCAGGCGGCTGCTGGGCCTGCTGCTGCATGCCCTGCTGCACCGTGTTGTTGATCTGGGTGGCGCTGCTGCCGGCGGCGGCCGCGGCCGAATTGGTGGACACATCGGCGCCGGTACGCTGGCCGCCGCGCTTGCGCGCGAGGGCGTCCGGGCTGATGGTGTTGCGCAGCTCGCGGATGGTGGCTTCCTGCTCCGCCAGCGCGCGCTTCATCGCTTCGAGCTGCCGGGACTGTTCGGTCAGTTCCTTCTGCAGCGTCTCCAGCCGGGCGGCGGCCGGTGGCCCCGCATCCGGCGGTGTCTGGGCGTGGCTCATGCCGCCCAGCAACAGCATCGTCGAGCAGCCGGCAAAACGGATGCCCTGCAGCGAACGCTTCTTCATGACGTCTTCCTCCCCCGGGGACGGCGGGCTGTCTCGCAGGAGCCCGCAACCTGTACCGCTTGTCCGCGTATTCGCGACTTACCTCATGCTGGCTGTCCTTTGGATGACACTGTTCAGCGCAGTATTTGCCATCTGCGTGCGGAACGCCGCCAGCGTGTTCACGCTGGCGTTGATTGTCATCAGGCTCTGAATGCTCTGGTTGTTAAGCGTATTCTGGATCACGGTGCCCGGCATGTTCGCCATCGCACCAACGTTGGCCATATTGCCCGCACCGTTCTGCACGATGTTCGTCATGCCGTTGGTGACCACCGTGCCGGTGGCCGTGGCCACGGCCTGCGAAGCCATGCCCGCCGCGCCCTGTGCCGTGGCATTGGCGCCCTGCGCGGCTGCGTTGGCCGCCGCCTGGGCCGTGCCTGCCGCCCCCTGGGCGCTGGCCGCCGCGCCATTGGCCGTGGCGGTGGCCGACTGCCCCGCCGTGCCCGCCGCGCCCTGTGCATTGGCGGCTGCGGCATTGGCGGCCGCCACGGCCCCGTTGGCCGCGTTGTTGGCGTTGGCCACGGCAGCCGCCACGCCGCCCAGCGTGGCTTGCAGCTGCTGCGCCTGCGCGGCGGTGATGCGGCTCACATCGGGAATGTTGATGCTGGTGGCCACGGCCAGCGCGCCGTTGACGAAGACTGCACGGTCGATGCCGAAGCTGACCTGCAGGCCGCCGACGTCAAACCCGCCGCGCTGCTTGTCGAGCCGCGCCTGCGCCACCGGTTTCCATTTGGCCATGCCGCCGCGCGCATCGGTCACCGGCGCGTCGGGCTCGCGCGTGGCAACGGTCATGGCCGTTGCCAGCGGATCCTTGGCGGCGCGGTGCTTCGCCGCGGGGGCCCTGGCCACCGGCTCGTCTGACGCAGGCGCTTGGGCAACAGGGTTAACAGGGTTGGCAGGGTTAACGGGGGGCGTCGCCACACGCTCGGCGGGTGGCGGCAGCGGGATATCGGCAGCCAGTTCCACTTGCGTGGGCATCGCTGGCAGATCGATGGCATGGGACACGGCCACGGCCGGGAGTTCCGGCGCGGTGGGACCATCGGCGGTCGCGCTCAGCGCGATGTCGATCGCCGTATCGGGCATGGGTACACCCATGCTGGCGTAGGCATTGCCGGCGCAGGCCAGACCCGCGCCCAGCAGGGCCATCGCCGCCACACTGCCGGCTCTGCGCCGGAGTGCGGGTGAAGCGGTTGTCAGGACCATGACTGCTCCTCGACTCAGAAATCGTTCACGCCATGCTTGGGCATGACGGTGAAATACAGGCTGTCGCGGTTGATCCCCGAAGAGTAGGGCCCGGTTGGCGCGACGCGCCAGTCGGACACCAGATTGAATCGCGCGTTTTCGGTGCGGTTGTGGATCACGAACAGCAGCTGGCTGTCCCAGATCCGCTCGAAGTGCTCCCGCTCCAGCGAGCGCGTGCCCCGTGCCGGATCGCCGATCAGCACGCGGTTGCCCCTCACGCCCTTCACCACGACGAAGTGGTGATAACCGTTCTCGACGATCAGCACGATCGCCGGTACCTGCGTTTCCTCCAGCTTGGAGAGCGGCAGCTCATAGCCATCGGCCAGGAACCCGCGTGACTCCAGAAAGCGCTTCATGTCGAGCAGCGAGAACCCTTCGGCCCGAATCTTGGCCTGGTCGCCGTTGACATACATGTTGGCGAAAACCGTCTGCTCCGTGACCGGGTAGCCGTACTGGTAGGTCAGCAGCGTCGCCACGGCGGCCGAGCCGCAGCTGAAGTCGAACTGCTGGCGGATGGTGCTGCGATACCGGGCCTCGCGGAGGCTGGTGACCGGCACGTTGTAGCTCTTGCCGCCGTCGGCGGGCACGTTGATGTAGTCGGCGCGGGCAGCGGAGAAGCTCCCCAGCGTCGCCGCCACGGTAGCGGCGGCCAGCAACAGGCGGCGCATGATCATTTGAACTGGACGTTGAGGATGGTCGCGTTCTGGATCAGCACGTTATTGCCGGAGTTCTGGATCACGGTGGGCAGGCCCGCCGCGTTCGAGAACGCGCCATCGGAGACGATGTTGCTGCCAGACAGCGTGTTGATGGCGGCGTTTTCCGCCACGGTACCGTGCAGGCGCATGTCGTTGACGACAACTTCGGAGCCACCGCGTACGCCGTCCAGCTTGTCGCTGCCAACCGCGCGTGCCGTGGTGCCGAACAGATTGTTCCTGGGTGCCGCGTCCGGCTGGGCCGCCGTGACGCTTGCCGCTGCGCCGGCCACCGCGGTGGCTGCGCCCGATTCACTGCCGGCCACCGCCACGGCCGTTGCCTCGGCGGTCGGTGGTCCTGCCACAGCCTGGGCGAACGGCCAGGCCAGGAGAGCTGTCGTGACTGCCATGACAGCTGAGCGATGCGAACACATGGTGCGTCTCCCTCTTGTTCCGACTCCGCGGCTCCCATCCGGGCCGCGCCGCCGGACCTCCCAGGCACCTCGACAGACAAGCATCCCGGCCCTTGCAGGCGCCGGGATACCGTCATCCCGAATGCCAACCGTGCAAGCCTCCGGCCGAAGCCGGAGGACTCACTCGGACTTAGCGACCGGCATTCACGTTCGCCTGGACGTTGACGCTTTGCTGCACCAGCGACGCCATGCCGCTGTTCTGGCTGGCGATCATGACGCCCGCGGCGGATTGCCCGACGCTGGTCATGGTGTTGGACATGTTGAAGGTGCCGGCATCGACGATGTTGTAGCCACCGTTGCCGCCAGCGCCACCGACTGCACCGTTGCCGGCGCCGCCCGTGCCACCATTGCCCACACCACCTGCGCCGCCTGCGCCGCCCGTGCCCGATGCGGCACCCACTGCGCCGTTGCCGGCCGTGGCGCTACCGTTCGTGGCGACGGTGGTGGCGCTGCCATTGGTGGCCGCACCGCCTGCACCGCCGTTACCGGCCGTGCTGGTTTGCGTGCCGCCCGCGCCGCCCGTGGCCGTTGCCGCGCCAGCCGTGGCCGTTGCCGCACCGCCCGTGCCTGCGCCGCCGGCGCCGCCCGAGCCCGTGGAGGTTCCGCCCACTGCCGTCGAGGTGCCCGAGCCGCCTGCTGCGCCTGCACCGCCCGTGGCCGTGCCGGAGCCGCCCGTGCCGGAGCCCGAGCCGCCCGTGCCGCTGCCGGCACCGCCGCTCGCCGTTACGGCACCGGCAGAGCCTGCGCCGCCAGCGCCGGCCGTGGCCGAGCTGGTGCTGCCTGCGCCGCCACCCTTCTCGTTACCCGAGCTGGAGCCCGCACCGCTGCTGCCGCCCAGGGCTGCGCTGCCGCCGAGTGCACTGCCGCCAGCGCCCAGCGCCTTGCCACCGGCGCCCAGTGCACTGCCGCCAGCGCCCAGTGCGCCACCGCCACGGCCGCCGTCGCCGCCAATCGCGCCGCTGTAGCCGCCGCCGGCACCCGCAAGGGCCGAGCCGCCACGGCCGCCCACGCCAAGGCTGGCGCTGAGGGAGCTGCCGCCACTCGCGCGGGCGTTGCCGCCATCACCGGCCCAGCCGCTGGCGTTGCCGCCGCGGCCGCCGTTGCCGGCGGTTGCGCTGCCGTTGCTGGCATCACCAGCCGAGGCGCTGCCGTTGGTGGCCGAGCCGCCCGAACCGCCCGAGCCGCCATTGCCGCTGTTGCCGCCGTTGCCGCCATTGCCGCCGCTGCCGCCTTCACCCGTGCCGCCATAGCCACGGCCGCCCGCACCGCCCGCAGCGCCATTGGCATTGCCGCTGTTGGTTGCATAGTTGCCGATGTTGCTGATGGTATTGCCGGACACCGTGCCGCTGAGCCGGCTGACGGCGATGGCCTTGGTCGAGTTGAAGGAATTGGCGATCGACGACGTGGCCGTGCCGCCGTTGGCCGCCGCTGCGTTACCGTAGCCATCCACGCTCTGGCGAACGCGGGTGCTGACGCGGGTGGACGTCTTGTTGAGCGTCAGCGTGGCCGTCTTGTTGGAAGTCTTGTTCGTGGTAGTGGTGCTGTTGTCCTGAGTCGCAGAGGAATATTCGTTGGCATTTGCGCCGTCGCCTTGCGTGGCGGTTGCGGTGGCGGTCTGCGTGTTGTCGCCCTCGCCCGAGTCATTGTTGGTTGTCGGGTTCGCATAGGCCTGGCTACCAAAGAAGGCCAGTGTGATCGCCGACGCCAGTAAAGTCTTTTTCATACGATGCTCCCAGGAAGTTTGTGCTGCGGCTCAGCCTCCGGCCGGCGCTCTCGAGAACATCGGCTGGAGGTTCAGGTCCGGCACGGGACCAGACCAGCCTCCCCTTGCGCACAAACAGTGCCAGCGGGCGCGCCGTGCCGTGTAATCCTTTGAAATACAAGGGCTACAACCCGGTGACCGGGAACTTTTCGCGCGGCAACCCATCGCCGGTGATGCTGCGATGCTGTGAACCGCAGTAGACATGTCACAGCGTTGAGACACCGCTAGCCGCATGGCGGCGTGGGCGCTCCGTGCGAATCGGAAAAAACCGTGAGTTTTCAGCAGCTTGGCGTGGCGCCTAGGGGAACCCCGCAGTGCCGCGGCCCGTTGCGGTGGTGAAACAGCCCACGCGAGGTGACCGCTACGCAATCACATGGCCTGTGCGAAGTGTCGGATATGTCAAGAATTGCAATCCCTGATAGGAATCCCGCCCCAACTGGCCGTGTCAGTGCGACGTGAGCACCGGCTTTCAGAGGGAATCCCGCCCGGCGGCACGTCTTTCTTGCGCGCGCCGCGCCGACGATGCGGGACCGCAACAAATGCGGGGGCGCGGAGTGCGCAGAGCGCCGCCGGCCTGTTTCATGCTAGGCTCTATGTCTGATTTAACGTACATTAGTCTCGTCTAGGACTTGTCAGCGCATCCGCAAGGGAAACCATGAGTGAAGCCGTCGTTCCCCTGTATCACCAGATTTACGTAGTCCTCCGCCAGCAGATCGTGGAAGGCCGTTTCGGGCAGGGCCCGCTGCCGGGCGAGATCGACCTCGCCAAGCAGTTCCACGCCTCCCGCGTGACCATGCGCCGCGTGTTCGACCGCCTGGTGCAGGAAGGTCTCGTGCGGCGTCACCGTGGCCTGGGTACCTTCGTGAACCCGCATCCGGTGAAGCCGGCCGCCACCGAGGAGCGCACCACCAGCCTGCTCGGTAACATCATCGACATGGGCGAGAAGACCGCCGTCAAGGTGATCTCGATCGACGAAGTGCACGCCACCCCCGATGTGGCCGAGGCGCTCAAGCTCGAGCCGGGCGACCCCGTGGTGAAGATCGTGCGCGTGCGCCACTACCGCGACCGTCCGCTCTCGCATATCACCGTCTATTTGCCCGTGGACCTGGGCCGCCCGCTGCAGCGCAAGGATCTGGAAGGCACGCCGATCCTGCGCCTGCTGGAGGCCGCCGGCGTGGAGCTTGGCCGCGCCAGCCAGGTGCTGACCGCGCGCCTGGCCGACGTGGTGGTGGCCCCGCTGCTGGACGTACCCGTGGGTGGCGCGCTGCTGGCCGTGCGCCGCGTGGTGCTGGACAAGGCCGGCCGCCCGGTGCAGCTGCTGCTGGGCCAGTACCGGCCCGACCGCTATGAGTACCGCATGGACCTGTCGCCAATGGGCGGAGACAGCGCCAACGTGTGGGTGGAAAACGAGACCCGCACCGGCCTGCGCGACTGACCCCCCTCTTGTCCACTGCCGCGCGCGGCAGATTCCGGGCGATACTGCGCACTCCTGATCACACTGTCGAGGAGCTACCGTCATGCCAGTCGTCCGCCCGCGCGCGCACCAGCCCGCCTGCCAGCCTGCCTGTCCGCCCGCCCGCGCTGCTGTTCTTCGCCCTGTCCACCGCCTGTTTTCCCGCATCCCCGCCGCGCTGATGGCTTCGGCCTCGGCCTCGGCGGCGCTGTGCGTGGCGCTCGCCCTGCCCGCCGGCGCGCACGCCGCGGTAGCCGGCGGCAAGCCGATCCGCATCCTCGTGGGTGCGCCGGCCGGCGGCACCACGGACACCCTGGCGCGCACCATCGCCCAGGAAATGTCGCAGTCGCTGGACCAGCCGGTGGTGGTGGAGAACCGCCCCGGCGCCGGCGGCAATATCGCGGCGGACATGGTGGCCAAGAGCGCGGCCGATGGCAGCACGCTGCTGATGAGCTTCACCAGCCATACCATCAACGCCACGCTCTACAAGAAGCTGCCGTTCGATCCGATCCAGGACTTCACGCCGATCACGCTGGTGGCCACGGTGCCGAGCGTGCTGGTGGCCACGCCGAAACTGCCCGCCAACAACATCCCCGAGCTGATCCGGCTGGCCAGGTCCGAGCCGGGCAAGCTCAATTTCGGCATCGGCTCGGTCGGCTCGTCGGTGCATCTGGCCGGTGACATGTTCAAGATGATGACCGGCACCTACATCGTCAACATCCCCTACAAGGGCACCACGCCGGCCATCACGGACCTGCTGGCCGGGCAGGTGGACCTGATGTTCGCCAGCACGCTCAACGTCGCCCAGCACGTGAAGGCGGGCAAGCTCAAGGTGCTGGGCGTGACCAGCCCCGGCCCGCTGCCCCAGTTCCCGGGCGTGCAGCCGATTGGCGCGACGGTGAAGGGCTTCGAGTCCAGCGCGTGGTTCGGCCTGTTCGGGCCGGCCAACCTGCCGCCGGAGGTGACCCAGGCGCTGTATCAGGCCGCGCGCCACGGGCTGGAGTCGCCAGCGGTACGCAAGCGGCTCGAGAACGACGGCGCCCAGCCGAGCGCGATGGCGCCGGACGCCTTCGCCACCTTCGTCAAGCAGGACGTGAAGCGCTGGGCCAGCGTGGTGAAGTATTCGGGAGCCCAGCCGGAATGACGCGCCCGAGCGACCACGCCGAGCCTCCCGCGCCCCCGCCGGCCACGCTGGCGCAGAAGCTCGTCGCCCGCGCTGCTGGCGTGGCGCACGTCACGCCGGGCACGGTGGTGATGTGCCAGGTCGACCTGGCGATGGCGCACGACTCCAGCGGCCCGCGCCGCGTGGCGCCGCTGCTGCGCGAGCTGGGCGTCAAGGTGTGGGACCCCTCGCGCTTCGTGGTGGTGACCGACCACTACGTGCCGGCCGCCGACCCCGACGCGGAGGCCATCGTCCGCTTCACGCGCGACTGGGTCCGCGAGGCCGGTATTTCGAACTTTATCGATGGCCAGGGCATCTGCCACGTGGTACTGCCCGAGCGGGGCCACGTGCTGCCGGGCCGCTTCATCGTCGGCGGCGACAGCCACACGCCCACCGGCGGCGCGTTCGGCGCCTACATGTTCGGCATCGGCGCCACCGAGATGGCCGGCGTGCTGGCCACCGGCGAGATCTGGCTGCGCGTGCCGCAGACCATCCGCATCGACTGGCGCGGCGCGCTGGGCACCGGCGTCTGCGCCAAGGACATGATGCTGTTCCTGTGCGCCCGGCTCGGCATGGCCGGCGGCCACTACGAGGCCATCGAGTACACCGGCGCCGCCGTCACCGCCCTGCCGATGCAGGAGCGCATGACCCTCTGCAATATGAGTACCGAACTGGGCGCGCAGACCGGGCTGGTCGCGCCGGACGCCACCACCCTGGCATGGCTGGCCGAAGCCGGCGTAGATGCCGCCACGCTGGCCGCCATCGACATTCGCTATTTGCGCAGCGATGCCGGCGCGCCGGTACGGGCCACCCATCGGTTCGATGCCAGCACGCTCGCGCCCCAGGTGGCCGCGCCGCATTCGCCGGCCAACAGCGCGCCGGTGGAAGCCTGCGCCGGGCAGCCGGTGGAGATTGCCTACCTGGGCGCCTGCACCGGCGCCAAGCTCGAAGACCTGCGCCTGGCCGCCAGCGTGCTGCGCGGGCGCAAGGTGGCGCCAGGCGTGTCGCTGCGCGTGGCCCCGGCCTCCCTGCGAGACCAGCAGCAGGCCGCGCGCGAGGGCACGCTGCAGGTGCTGACCGATGCCGGCGCGGCCCTGCTGCCCAACGCCTGCAACGCCTGCGCCGGCTATGGCGCGAGCCGCTTCCCGGCCGGCAGCCACGCCATCGCCTCCACCGCGCGCAACTTCGCGGGACGCATGGGCGATGCCGGCAGCGAAGTCTGGCTGGGCTCCCCCTTGACCGTGGCGGCCAGCGCGGTGACCGGGCGCATTACCGACCCACGCACGCTGCTCGCCTGAACACGCCGTTTCCGTCGTTTCCGTCGTCCCCAAAAAGAACCAGAAAACCGAAGACAGACCACGATTCACATGCCCCCTGCCCCCGAATTCTCCCTGCCGCAGGCTGGCCGGATCTGGCGCTTTGGCGATGATGTCGATACTGACGCCATGGCGCCCGGCAGCTATATGAAGGCCGGCATCGATGTGCTCGCCCAGCATTGCCTGGCCGCGCTGCGGCCGGAGTTTCCGGCGTCCGTGCGCCCCGGCGACCTCGTCGTGGCCGGCAACAACTTCGGCATGGGATCTTCGCGCGAGCAGGCCCCGCAGGCGCTGCGCCACCTGGGCGTGGCGGCCGTCATCGCGCCGTCCTTCGCGGGGCTGTTCTATCGCAACGCGCTCAATCTCGGCCTGCCGGTGATGGTGTGCGCGCAGGCGGCGTTGCTGGCCGATGGCACGCGCGCCACGCTGGACCTGGACGGCGCGCGCATCCGGCTGGAGGACGGCACGCACCTGGCGTGCGAGCCGATGCCGGACTTCCTGCGCGCGCTGCTACGGGCGGGTGGGCTGGTGCCGCACCTGAAGGCCCGGCTGGCTGCCCGTGCCGGGAATGGCTGACATCTGCGCCTGGCGCAGCAGCGTCAGCGCCTCCTCGTCGCTGGTCTGCGTGAAGTCGAGGTAGAAGGCGCCCACGGCGCCGAAACTGTCCGGGGTCTTCAGGCATACCACCTCGTCGGCCACTTCGCGCAGCGTATCGAGCCCGTCCGCCGCCCCGACCGGGATCGCCGCGACGACCCGCGCCGCGCCGGCGGCCCGCACCGCGAGCAGGGCCGCGCGCATGGTGGCGCCGGTAGCCACGCCATCATCGACGACGATCACCTGGCGCCCCTGCATCGGCGTGACGGCTTGCCCGCCGCGGTAGCGCTGCTGGCGCCGGCAGATCTCGTTGAGCTGGCGGCCGCGCTCGGCGTCGAAGGCGCCGGACTCCACCGAGCGGCGCGCCCACGGATCGTCATTGACCACGGTATGCGGCTCGCCGCCGCTGGCATCGCCCTCCACCACCGCGCCCAGCGCCAGTTCCGGATAGCCGGCGGCGCCGATCTTGCGCACCAGCAGCACGTCGAGCTTGCCATCCAGCGCGCGCGCCACCTCGAAAGCCACGGGTACGCCACCGCGCGGCAGCGCCAGCACGAGCACCGGCTGGCCATCATCGGTATGGCCCATCCCGTGTTCCGCGAGGTGACGGCCCAGATAGGTGCCCGCCTCGCGGCGGTCGGCATAGCACGGCGGTAGTGTCATGGCGTGCTCCCGCAGGCGTTGGCGGTGAGGGGAAGGGAACAGAAGGGGATGGGCGCCGCGACGGTGCGGCTCCCCAGCCCACTATAGACCCGTCACGGGAAGGCGGCGGCGCTTTCTGGGGGAAGGGTGGACCCTATCGCCCCGATAGCCCACGACGATTGATGGCGATCGTGAAATAGTGTTTTGAGGCGCGCGCCGATGATCCGCACGCATGGCTTGGGTAGGATGCAATCCGTGGCGGCGATCCCGCCCACCGAACTTCCAGACATCCCGGCGCCCAGAACGCGCCATCGACTTGAGCGAGCGTTACCGTGAATCCGCAACAGACCTCCCGTACCGACGACCAGACCGCCCATCCCGACCTGGACCTGGACATCCCCTTCGGCTCGCTCGACGCAGCCGCCATGGCGGAACTGCCCTACACCTTCCGGCAATCCGGCCACTGCACCCGCTATTACAACGAGTTCTTCGGCTGAGATTGAGCCGGAGCTTGTGGATCAAGCCTCGCGTGGCCGGCAGATCATGAAGTATTGCGAGCTGAGCCACCACGGCAGCTGACGCAGCGGGCTGGTGGATTCGGCTTCCACGTCAAAGCGTGTGCTCACCTGCGCACGCAGCTTGCGGAAGTCGAAACCCTTGTGGGTATGGCGGGGATTGTCCGGCCGCGTGACCGGCAGTCCCACCAGCGCCCGCAGCGCCTCGCCCGGCGTGTGATCCATGCGTAACGTACGCTCGCTGACCATGCCGTTGAGCAGCTTCGGCACGATGGCAACGCCGTACATCACCGGCACCGAGATGATCAGCGTACCGCTGGGGCGCAGGATGCGCAGGGCGTCGTCGAGGAAGGTGTCCACCTCGTCCGCATAGAGGTGCTCGCACACTTCGAAGGCGGTCAGCATATCCACCGAGTCACTGGGCTGGGCGTCCATCTCCGCCAGATAGCGGATCTCGGGGTAGTCCGGGGTCTTGTAGGGGTCGAGTCCGGCCAGCGACAGGTCAGGCCGCGCCTGCCCGAGCCGGTGCAGGAACAGCCCCGGCCCCGCGCCAAAGTCCACCACCGTGCCGCCGTGCGGGCAGCGGGCGGACACCATGCCGAGACCCAGCGCGATCCGGCTCCGGTGCGCGAAGCGCGCCAGCGGGTTGGACGCGTTGATGGTCTGCTTGTCGTAGGTGATCTGCATGGCCTGTGTCTCCCCAGCATTGCCGCATGGCAGTTTCCTGCATTCTGGCGAGGGGAGGCGCGCGGCCTCTGTGCGATCCGACACACGGAAATGCCGGGGCGGCCTGCCCGCCCCGGCGCCCTTCAATACGTCTTGTAGGGCAGGAACTTGCCGGACATCTCGATGCGGACGCGGTCCCCGTTGGGGTCCGCTTCGCGCTGAAGGTCCATGCGGAAGTCGATGGCGCTCATGATGCCGTCGCCAAATTCCTCATGGATCAGCGCCTTGAAGGTGGTGCCGTACACGCTGACCAGCTCGTAGAAGCGGTAGATCAGCGGATCGGTGGGGACCTGGGTGGGCAGCGAGCCCTTGTACGGCACGGTGCGCAGCCAGGGCTCGGCTTCGGCGGGGAGGTCGAAGATCTCCATCACGGCACGGGCGCCGGCTTCGTCGAACACCATCTGGCCCAGGCACGCGGCCGTTGTCCATTCCTTGCTCTTGCCCACGCGCTCGGCCACCTGCGCCCAGGAAATCCCGCGCCTGACCTTGGCTTCGATGATCAGATCGGTCACGTCACTGCGATTCATGTTCCCTCCGTTGGTCGTTGGAATTCGCCCCGGAGAGAACGGCGGATGGGGTCACGGCATGCTCGAGCGCTCCATGACCGCGACGGCATCGCCCCTGTCTTCGAACTGCATCCGCGCGAAACGCGGCACCGACAGCGGGCTCAGGCCTTCGAGCGCCTGCAGGATCAGCACGATGAACATGACCGGCATGACGTCCTCCCTCGGGAATACGGCAAACAGACTGGCGCAAGCTTCGTGCCACGCGCGCGGCCCCCGGATGGCCCGCCGATGACGCACCGTGGGGCGTTTTCGGAGACCGCCGAGGGCGTCGGCGCGGGGTGCGCACCGTTGCGGGGAAGCCCGCCGCGCGGGGCGCACAGGTTGAAGCGTACCCGTTTCTGCGCCAAACGTGGCGGCCTCGATCAAGGACGACAGCCTCGATCGAGGCCCGGCGCACCCCGCTGCCATGGCAAATCTTTGCAGCAGACATTTCCGATGTAACGCCACATTACCCTGGGCCTGCCCGCAGACTGCGGCGCGGGCGTAGGCGTCACTTCGCCGCCAGGCCTTGCCAGACAAGGGCTGGCGGGCGATGGGCGAAGCCCTTCGGGAGGCGTTTTCGCCGCATCCGGCGCGAAGACAGCCTTACAAGTGCAACCGCGCGGAGCGGGGGTGCGTCGCTACAGTGAAGCCGTGTTCAACGCGAACCGCCACCGAGCGAATCGCATACGGAGTCCCCAACATGAAACGCGCCATCGCCCTGACCCTCTTGCTGGCCACCACGAGCGCCCTGCTTTCGGCCTGCATCGTCGTGCCGCCGCGCGGCGGCCATTACCACTACCACGACCGCGGCCGCTATTGATCGGCCGATCGGCCACGGCGTCGGACTTCATCGCACAACCCCACATCCACAGCCTGCTTTGCCCGACCGGATGATCCGGTAGAAGGAGAACCACCATGAAACGCCAACTGATGCTTGCCGCCGCCGTCCTTGCCGCCGGGAGTGCCTTCGGGCTGATGTCGCCCGCCCAGGCCCATGGCTATGACGACCGCCCGCCCCCGCCGCGCCATGAAGTGCGCCCGGCGCCGCGGCCCGGCAAGGTCTGGGTGCCCGGCCACTATGACCGCGTGCAGGGCAACTACGCCTGGCGCGGCGGCTACTACCAGACGGCGCGCCCCGGCTACCGCTACGTGCCGGACCGCTGGGTGCATGGCCCGCACGGCTGGGTCAGGCGTCCCGGGCATTGGGCGCGCTGAGGCGCACGCCGAGCGTAGCGACTGACTGACGGCAACGGGCCGGACCATGGGCATGTGGTCCGGCCCGTTTCCGTTTCCGTTTCCGTTTCCGTTTCCGTTTCCGTTTCCGTTTCCGTTTCCGTTTCCGTTTCCGCTTCCGCTTCCCTTCCTTTTCCGATTCGGCCCAAAGTCCATTTGGCCATTAGGCTTTCAGCCCTCCCCCGGGAGGTGGGGTGTATCCCCACGAAGGTGGGTGGCAAGCCGGGCGCCGCCCCCTTAACACCCCTGATTACTTTCCTCCGGAGGTGGGATTTCACTCTCATCCTTTTGCACTAGGCCACGAGACTCCCCACGAAAGGAGAACTGCCCATGCCGCCATCCGCCAGTGATTTTGTAATGGTTTCAAAATTGGCGCATAAAGCAGCCATCCGTTAATGCCGCACCCCCCAGTCGGGTGAGCTTTCTCCATTTATCGTGCGCCTTTTATTCAATATGGTTGCAGTGGTGAAACATATTGGGGACCCCCTGTTTCAGGCCTGCAACGGACCGGCCAGCCCGTTCCAGATGGCGCTTGGCGAACATCGCCGCCCAAACGCATGAGGCATGGCTCGGTTTAGCCATGGATTATGAGTTCGTTTTCATTCCACCTCAGCAGACGCTGAATTCCACCCTCTTGCTTTCAGATGAACCAGCCCATAAGATGAATTTAAGCCGAATTTAGGAGCGATTTTTTTTCGGGTTAGGGTTCGGGTCAACCTTCCGGTCGCGCGGGAAGTCCAATCTAACAACTGGACATCGACTGACACGGAAGCACGGGGTTCAAGCGGTTTTCGCGGCACCTGTCACGGGTGGCCGCCCTGCCGGTGACATTCCCTTAAGCAAAGCGCCCGCATCTCACCCGCCAAACGGGGAGTGAAGAATAATGAACGCCTTGCTGATCGAGGAGCATCCGCTGCTCCGCCTCGGGCTGTTGCAGATGCTCGAAACCATCCAGGAATCCGGACACGTACTGGCGCTTGCGCCGGCCGACATCGGCAAACTGGATACCCCTTACCGCAACGCCGACCTGCTGGTCTTCGGCATGCCCGCCGACGAGTTCGCCGGCTGGACGCAGCTGGAGCTGGCCCGCGAACGGCTTGCGCCACAACGCATCCTGGTGCTGTCCGACCAGCTGCCGCTGCATGCGCCCACGGCGGATGCCGCGCGGGGCATCTGCGGCTGCCTGCCGAAATCGGCCTCGCTGGCCGTGATCGAAGCCGCCATCCGGCTGGCCGTCTCCAGCGTGCAGGGCCTGATGTTCGCGGGCGATGCCGTGCCGGCCGCCATGGCAACCGCCCCGGCCGCCTCGCGCTCGGCACTGCCGGCCACGACGTCCCTGGCTTCGGCCGCGCCGCTGCCGCTGACCGCCACGGTACAGACCGATCCGCACGCGCTGGCCGCCTGCGCCGTCACGCCCCGCGCCGCGATGGGCGCCCTGCGTGCCACGGCCCAGCCGCTGACCGAGGACGAGCCGAGCTACGACGAAGCCGAGATGCTCAAGATCACGCCGCGCCAGTACGAGGTGCTGGTGCTGCTGGCGCGCGGCTATCCGATCAAGACGGTCAGCCGCATGCTCAATATCTCGGTGGCCACGGTGAAGAGCCACGCCTGCACGCTGTACCAGCGCCTGAAGGTCAAGAACAAGGGCGAAGCGGTCTACGCCGCGCTGCAGCGCGGCGCCACGCTGGACTGGGTCAGCGGCGACGAGCGCGCCACGCGTGCGGCGCCGGCGGTACGCCGCGACGCATCGTTCCCCACGCAGCCCAGCCTCTGAGCCGCGTTCGCCCCCCCTCCCGGAGCCCCCGCGCGCAGGCGCGGGCACCCCGGGAGCAGGGAGTGGGTGAGCGAGCGTACAGACCCCGCCAGCCGCGCCTCCCAGACTGACGCAGACAGCCGCACAGGCTGCAAACGACGATACGGGCACCAGCCCGACGGGAGAAATCACCATGTCAGCCAGCTTCCTGCCGACGTTCTCGCTGTGCATCTGCACGCGAAACCGGCCCGACGACCTGCGCCGCGCGCTGCAATCGGTCCAGGCCTCCACCACGCCCGTGCACCAGCTGATCGTCTCCGACGACAGCACCGACTACCGCACGCGCGACATGATGCTGGGCGAGTTCCCGGCCATCACCTACGTCGAAGGGCCGCGCCGCGGCCTCTGCGCCAACCGCAACCGCGCCCTGGCCGCCGCCACGGGCACGCACGTGCTGTTTATCGACGATGACGCCACGCTGGGCGAGACCTTCCTCCAGCAGATGGCCGAACGGCTGCTCGACGACCAGGTGCACCACGTGGCCGCTGGCGGGCCGGCCAACCGGCTGATCCTGACCGGCACCGAGGTCTGCCACGGCGAGCGCGTGCGCCCGCACAAGGGCGCCTTCCTCGGCTTCCAGCAGCACAACTACCGCTGCGGCGAGCGCATGTACTCGATCGTCATCAACAGCACCGTGTTTCCGCGCGAACTGTTCGACCACGTGGCCTTCGACGAGCAGCTGGTCTATGGCTACGACGAGATCGACCTGGCCAGCCGGGCGGTGTTCAAGCACGGCTTCCGCATCGAATGGCTGGCCAGCGCGGCCAATCACCATTTCCCGTCGCCGGCCAACCGCGACTACTACCGGCCGTTCCTGCACGCCTCGCGCATCTACACCACGTTCAAGCGCTATGGCTGGAGCGAGCGCCGCCCGGCCAAGGCCGCGGTGTTCCTGATGGTGGCCGTGTCCCACAACCTGGCCCACAACGTGCGCCAGCAGGGGCTGCGCGGCGTGGCCGAGGCGTGGCGCACCACGCGGCTGGCCTGCGGCTATATCCACCGGCATGCGCGTGGTGCGGGCACGACCGGCGGCGTGACGCCGATCGCCGCCGAATCGGCGACTGTCACGCCACGCTGATATCCAGATAATCAGGAAAGGGAGGTCAGACGGCGGGCGCGTCCTGCGCCACACCGTCGCGGCGTGCCACGTCGGCCACGATGCGGTCCACGGCCGTGAGCATGGCCAGCGGGGAGAAGCGCGCCACCGCTGCCGCGCGCGCGCGGACACCCATCCGGTCGCGCTCGGCCTCGTCGGCCAGCCGGGTCAGGGCGCTGGCCAGTGCCGGCGCGTCATCGGGCGAGACCAGGATGCCGGTCTCGCCGTCATCGACGATCTCTTTCACGCCGCCCGCCGCCGTGGCCACCACGGGACGCGCCGCCAGCATGCCCTCCACCACCACGCGCCCGAACGGCTCGGCCCAGACCGAGGCATGCACCACCACGTCCATGCAGTGCATGAGTTCGGCCACATCGGCACGGAAGCCCAGGAAGTGCACGCGCCCGGCCAGATCCGGCTCGGCGGCGCGCGCGCGCAGCGCTGCCTCGTAAGTGTGTTCGCCAAACAGCGGGGCGCCCACCAGCACCATGGTTGCGCCCGGCATGCGCGCGACGGCCTCCATCAGCACGCGCTGGCCCTTCCACGGCGTCAGCCGGCCGAACAGGCCGACCAGCAGCCCGGTGGACGGCAGGCCGTTGGCCACGCGCAGCGCCAGGCGGTCGCGCAGCAGTGCGGCGTCGAACGGCGCGGGGTCGATGCCGTTGTGCACCACCTCGATGGGCACGCCGTTGCCGGCCAGCGCGCGGAACGCATCCGCGCTGGCCTGCGAGTTGGCGATCACCCGGGTCAGCCCGCGCGACAGCAGGCGAATGGCGATGCGCTGGGTGCGGCCGAAGAAGCTGTCATCGACGATATCGCGCAGGTGCCAGACCACCGGGCGCCGGTGCAGCCACTTGCCGAGCACGCAAACCGCCATGGCGCGCTGCGTGTTGGCGTAGACCACGTCCGCGCACGCCGCGCGCCGGGCCACGCGCCGCACCAGCGAGGGCAGCGCCAGCAGGCCGCGCAGCGCGCCCGTGCCAAACCCGCGCTGGCGCAGCGCGCCTACGGCGCCGCCGGCTTCCACGTGCACGCGTACGCCTTGCGCCGCCAGCCGCTCACGGAACGGGCCGTCATCGAGCAGCACCACTTCGCTGTCATGGCTACGATGCCGCGCGATATCGAGCAGGCTGAGCTGTGCGCCGCCGATCTGGCCGCTCTGGTCGACGAAGAGCACCCGCTGGCGGGCCGATTGCGCCGGGCGGGTGGCCTCGGTGCCGTGCGCCAGCAGGTTGACGTGGAGCATGCGTGGGGGGTCCTGTTCAGCCATGGCGCGCCAGCTCCTTGGTGGGCTCGGTCACGCCGGCAACGGGAAGCGGGGTGGATTGGGTGGATTGGGTGGGCGAGGTGTGCTGGGGCTGGCGCACCGCGGCCAGCAATTCTGTATAGATCGCGCCGTAGTCGCGCTCCACGCGGTCCACGCGCAGCCAGTCGATGTCCTGCGCGGCGCGCGCGCGCCAGCCGTCGAGCGTGGCGCGGTCGCGCAGCAGGTTGGACAGCGCCTCGCCCAGCAGGCGGGGCCGCTGGGCCGGCACGATCAGGCCCGCCGCGCCGTAGCCGAGCGCCTCTGGCACGCCGCCCACCGCCGTGGCGACGATGGCGCAGCCGGCCTCGCGGGCTTCGCTCAGCACCAGCGGGAACGATTCCGAGTGCGAGGCCAGCACGAACACGTCGGCGGCCCGCATCCATGGCCGGGGGTCGCGCGCGAAGCCGGGCAGGTGCACGGCGTCGCTGACGCCCAGGTCTTCCGCCAGCCGCACGCAGGCGGCGCGGTCCGGGCCGTTGCCGACCAGATAGAGCTGCGCACCCGGCACGGCGCGGTGCACATCGGCGAAGGCATCGATCAGGTCGAGCACGCCCTTGCGCGCATAGAGGCCGGATACCGTGACGATCGACGGGCCGGCCAGCGCCTTCATCGCATTCGGGGCCGCCGGCAGCCGCGCCAGCCGCGCCGAGCCGATGGTGCCGTTGCGTACCACGCGGATCTTGTCCCTCGGAATGCCGCGCCCGATCATCGACGCCGCCACGGCGCCGCTGACGGCCACCACGCGGTCGCCCAGGCGCATCAGGTCGGAACTGCGCTGGAATTCGTTGTGGACCGTGGTCACCAGCGCGTAGGGCCCGCCGCCCGCGCGGCGCGCCAGCGCGCCGACCAGGGCGCCGGACACCATATGCGCATGGACGATCTCGGGCGCCATCTCGCGCGTCAGCCGGCGCAGCTCGCGCACCGCCAGCGGCAGGGCGAGTGGCTTGCGCTGCGCCAGCGTCACGTGCCGCACGCCCGAGCCGGCCAGCAGCTCGCCAAACCCGCATTCGGCGGAAGCGATGGTGACCGAGTGCCCGGCCGCGGCCTGCGCCACCGCCAGATCCACCATGACGTTCACGATGCCGTTGCCGACATCGCGGGCGTGGTTGGCCAGGTGAAGGATCCTCATGTCTTCCCTTCGTGGTTAGCGGGCGCGGCGACATCCGGTGCCGCGCTGTCAGGCGTGGGGCGCGGCGACACGCGCCGCCAGGCCGATTTCGCCACATCCCGGAACGTGGCCGAGCTGTGCAGCGACCATCCCATGTTGCAGAGGGCGAGCGCCGTGCCCGCCGCCAGGCAAGGGAGCCAGCCGTTCACGTGCGATGCCAGCAGCAGCGCCAGCGCCACGAACACCAGATGCGGCGCCATCTCGTGCACCAGCGGCCGTGCGCGCATGCCGCAGAGCCGCAGCAGCGCCGCATACTCGGCCACGCCGCGCACCAGCACCGCCATCACCGCGCCCTGGATGCCGAACAGGTAGACCCCGCCCCACAGCAGCAGCGCAAACGCCGGCAGCAGCAGCAGCGACACGTGCGCCACACCCGCCTCCTTGCCTTGGGCCAGCATGAGGTTGCGCGCCACGGTCGTCTGTCCGCCAAGCCACACACCCAGCACCATGATCCGGCCGATCTCCCCCGAGCTGGACGACAGCTCCTGCCCCACCCACGAGCGCAGGAACGGCTCCAGCACGAACAGCGCGCCAATCGTCACCGGCGTGAGCAGCGTCTGGAGGAAGCCGAGCGCGTGATGGGCGATCTCCACCGCCTCCTCGCGCCGCGCGGCGGCCAGGCGCGGGAACAGCGTGCGCGAGAGCGCACCCGAGAGCAGGTTCAGCCGCGAGACCAGGTTCTGCGGCACCGCGTAGTAGGTGACGAAGCGCGGCGGCTGCAGCGCGCCCACCACCACGCGGTCCAGCGACTCGCCGATCATGTTGGCCGCCACGGTCAGCTGCAGCCAGCGGCCGTAGCCGAACAGGGCGCGCACGCAGGCGCGCTGGGCCCGCTGCACCGTGTCGATCTCCAGCACGCGCACCGCCGCCACGCCCAGCATCAGCGCGCTCACGGCCCGGGCGATGACCGCCGTGCACAGCGCCACCTGCAGGGTCGGCGCCAGCACGAACGCCGCCGTCACGGGCAGCACCTGGAACATCACCGTGCCGATGGTCTGGTTGATGTTGAAGACCGAAAAGCGCTCCGCCGCGCTGATCGCCCCGGCAAAGACCAGCGCCACGTTGCCGACCGGGATCGACAGCGCGATCCACGGCAGCGCCCGCGTCACCTCGTTCAGCAGCGCCTCGGGCGCGTGCGTGGCCCAATGGAAATAGGCGCCGGCCACGCCCCAGAGGATCACCGCGCCGATCAGCCCGGTCACCAGGCTGGTCCAGAGCGCGCTCCAGAACGTCAGGGCGATGTCGGCGCGGTCGGCGCTGGCCAGCGCGCGGGCGATGCGCTTCTCGCTGGCCAGGCTGATGCCGAAGTCGCACAGCGTGAAATAGCCCACCAGTACCCAGACCAGCGTCATCACGCCGAAGCGGTCCACGCCCAGCACCTTGATATAGAGCGGCACGGTGACCAGCGACACCAGCGTCGGCAAGGCGAGCCCGGTCAGGTTGATCAGCAGGTTGCGCCGCAGCGTCACGTCCATCATGGGCGCTTTGCCTCCCCGGCCGGTGCCGGTGTCGGCGCCGGTGCCGGGCGCCAGCGGTACATCAGGTTCTTGCCACGCGCGTCTTCCTCGACGAAGACCACGTACTCGCCGTTGGCGCGGCGCAGCGCGGTGATGCCCATCGGCACATCGACCCAGCCGCTCTCGCCGCCCACCTCGCCGCCGGGCGTCATCACGCCGATTTGCCGTCCGGTTCGGTTCTCCAGCACCCGCACGTGGGCCTTTTCCGCCTCGACCAGGAACATGTAGTCGCCGGCCACGGCGATGCCCTCGATGCCCTGCGTGGGGCGCCGGCCCGGCAGGCTGTCCACCTCCACCACGTAGCGCGGCTTGCGCACGGTGTTGCGGCTGGTGCCGCGCCAGTTGTCGTAGCGCGCCACCACACGCCCGATCGAGTCCCACTGGCCGGGGTCATAGGGCTTGGCGGCCGTGGCGCCGGTCAGGTACATGGTGTCGGTCTCCGGGAAATATTGCAGGCGCTGCACCTTGGTGAACGGCGCCGGCATCGGCTCGCGCTCCACGGTGTCGAAGCTGTAGTCGGGGTTGCCCTGGCGATCCAGCCCGCGCAGGCGGAAGCGGCGGATGCCCTGGTCGTAGGAGCCGGCCCAGACGTCGCCCCGGTCGTCCACCCACCAGGCCTGCATCGCCGGAGCGTCGCGGCCGCCGTTACGCTCGAACTCGTTGGCCTGGAAGCGGGAATCGCCGTTGTCGTCGTGCCAGATCCATTCGCCGGACGGCGGCTGGAACGGCGGCCAGTTGCCCTCGATGCGCCGGGTCGAGATGAACCCGGCCGGCACGGCCAGCTCCGAGCGGGCCGGGTCGAAGCGATAGATCTTCAGGTACTTGGCGTGGCGGTCCGTGAAGAAGCCGAACAGCCGGCCCTGGATGCGCCGCATCAGCGGAAAGCCGCGCCCCTCGGGGCCCGCCGCGAAGGCGGCGTCCTGCGGGTAGCGGAACGGGTCCTGCGTGATGCCGGTGTAGCGCCACTCGCTGCCGGGGTCCATGTGGTCAAAGTCGAGCCGGAAGCGCCGGGTGCCGGTATAGGCCCAGCCGGGGTCGGCGGGATCGACGTGCACGGTGTCGAGGAACAGCAGGCCCTCCAGCCGCCAGCGCGGCTTGGCATCCGGCGTGTAGCTCTCGATCACGGCGCCGTAGTGGTACGGGCGGTGCCCCACCGGGCGCGGACCCATGCCGCTCATCGCCACGTAGATATTGCCCTTGCGATCCAGGCCCACGCTGGTCAGGCCCTGGAAGCGCAGCGGCCCCACGCTGCCCGCGCGCGCCCCGTTGCGGGTGCTGTAGGCGCCGCCGCGCTCGCCCAGCTCACCCGCCGGGGTCACGGTGTTGCCGTCCACCTGGAACCAGAGCAGGTTCTGGTTCGGACCGTTGTCGGCGATCAGCAGGCGGCCGTCCACGCCCACCGCCACGTCCACCGGCAGGGTACCGGCCGGCAGCGGCACCTGCGCGGTGCGCTTGCCGTCGGCGTCGAAGCGCACCACCTGCCGGCCCTGCGTGCCCGTCGTGCGCAGGATCACCCACAGGTTGCCGGCGCCATCCGGCGTCATCTTGCCCGGCTGCTCGGCCTCCCAGGCGCCCAGCCGGCGCATGGTGCGGGTGTCGAAGCGGTCGATGCGGTTGCGCAGCGGCGTGGCCGCGTACAGCACGTTGTTCTGCACAGCCAGGCCGCGCACCGCGGCGTCCTCGCCCTCGCGCACGGCGGTGATGCGCAGGAAGCTGTTCAGCACCGGGCTCGGGTTCACGTCGTCCGAATTGCCCACGCCGCCCTCGAACGGCGCGCCGCGCTGCAGGCGGTCGAGTTCGCGCCGCATCAGGCCGAACCAGACCGTGTTCTTCTCCGGATAGCCGGGCCGGTTGGCCAGCTTGCCGCCGGCATTCTCGATGCGCGCCGCCGTGAAGGCATAGCCGTCGCCCACGGCAATCGCGTCGCCGCCGAAGTTGCCCCAGCCGTGCGTGTGGTCGCCCACGCCCTCGACCTTGCCGTCGCGGATCAGCGTGATTTCGCCGCCGGCCTCGTCCCACTCCGTATTGGTCACCACCACGCCTTCCGGCGTGACGGCGATGTCCTCCACGGCGTTGGGCACCCAGCGGCCATTGCCAAACCCCAGCGTATTGCCGACCCAGGACGTGCGGTAGTCGAGCCCCGCCGCCCCGGCCGGTGCCACGGGTGCGCACAGCAGCAGGAGGGCGATCAGCCCCAGCGTGGCGAGGAAGGAACCCAAACGTGTCTGGCCTGGCCGGGGCACGCACGCGGGCGGCACCCGGTGCGCATCAGCCATCGCGCCACCCCGCAAAGCCGTCGAGCTGGTCGTCACGCACGGGCCGGGACGCACCGTCGCCCCCGCCGGACGACTTCCCCCCGGCGGCCATGGCCTGCGCCCGCGCCACGAAGCCCAGCAGCGCCTCGCGGAACTGGTCGGCCGAGAACTGCTCGGCGTTGAGCCGGCAATACTCGGGGCGGAAGAGTTCGGGCTGGCGCTCGAAGCGCTCCACGGCGTCGATGATCGCCGGCACGCTCTGTTCGGCAAAGAACAGGCCGGTGGGCATGGCGCTTTGCTCGTCACGCACCGTCTCGAGCGCGCCGCCCCGGCCATAGGCGATGACCGGCGTGCCACAGGCCTGCGCCTCCACTACCGAGATGCCGAAGTCCTCCTCGGCCGCGAACAGGAAGGCGCGCGCCTGCTGCATGGTGCGGCGCATGGCCTCGAACGGCAGGTGGCCCATCACCTGCACATTGGGCCCCGCCGCCTGGCGCACCTTGTCCAGCTCCGGCCCGGTGCCAACGATGACCAGCTTGCGGTCCGGCATCCTGGCGAAGGCCTCGGCAATCAGCGGCACGCGCTTGTAGGGCACCAGCCGGGACACCGTGACGTAGTAGTCCTCGCGCGGGCCGCCCGGCACGAAGGCTTCCACGTCCACGGGCGGATGGATCACGCTGGCATGGCGGCCGTAGATCTTGCGGATGCGCCGCCCCACGAACGCCGAGTTGGCGATGTAATGGTCCACGCCATCGCGCGTGCGGGCGTCCCAGTTGCGGATGTAGTGCAGCAGCATCCGCGCCAGCACCGAGCGCAGCCCGTATTGCAGGTTGCTCTCGCGCAGGTACTGGTGCTGGAGGTCCCACGCATAGCGGATCGGCGTGTGGACGTAGCTGATATGGAGCTGGTCCGGGCCGGTCAGCACGCCTTTGGCCACCGCGTGGGAGCTGGAGATCACCAGGTCGTAGCCGGATACATCGAGCTGCTCGATGGCGAGCGGCATCAGCGGCAGGTAGCCGCGATAGCGCGTGCGCGCAAACGGCAGCCGCTGGATGAACGAGGTGGTGACTGGGCGGCCCTGCAGGAAGGCGCGCTCCTCGGCGAAGTCGATCAGGCTGAACACGTCCGCCCCGGGAAAGCAGCGCAGGATCTGCTCGAGCACCCGCTCGGCGCCGGCGTACGCCACCAGCCAGTCATGGACCACTGCGACTTTCATCTTGGCTCCCTCGATCCTGCTCGCTGGTTCATTCGCATCGATTGACCGCCTCGCGGTACACCTGGGCCACCTTCGCGGCGATGACCGGCACGTCGAAGCGCTCACGCGCGTACTGGCGGCACGCTTCGGCGTCGGGCAGGCGCAGGGTGCCGCGCAGCGCGTCGGTCACGCCAGCCGCCAGCGCGGTGGGCCCGCTGGCCGGCAGCACCAGCGCTTCGGACAGCTCGCGCACCGCCTCGGGCAGCCCGCCCACCGGCGTCACCAGCACCGGCGTGCCGGCGGCGAGCGACTCCACCGTGGTCAGGCCAAAGCCCTCCAGCGTCAGCGTGGGCACCACGCTCAGGTCTGCCGCGCGGTAGACCAGCGGCAACTGGGCATCCGGCAGCGCGCCGAGCAGCCGCACATGATCCTGGAGGCCGATCGCCGCGATGCGCTCGCGCAGCTCCGCGTCCAGCGTGCCGCGCCCGACGATCAGCAGCAGCGCATCCGGCACGCTGCGGCGCACGGTCGCCATGGCATCGACCAGGTCTTCCAGCCCCATGCGCCGCACCAGCCGCCGCAGCGTCAGCACGATCGGCCGGTCGGTGGGCAGGTTCAGCGCCTGGCGCGCGGTGCGGCGGTCCATCGGCACGCCAAAGCGCCCCGCATCGACACAGCCCGGCACGATGCGGATGCGCGCCGGGTCCACGCCATAGCGCGTTTGCAGCACCCGGCCGAAGGCCATCGACAGCACGATATGCAGCTGGCAGCGCGTGTAGACCGCTGCCTCCACGTGATGCTGGATGCGGCTGGCGAGGTCGGCCACGCCCTCGGCGGTGTTCTCGGCGGCCCAGGGGCCGTGGAAGTGCATCACCTTGGGGTAGTCGCGGATCAGGTCCAGCCCGGGCAGCGTGTAGAGCGCGAAGTGCGAGGCGATGACGTCGGGCTTCTCGCGGGCGAGCCGGTCCCGCAGCATGCGGCGCGCGCGCAGCAGCCGGGCCGGCACGCTGGCCCCCGGCTGGGCGAAGGCGGCGATGGCGCCGTGGGTGTCCGCCGCCGCCGCGCCGGTGCCGGCCACCATGCCGCGCACGGCCACGCCGGCATCGGGCAGGGCGCCGGCCAGCGCGTAGTACATGCGGTCCAGCCCGCCGGCGCGCTCGGGGAACCAGTGCATGCCGATCTGGAACGCGGTCAGCGGCGCGCGTGCGGCCTCGGCCATCTGCACCGCCAGTGATTCGGGTCCGGCATCGTTCGCACCCGGCTGCGTGCGCAGCGCCCCGGGGGGCTGCAACGCCGTCGTGTCGCCCATCGCCCAGGGTGCGGTCATTGGGTCTCTCCCTTCAGCGTCATGTCGGTTTCCTGCGATCGGGTGGGTACGGGCCGCACGGCCAGGCGGCGATAGAGCTGGAGATAGTGCTGGCCCATCGCGTCCCAGCCCTGCGCCAGCATGGCGGCGCGGCCGACCTGCCCCATGCGCCGCAGCGCACCGGGGTCGGCCGTGAAGCGGCGGATCGCGGCGGCCAGCGCCACGGCGTCGTCGGGGTCGTCGAGCACGATGCCGGCGCCGTCCGGCACCAGCCCGGCGGCACCCGTGGAGCGCGCGGTCAGCACGGCCATGCCGCTGGCCATGGCCTCCAGCACCACGAGGCCCATCGGCTCATAGCGCGACGGAAACACCAGCGCGTCGCAACTGCGCATCAGCGTGGGCATGTCGGCCACGTGGCCGAGAAAATGCACGCGGTCAGCCAGCCCGAGTTCCCGGGCGCGCTGCGGATAGGGGCTGCCTTCGGCGCTGCCGGCCACGGCCAGCGCCACGGGCTCCGGCACCTGGGCCAGCGCCGCCAGCACGGTGTCCAGGTTCTTGCGCGGCGTGCGCAGGTCGCCCGCGAACAGCAGCAGCGGCACGCCCACCGGCAGCCGGAAGCGCGCGCGGCAGACCTTGCCCGGGGCGAACTCGGCGGTGTCCACCCCGTTCGGGATCACCTCGATGCCATCCACCGGCACGCCGGTCGCCCGCAGCTCCGCGACGATGCGCGGCGACACCGCCACCACGGCCCGCGCGCGGCGGAACGCCATGCGCTCCAGCCGGGCGTTGAGCCGCGTATAGACCCATTGATAGAGCGCGTGCGCGCCACCGCTCAGGCGGTACGGGTAGTAACCGGAATGGAGCCAGCCGTGGTGCACGAAGTGCGCCGTGTTCACATCGGCATGGGCCCAGGTGATGAAGCCGTTCACGTGAACGATGTCGAACTGGCGGCGGTGCCGCGCCAGCCACCAGCCACTCGCCACGGCGAAAGCCTGGTAGCGCAGCAGCGCCGATGGCAGCCGCGCCTCGGGCACGGCGTGCCAGCGCACGCGCGGATGCTCGCGCCACATCGCCGCCACCTGGCTGGCCACGAGCGTCACCTCGCAGCCCGCCGCCAGCGCCGCCGCCACGATCTCGTGGTTCACGCGGCCCTGCCCGTCGTTGCGGTCCACCACGTGCGTGACGATGGCGACACGCAGCGGCGGCACGGCCGGCGCCGCGTCGGCGGATGCGGGCGTCATGGCGTGGCCCCGCCCGACGCCGCCAGCATGCGCGCATAGCGATGGCCGATCACGGGCAGCGTCACGCCGAGCTGGAACAGGATGCCGTCGAACGCGTTCAGCGTATTGCTGAACACCAGCATCGAGACCAGCGCGATGGCGGTGCCCACGGCGGCGGCAAGCAGCCGGTTGGACTTCATCGCCAGCCCGCGCTTCATCGCGCGGCCAATCATCCACAGCAGCCCGGTGAGGTAGAGCAGCGTGCCGGGCCAGCCCATCACGAACGGAATCTCCATCAGCCCGCTGTCGAACACGCCGAACTTGCCCAGCTGGCTGGTGGCGGAGTCGAGCTTGGTGCCGATGCCAACCGCGCCCATGCCCTGCCCGGCGATGTCGCTGGTCGCCACGGCCAGGAACGATTCGTAGAAGCGCATGCGGATCTGGAAGCTGCGGTCGTCCTTGATCGACGTCACGCTCTCCATGCGGTCCAGTACCGGCTTGGCGAATTCCTCGACAGCGAACATCGGCACGGACAGCGCGGAGACGATCAGGATGGCGAGGATCACCCGGGCCCGCGTGCGGGCGTCGATGCAGGCCAGCGCGTAGATCCCGCCGATGATCAGCCCGCCCCAGGCCGAGCGCACGGCCGTCAGCAGCAGCACCACCAGCCCGGACACCGCGCCCACCCAGACCACCTTGCCGCGCCCGGCCAGCATGAACAGCAGCCCGCCCATCAGCACCGTGGCGAGCGGCCCCGGCGAGTTGAGCGTGCTGAACACGCGGAAGCTGAACGGCAGCGGCTCGCCCACCGAGCCGATGCCTGACTTCAGCATCCACATGGCGTCCCAGGGCGGCATCAGCACGTACTGGATTACCCCGTAGATGCCGATCACGAACATGCCCCAGCTGAACGTGGAGACCAGCACGCGCGAATAGACCGGGAAGTGCTTCCAGGTAGCCAGCACATGGAAGCCCACGAAGACCGGGATGATGGCGTAGCCGAACGAGAACAGCGCGGACGGCACCGAGTTGCGGATGCATCCCACCACCAGCGCGTACGTCATCGCCAGCACGATCAGCAGCGACGGGAAGGCCCGCTTGGTTGCCACCACGCGGTAGTGGGTGAGCACGGTCAGGCCGCTGAGGATGGCCACCAGCACCGGCGCCATCTGGATCGGGCTGATGGGGTTGTAGGCGCCGTTGAAGAAGTCGGCGATGCGGCGCACCTCGGGCGAGAGGAAGTAGAGCCAGCACATGAAGGACACATACTCGGCCGGGTTGCGCCGGTAGCACATCAGCCCCACCAGCACGGCGCCCACCGGGTACGCCAGCTCCACCACGCGGCCCAGCCTGAGCAGGATCAGCACCAGCACGAAGGCGAAGAACAGCCCCGGCACCAGTGCGGGGTGCAGCTGCCGGCTGGCGCGGCGGGGGCCGTCGAGGGCGAGGGTCATCACGGGCGGGCTCCCGGGAGGCGTGCGTGGCGCGTGAGGCGCGTATGACGGGCGGGGCGGCGCATCACGCGGGCTGCCCGGCGGCACGCGCGAGCGTGTCGCTCAGGCTGTCCGACTGCGGCACGGCGTCGCCAACCACGGTGTTGAGGATGCCCCCCACCACGTTGCCGCCGGCCCGCTTGAGCCGCTTCACCGCATCGACGATCTGTTCCTCGGTATGGGCGCCCGTACGCAGCACCATCACGGTGGCGGCGGCCAGCGCGGAGACGGCCATCGCATCGTTGTGGTCCAGCACCGGCGGGGTGTCGATGATGACCAGGTCGTAGGTGCGTGCGTAGGTGTCCAGCGCCTGGCGGAAGCGCGTGTTCATCAGCAGCTCGGCCGGCGTGGCGCCGAAGTTGCCGGCGGGCACGATCCAGAGGTTCGACACGCCCGTGGGCACCACCGCCTGGTTGGCGTCGATGCGGCCGCCCAGCATTTCCGAGAGGCCCATGCCGGCGGCGCGGTTGAAGTAGCCGGACAGGCGCTGGCGGCGCAGGTCGCCATCGATCAGCAGCACGCGGCGATTCGACTTGGCCAGCAGCGTGCCGAGGTTCGACGTGACGAAGCTCTTGCCCACTCCGGAGGTGGCCCCGACCATCGCCACCACGCGGTGGCCCATCTGCTCCAGCGTGAACTGGAACTGCGTGCAGATGCCGCACAGCGCCTCGATGGCCTCGTCGTGCGGCCGGCTCTCCGCCAGCACCGGGCGGGTGGCGGCGGGCAGCCATTCCTCGGCGCGCTCGGGCGTCACCGGCACGTGCTCGGCGCCGGCCAGTTCCACCGGCAGCGGCAACTCGGGCGGCGCGGTGGCTTCAAGCCGCGAGTAGTCCTCCAGCCAGCTCTGCGCCGGGCTGAACGGAATCTCGCCGAACATCGGCAGCGCCAGGCGCCGTTCGATCTCCTCCATCTCGTGCATGCGGCCAAACACCGCGCGGCGCAGGAACACCGTCAGCACGGCCAGCACCAGCCCGAGGATCAGCCCGGCCGCGATGATCAGCGCCCGCTTGGGCTTGACCGGCGACGACGGCACCAGCGCCTCGTCCAGCACGTGCACATTGCCGACCATGCCGGCACGGTTGATCATCAGCTCCTGCGTCTTGTTCTGCAGCGAGATGTAGATCTCCTGGGCGATCTTCACGTCGCGTTCCATGCGCACGCCGGCCTTCTCGGACGCCGGCATGTCGTGGAAGCGCGATTCCAGCTTCTGCTGCAGCGCGCGCAGCTGCCCGAGCTGCGTGTCGATGGTCTGCACCTGCGGATGGCCCGGCATGAAGCGCTGCAGCAGCTGCGTGCGCTGCAGGTTGAGCTGGGCGATCTGGCGATCCAGCTCCAGCCCGCCAGCCAGGTACGATTGCGCCTCCGACGTCGGCTTCACCGCGCCCTGCCGCTGTTGCAGCGCGGCCAGCGCGTCCTCGGCCTTCTCCAGGTCGGCGCGCACGCGCGGTACCTCGGCGTTGAGGAAGTCGAGCGTACGGGCGGTTTCCTCCTGGTGCCGCTCCAGGTTCTGCCGCACGTAGGACTGCACCACCGCGTTGGCGATCTGCATGGCGCGCACGCGGTCGCTGCTCTCCATCGAGATCTGCACAATGCCGGTCTGCTTGCCCTGCTCCAGCACCAGCAGGGACTTGGCCAGCCCGCCGATGGCCGCGAGCTGGTTGGAGCGCGTGACCGTGAACTCCGTGCCGGGCCGGGCCACCAGCTTGCCGATGCGGATCTGCAGCGGGCCGTCGTCGACAATCTCGCCCACCTGCCCGCTCAGCAGCTTCATCCCTTCGGGGTCGTACAGCGCGAAGCTGTCGTTGCCGAGCGCGCGCAGCGTCAGCGGCACGCCTTCCAGTGCCGCCGGCACGCCGAGCAGTTCCAGGTCGATCTGCTCGCCGCCCCAGGCGTAGCGCGACATGCCGAACCACGCCGGCGCCGGCTCGCCCGGCTTGGCGAAGCGCCGCGCCAGGTTGCCGAGGTAGGGCATGACCACCGGCGACACCGAGACGTTGAGCCGGAACGCATTCACCACCGGCTCAAGCACCGAGCGGCTGCGGATGATCTCGATCTCGGTCTCGGTGCCGAGCTGCGAGGTGCCGCCCATCATCTGCGAGGCACGCGACAGCGGGTTGCTGTCCGCGTTCTTTGCCTGCACCTGGAGCAGCGCGTCCGCCGCGTAGATCGCCGGCAGCGAGTAGGCGTAGAGCGTGGCCACCGCAGCCACCACGGCCGTGATGCCGATCACCCAGCCAAGCTGCTGGCGCACCATGCGCACCAGATCGCGCAGGATGAACTCGTCGTCCTCCAGGGGCAGTGGCGTACCGTAGGGACGCTGGAAAGGGGTATTCATGTCGGCTCCGTCCTGACGAGGCTAGCGAGCCAGTTCCACTGTGAAGAACAGGGTCTGGATGGTGGGGGTGATCTGGTCGAGCACGCGGTTGAAGCGCACGGCGTCCGAGGTGCCGACGTAGACCACATCGAGCGGCTCAAGCCGGAACTGCGTGGACAGCAGCATCGCGTCCACCTGGGTCATGTCCAGGCGGTACACGTCGGGCGTCTGCGGCTTGTCGCGCATGCCGCGGATCACGAAGATCTGGCGCGGGTCGGCCGCCTTCACGTCGATGCTGTTCACGCCGGCCAGCGCGTCGGCCAGCGACAGCCGTCCCTTGTTCATCAGCAGCGACTGCGGCCGCGCCACCTCGCCGAGCACGAAGATGCGGCTGGACAGGCGGTCCGGCACGTAGACCACGTCGCCGCCGCGCAGCAGGAAGTCGTGCGCGCCGTTGCGGCGTTCGATCAGTGCTTCCAGGTCGAACTCGAACAGCTTGCCGTCACGGGTCAGGCGCACCTTCTGCACGTCCGCCTCCGGCGCGAAGCCGCCGGCCCGCGTGATGGCGTTGACCAGCGTCACCGGTACGTCCGTCACCGGCAGCATGCCCGGCGTGCGGACCTGTCCGGTCACGTCCACGCGCTTGCTGCGGTAGGCGATCACGCGCACGTCCACGCGCGGGTCGCGCACGGTGTTCTTGATCGCGCTGGTGATCATGCCGCGCACCTGATCGACGGTCTTGCCGCCCACGCGCAGCTTGCCCACGGGCGGGTAGTACATCTCGCCGTTGCGGTCCACGCGGTAGCCGCTCTGGTCGGATGGGAGCACGGTGGGCGTGATCTGCGGCACGCCGGGCACGGGTGCGGTGGCGCCGGTGACCGGGGCGGTCATCAGGCCCGAACTCATCTCGGGGTGGTCGAGCACGGTCACCCCGACGAGATCCTGGGGTCCGATCAGGTATTCGTAGCCGTCGAGGTCATCGCCCAGCTTGCCCGTGCGGGCCGGCGAATCGGGCACGGCCGCCGCCAGCGCGATGGAGTCGGGCTGGGCGCGCACCACGTCGGCGGTGATCAGCTTGACCGGATAGACATCCGTGCCGGTCTTGGCGGTCAGGTCGTCCTGGATGCGGCTGCTGTCCAGCGCGGGCCCCGGTGCCCAGGTGCAGCCGCCAAGCGTACCGAGCGCGGCCAGCATGGCCAGCACGGCGAGGCGGGGGAGGAATCGAATTACCATGGCAGCTTCTCCTTGTCGGCGCCTGCGCGCCCTTGTTGCTGCATACCGATGGGGGTCATTGAAGCGCCGCCGGCATGGGGGCGGACGTCTGTTTCCGCACGTTCCGGCACGCCGGACGTGGGCGGCCCCACGTGGGGCATTCGCCGCAGGGCGGCCATGGCGAGCATGGCGTCGGCCCGCGCGCGCTGCGCGAGCGCCATGCGCCGCCACGCGCGGCCACCCTCGCCCCCCAGGCACAACGCCAGCGCGCGCAGCCAGCCCGGATAGTTGCGCGAGCCCGCCAGCACCTGCCACGCGCCCGCCATGGCCCGGCGGCTGGCCGGCACGCCGGTGGCGCGCAGGTGCTCGTCCAGCACCAGGTGGAGGTTGTAGCTGGCGTTGTAGTAGGACTCGGCGTTGAAGATCGCGCGCTGGTCGGCATCGGCACGTGGCGCCGGAAAGTGATCGACGCACAGCGCCGGGTCATAGAGCAGGCGCCAGCCCGCGCGGCGCACGGCCAGGCTGAAAGCGAGGTCGTTATGAACCTGGGCGCCCGCGCCGCGCAGCCGCGTATCGAAGCGCAGCCCGTCCACCGCGCTGCGCCGCCACGCCATGTTCACGCCCTTGAGCACGTCCACGTCGCGCGGCGCGCCGGCTCCGATGTGATGATTGCCGATCACCCGGCCATACCAGCGCACCTGGCCCACGCAGCTTGCCGCACCCTGCAGGATGCGGCCGCCCTCGTGCACGCGGTCGCGCCCGCCCACGCCGCCAAGGCTGGCATCGCGCGCGAAGTGGCTGCCGATGCGCGCCAGCCAGTCTGGATGCGGCGCGGCGTCGTCGTCGGTCAGGCACAGGATGTCGCCGCGCGCGGCCGCGAAGCCGCGGTTGTTGGCGGCCACCTGGCCGGGCTCGTCCACCGTCACCAGGCGCAGGCCCGGCAGCGTCTCGGGGCAGGCCGTGGAGAGCCAGCGCGAGAGCAGCGCCAGCGTGGGCGCGTCGTCGGCGCGCGCCACCACCACCACCTCGTCGGCGGGGCGCTGCTGGCGCGCCAGCGCGCGCAGACAGCGGTCCAGGTCGTCGCAGCGCCTGTAGCTGGGAATGATTACCGATAGGTCCATCTTGGCGTCCCCCGGCGGATCAGCGGGCGGGCTCCATTGCCGCGCTGCCTTGCCGCCACTTACACGTACCCTGTCTCAATACCGCCCGCGCCGCTCTCAGTAGGCGTTGCGCCGGAGCAAAATGCACGCCGGCGTGCGCAGGATGATCTGCATGTCGAACCAGAACGACCAGTTCCGGATATAGAACAGGTCGAACTTGACCCGGGTCTCCATCTTCTCCACCGTGGACGTCTCGCCCCGATACCCGTTCACCTGCGCCCAGCCGGTCAGGCCGGGACGGATGCGGTAGCGGTGCATGTAGCCCTCCACCAGATTCTTGTAGAGCTCGTCGTGCGCCAGTGCGTGCGGGCGCGGCCCCACCAGCGACATCTGTCCGCGCAGCACGTTGAGGAGTTGCGGCAGCTCGTCGATGGACAGCGCACGCAGCACCGCGCCCACGCGCGTCACACGCGGATCGCCGCGCCGCGCCTGCGTCACCGTGCCGGGTGCCTCGTCGTGCAGGCACATCGTGCGGAACTTGAGAATCTCGAACTCGCGGCCGTCGTAGCCCTTGCGGCGCTGGCGGAAGAACACCGGCCCGTGCGAGGACTGCTTGACCAGCGCCGCCACCACCACGAACAGCGGGATCAGCGCCACCAGCGCCAGCGCGGCGGCCACGCGGTCGAAGATCTCCTTCGGCCAGAGCTGGTATTCGTCGGCCGGCGAGACGGCCAGATTGAGCGTGGGATAGCCCAGCACCTTGTCCACCGAGCATTGCAGGTGCGGCAGGCCGCGCAGGTCCGGCATGTAGCGGATGTCAACGAAGTCGTTGCGGAACTCGCGCACGAAGCGGCGCACCAGATGCTGGTCCGCCAGCGGCAGCGCCAGCCAGATCTCATCGATGGCGCGCGCGCGGACCATGCCGGCGAAGTCGCGGAAGTTGCCGCAGACCGGCACGTTGTGCAGCCACTCGGGGGCGTCGTCGCTCTCGTCATAGACACACACGGCGCGGTACTGCGCACCCGGCGCATGGGCCAGCTGCGCCAGCATGTTGCGCGCATGGGCGCGCGTGCTGACCACGGCCACCGTGCGCGTGCGCGTAGCCGCCCGGCCCAGCCGCCGCGCCACCCAGCCCGGTACCAGCCGCGCCAGCAGCAGCATGCCCGCCGAGGCGGCGGTCACGGCGATGAACCACGAAGTCGGCACGTTCTCCAGGCGTGGCGTGCACAGCAGCGCCAGCCCGGCCAGCGCCACCACGCCACAGGCCGCCAGCACCCGGTGGGTAAGCTGGCTGAGCGAGCGGTCGCGCCACTGGCCGTAGACGCCGAAGGCGGCGAACAGCACCACCGCCAGCAGCGCGTTGAACGACACCAGCATGGTCTGCGTGTCCGACCAGGCCAGCGGCAGGCCATGCCCCGGCAATGCCGGGGGCAGCATGAGCTGGTGCACCAGCAGCGCGCTGCCCGCCACCAGCAGCAGGTCCAGCGCGCAGGCAAGCAGCCCGGTCATCGCGGCATCTCCTTACTTGCGGCCATAGTTGTCCTCGAAGCGGACGATGTCGTCTTCTCCCAGATAGGCCCCCGACTGCACCTCGATGATCTCCAGCGGCGTCTTGCCCGGGTTTTCAAGCCGGTGCAGCGTGCCGATGGGGATGTAGGTGGACTGGTTCTCGCTGAGGATGCTCACGGTCTCGCCGCAGGTGACGCGCGCGGTGCCGCGCACCACGACCCAGTGCTCGGCGCGGTGGTAGTGCATCTGGAGCGAAAGGCTGGCGCCCGGCTCGACAATGATCCGCTTCACCTGGAAGCGGTCGCCATGGTCGATGGCGTCGTAGCAGCCCCACGGGCGGTGCACCTTGCGATGGTTGACCACCTCGCTGCCATGTTCGGCGCGCAGGCGCTGCACCACGTTCTTCACGTCCTGCACGTGGGCCTTGTCGACCACCAGCACGGCGTCGGCGGTTTCCACCACCACCACGTCATGCACGCCCACGCAGGCAATCAGCCGGCCTTCCGAGTGGGCGAGGCAGGCCGTCGCGCCATCGAACACCACGCGGCCCCGCGCGGCGTTGCCGAGCGCATCCTTGGGCGCGATGTCCCAGATCGCGGCCCAGGAGCCGACATCGGACCAGCCCGCGTCCAGCGGCACCACGCGCCCGGGCACGTCGGGCAGGCTCTCCAGCTTCTCCATCACGGCGTAGTCGATGGAGTCCGACTGGCACGCGCCGAAGGCCTCGCGGTTCAGCCGGAACGTATCGCCGCCGGCCTCACCAGCCTCGCCAGCCTCGTAGGCGGCGCGGCACTGCATGTACATCTCGGGCTGGAGCTGGCTCACCGCGCGCAGCCACACCGCCGCACGCACCACGAAGATGCCGCTGTTCCACCAGTAGCCGCCGGATTCCACGTAGTGCCGGGCCAGCTCCAGGTGCGGCTTCTCGACGAATTTCTCCAGCGTGTGGGCGCCATCGACCGCCGTGCCGCCGGCGCGGATGTAGCCGTAGCCGGTTTCCGGCGAGACCGGCACCACGCCGAGCGTGACGATGGCGCCGGCGTCGGCATGGCGTACCGCCGTGGCGAGCGCCTGGCGAAACGCCGGCAGGTCCGTGACGCTGTGGTCGGCCGGCGTCACCACCAGCACCACATCGCCCCCATCCGTAGCCGCCATCGCGTGCAGCGCCGCCACGGTCAGCGCCGGGGCCGTGTTGCGGCCGCAGGGCTCGGTCAGCAGCCGCGCGGGCTTGCCGGCGCGCTTCATCATGTCCGCGATCATGAAGCGATGTTCCTCGCCGCAGACCACCAGCTGCGGCGGCTCGATGCCGGCCGGGCGGCCCGCCAGCACCGCCACGCCGTCGAAGCGGCGCGCGGTGGCCTCCAGCAGCGTGTCTTCCGCCACGAGGTTCAGCAGCTGCTTGGGAAACTGTTCGCGCGAGAGCGGCCACAGGCGCGTGCCGGCACCCCCGGCCATGATCACGGGCTGGATCGGGAACTGGATGACGGGCAGCGCCGCAGCCACAGGCGGCGCGAGGGCGGCGCCGAGCGTGACGGGCGGCAGGCCCACCGGAATCGGTTGGTTCATGGAATGCTCTCCCGGCCGGGCCGCATGCGGCTCAGCGTGTCAGGCGGAACAGCCGGGCGCGCGCGCGGGGCGGCTGCCAGACCATACCGATGAAATGCGTACCGTGTTCCAGGTACGGGCCCTCGCGTTTGCTGAAGCCGAACCCCTCGCAGAACTCGCGCAGGTAGAACGGCACCTGGATGCCCACCGGCGCACCGGGCCAGCGCGTCTGGATGGCCTCCTGCGCGCTGCGCATCAATGCCTCGGCCGTGCCGTCGCCGCGACGCGACATGCGCGTGAGGAACTTGTCGATCCGGATCTCACTGCCCTCCCCCTTGAGCAGGCGGGCGTAGGCCACCACCTGCTGTGTGTCCTCCGCCGGCTCCACGCCAAGCACGTGCGTGCCGACGATGTCCTTGCCGTCGACGTCGAGCAACAGGCTGCCCTGCTCCACGATGAAGACCTCGCTGCGCACGCGCAGGATCTGATACAGCTCCCGCGTGGTCAGCTCGCTGAATTCCTTGTCCACCCAGTTCATGCCCGTCTTCCTGGTCTGTCCAAAGGCACGGACGGCGCTGCGCGCCGCGCTCACGCTCCCCATGCTCACCGCTGTTCTCGATGCGCGCGCCGCAACGCTGGCGGCACGCGGCCACAATCCATGAGTTGCAGTGTAGGAACGGCCCCTCGCCGTCTCTGTACGCTTCCGCACACCTTGCCCGGCGTGCGGTGGCGTGCCCATCAGAGCGCTAAATCGGCCGGGAAAGTGCCACTGCCGGCACGCGGCCTGCCCTCTGCCGGTGCCCCGCCAGCATGCGCGCAAACGTGCACCTTGCTGCGCCGCCTGTGTTGCCTCGCGCACCAATCTTTGGCGCGGTTGGGGCTGTAATGGAGACCGTCTGGCCGCGCCCGGCACGGCGCGGCATGCCTACACAGCGGAGGAGAATCCATATGAATGTCACGGCGACCCTGGCACGCAGCACGCCACAGCCCGCGCCGCACGCGCTGCATGGCGAGGACGTGATCTGGCAGGAGACCAACTGCTACATCGACCTGTGGATCGAACTGCTCAACGGCTGGGGGCTCGAGCCGCGCGCCGCGCTGCCCTTCACCGTCACGCAGGATTTCGAGGGCGATCACTTCACCTTCTTCAAATACCCGACCAACGACATCGAGCGGCTGTACGGCACCGTGGTGCAGGAAATGGCGCTCTACGATGCGCTGGAGGCGCATCTCGTCGAGCAGGTCGGGCGCGGCCACACGGTGCTGGTGGAGGTAGACAGCTACTACCTGCCGGACACCAAGGCCACCTCCTATCGGCAGAAACACGTCAAGACGTCGATCGGCGTGGACATGATCGATGCGCAGGCGCGCCGGCTGGGCTACTACCACGGCCTGGGCTACCACACCGTCAATGGCGACGACTACGAGGGCCTGCTGCGCCTGACGCCCGAACTGTCCGGCAACCCGGACCTGCTGTTCCCCTACGCCGAGTGCGCCAAGCGCGTGCGCGCGCCGGTGGCGCCGGGCATGCTGGCCGATGCCTCGGTGCGGCTGCTGCGCGAGCATCTGGCGCGGCGCCCCGCCGCCAACCCGGTGAGCCGGCTGCGCGCGGTGTTTCCGTCGCATATGGAGCGGATGCTGGCGCGCGGCGACGCCTACTTCCACCAGTACACGTTCAACGTGCCGCGCCAGCTGGGCGCCAACTTCGAGATGCTGCATCACTACCTCACGTGGCTGGCGCGGCAGGGCCACAAGGTGCCCGAGCCGGTGGTGGACGCGGCGCACAGCATCGCCACGGAAGCCAAGGTGCTGCAGTTCCGGCTGGCCCGCGCGGTAGCCCGAGGCCGGCAGGACCCCTGCACGGACTGCCTGGATGTGCTGGAGTCCGCCTACGACCGCACGCTGTCTGGCCTGGTGGCCACGTTCGGCGCGGCGGGGCCGGTGCATGTCCATGCGGGCGTCTGAGGACGGCGGCGCCATGGGCGGCGCGGGCGGGGGTCCGCACCAGGACGGACACGGGGACGGACACGGCGCCCAGGGGCCGCACGGCCCGGGGATGGTGCACGCCGTGATGGAACCGCTGCTGTTCGACGGGTGCTACGGCTGGCTGCACCGGCCTATCGTGCCTCTTTCCCCGCTCTTGCCCGATGCCTGCGGCGTGGTGCTGTGCAACCCGTTCGGGCAGGAAGCGATCATGACGCACCGTGGCTGGCGCTACCTCGCCACGGTGTTGTCCGCCAACGGCATGCCGGCGCTGCGCTTCGACTATCACGGCACCGGCGATTCCGATGGCGACGAGAGCGATCCCGCCCGGCTGCAGGCGTGGACGGCCAGCATCGTGGCCGCCGTGCGCGTGCTGCGCGAGCGTACCGGCGTAACGCGCGTGGCCTTGTGCGGCATCCGCCTCGGCGCGCTGCTGGCCGTCCTCGCCACGCAGGAGATGGAGGCGGAGGCGATCGACGCGCTGGTGCTGCTGGCCCCGGTGGTACGGGGGCGCGACCATCTGCGCGAACTGCGCGCGTTGCAGAGCACCGCGCGGTCGTCCCCGGCGGACCAGCTCGATCCGGCCGAGACCGAAGACTTCATGACCGTGGTCGGCAACCGCTTCTACCGCGACACCATCGAGGCCATCCAGGCCTGCGACCTCGGCAAACCCGGACAACTGCGCCAGCGCCCGGCGGCGCGCATGCTGATCCTGTCGGCCAGTACGCTCGACGGCGCCGGCCGCCTGGCCGAGCGCGCCGCGGCGCTCGGCTGCGACGTGACGCAGGCGCCGTTCGACGAGTACGAGACCTATGTCAGCTATCCCGAGCTGAACGACCTGCCCTGGCAGGCGTTCCGGCACGCCACGGCGTGGCTGGCCGGCGTGCCCGAGACCGATGTGCGCGAGCCCGACAACGCGCGCGTGCGCCGCCTGGCCACCGACGACGCGCCGGTGCTGCACGGTGACCGCTTCGTGGAGCGCCGCGCGCACTACGGCGCCGACGGCCTCTTCGGCATCCTGTGCGAGCCGCCCGCCGCCGCGCGCGGCGACGGCGCGCCGGTGGTGCTCATCATCAACACCGGCGCCGGCCATCATGTGGGCGATGCGCGCATGGGCGTGCTCTGCGCGCGCTACCTTGCCCGGCGCGGCATTGCGTCGATGCGGATGGACCTGGGCGGGATTGGCGACAGCGTCTCGCTGGCGCTGCCCCGCTATGCCTTCCAACCCTACGGCAGCCACCTGCGCCGCGACGTGACCGCCGCCGCCGCATGGCTGGCCGCGCAGGGCTTCGGCCGCGTGGTGCTGTTCGGTATCTGCTCGGGCGCCTTCGTGGGACTGCACGCCGCCACCGGCAGCGAACACGTGGCCGGCGCGGTGCTGGTCAACGTGCAGAAATTCCTGTGGCCCGAAGGGCTCGGCATCCAGGACGTGGTGCAGCAGCGCCCCAGCCCACGCCAGGCCGCCACGCGCGTGTACCTGACCGCCGCGCTGGACACGCAGAAATGGGTACGCGTCTTCAAGGGCGACGCGGAAATCGGCTCGATTGCATGGGAGCTGGGCCGCCGCATCATGGCCCGTGTGCGCACGCGGGCGCAGACGCTGGCCGCATGGATTACTCGCGCTGATACGCCGGTGCGTCAGGTGCATGGTCTCATTCGTCGGCTCGATGAACGCAGCGTGCCGGTGTGGCTGGTCTTCGGCGGCTACGATCCGGGCCTTGGGGAACTCGCCACGCACTTCGGCGCGCGCGGGCGGCAACTGCGGCGCTATCGTCATGTGAAGTGTGTGATTTCGGATGAAGTGGACCACGCGCTGCGGTCTTACGCGGCGCGCGAGGCGGTCTACGCGCTGCTCGACCAGTACCTGCGTACCCATTTCTGCGAGGATGCGGACACCATCGCCGCCCTCGTCGCCGGCATCGATCCGGAGCCGGCGCTGCGCTGAACCGCGCTGAACCGCGCTGAACCGCGCTGAACTGCGCTGGATCGCAGGGATACAGCGGTCGAACGGGCGCCCTAAGCCGGGCGCCCACGGTACTCAGAACACAAACTCCCGCCGCACGTGGTCCACCACGGTGACCGTGCCGGTGCTGGTCATGTGGTGCGAGCCGATCAGCCGCCGGCCGAAGTCCGGGTTGATGCGGCGCACCTCGCGCTCGCGGTACGCCTCGTCGGAGACCGCCAGCACCTCGTTGACGATCAGCCCTTCGCCGTAGCGGTCGAAGCCCTGGCGCTGCGCCAGCCGGTAGATGCGTCCGCCGTCCATGATCAGGCCGGCGTTGCGCCCGCCCGCCGGGTCGATCCGCACCGGGTTGGCCGCGCAGGGCGTCCAGTCCGTACCGAGCGGAGACGGCCCCGAGAACAGGTACAGCTCGCTGCAATGGTCCTTCACGTCGGCGGGGTCCATGCTGGTCAGCAGCCACCATTTGCCGTCGCGCGGGAACAGCACGGTATCGGCGGCGGAGACGTTTTCCATGAGCACGGCCGCCAGCTCCCACTTGAGCGGGAATTCGGCGCACCGATAGACGCGGATCTGTCCGGACCCCGAGCATTCGGGGCACATATACAGCGCCCCCTCGTACGCGAACAGGTAGGGGAACGACATGTGGTACGGCTCCACGATCACCGCGCCAAGATCCACCGCGCGATGGCCGACGATCTCCAGCGCCGAGATATGGGCGCGGCCGGTGGCGTAGCGGTAGTCCTCCACGAAGCAGACCACGCGGCCATCGGGGCCGGTCCACAGGAACGGATCGGCCCAGAAGCGGCCGCGCGGCGCGGTCACCTCCACGGCCTGCCGCAGGTCGGCGTTGCGCCAGGAGCCTTGCAGGATCGAGATACCGAACTTGCGCCGCATGCGCAGCGCGCGCTGGGTGCCCTTGATCGCCGCGCGCTTGAACAGGCGGCCCGCGTAGCCGAGGAGGTCGCGCGCACGGGGCCGGGCCAGCCCGGGAACCGGCGCGCCGGCCGGCGAGGGCAGCGTACCCGTCGTAGCAATGCCGGTGAGCAACGCGCGCAGGTGCACATCGGCCTTGCGGTACAGGTGGGCCTGGTTTTCCAGGTAGCTCACACGCGTGCCCACCCGGCCCGCGCGCAGCACACGGCGCGTACCGTCGATACGTTCGATGGCAAAGCCGGTGGCCGGCTCGGCGTGCCGGCATTCGTCGAAACCGGCGGCTGGCGCCACGCCGCCCCGGCCATAGCGCATCCATAGCGTGCCGATGCGCGCGGCGGCCGCCATGCGTGCATCGACCGTGGCGGGGCCGAAGCCGAGCAGCAGGTCCAGCCCGAGGGCGCGCACCTGGTCTACCGCGGCGACGTCGAACTGGATGTGGCCGTTGGCGCCGGGCATGGGCGCGGCAATGTCCAGGCGCTCGGGAATCGAGCGCGCGAGGTCGTGGCGGGTCAGGTGGCCGCGATAGGTGCGGCGCAGCACCATGCCTTCGGCCCGCATCAGGCCGCGCAGCATGGCCGCGAGCATGCGGTCCCACGGCGGGGTACCGCCCTGCACGGGCGCGTGCACGATCAAATGGGTGATGGCCAGGGCCGGCTGCTTGCGGGCCCAGAGCACGAGCTGGTAGAGGTGGTGCAGCGCCTGCGGGCTGTCCAGCAGCAGGCCGATGCGTAGCGGAACGACCGCTGCCTGGGCATCGCCGCCCGGCTTGGCATCGAGTTCGGGCAGGTCAAGCGAGGTGACCGTCATGGCGGGCTCTCCGGTTGGCGCAAGGATCCTTCGGCAGGAATGCGCGCGGCGCGGCATCACACCGCGCCGCATCGCCCTGGCGGGAATCAGGCTTGCACCAGCGCCGGCAGCAGGCGGTCGTACTCGCGCTTGACGAGCTTGTAGCACTCGCAGGAATGCTTCTCCAGCCCGCAGCGGTCCAGCACCGTGATATGGCCACGGCTGTGGTGGATCAGGCCCAGGTCCTCGAGCTTGCCGGCCGCTTCGGTTACGCCCTCGCGGCGCACGCCGAGCATGTTGGCGATGACCTGCTGCGTGATCACCAGTTCGTTGGAGCTCATGCGGTCGATCGCCAGCAGCAGCCAGCGGCACAGTTGCTTGTTGAGCGAATGGTGGCGGTTGCAGGCGGCGGTCTGCGCGATCTGCGTCAGCACGGCCTGCACATAGAGCAGGGTCACGCGTTGCAGGGCGGGCATGTGGGCCAGTTCGGCACGCAGGGCACGGGCGGGGATGCGATAGGCGAAGCCGGGGCTGCGCACTTCCACGCGGCTCGGCATGGTGTCGCCGCCGGTGACCACGGGAATGCCGACGAGTCCTTCGTTGCCGACGGCCGCGAATTCCACCGTGGCGCCGTCCTCAAGCAGCGACAGCAGCGACACCACCGACGTGGTCGGGAAGTACACGTGGACGATGCGCTGGCCCGAGTCGGTCAGTAGCTCACCGGCGCGGAGCCGGACCAGTTCGAAATGCCGCGAGAGCGTTTCCCATTCGTGACGCGGCAACGCGTTGAGCAGGTGATTGACATGCAAGTCTGACCGATGCGTAATCATGGTGATTCTCCTCCCTCTGACCCGGGAGCAGCATCGGTCCTCCACCCCGCATGGCAATCTCCATGCAGGCTGTGACCCGATCTCGCCGCTCCACCCGTTTGCGTTTTCTGGCGATCTCTGGCAGCCCCGTAGCTGCCACCCTCTTTACCCCCGGCACCTCGCGGGCCCCGGTTTTGCTATCTCGTTGTTGACTCTATTAAGGGCCATGCAGATCAGAATCGACAGTAGGCAGACGGCTGGTGCGGCGGTCATGCTTTGGGAGGGAAGGAGGGAGGCAAACGGCGGAGAGGCGGGGATGACGCGCGACGGGCCGGGCCCTGCGGATATGCCGCCCTGCCGCGCCGCATATGGCGCAGCGGGCAGGGGTTGAGAGGATGAGATCAGGCGTCGTAGGAGAGCGGGCGCTCGGCGTTCAGGGCGGAGATCTCGCCTGAAGGAATGGCGTCTCCCCCACCTCCTCCCCCTCCCTCATTCATCAGGCGGATACGGCGCGCTTCCCCGGGTCCGAGGTGGAACCAGTCGAGCTCCGGGCGAAACGCATGGTCCTCAATATGCACCCAGCGCGCAAAACGCCGGGCGCTGACGGTCAGCCACCACACGCCATCCACCTGATCCACCGTGGCACTCAACCCTGGCGCGCGCAACGCGGCGGCGCGGCGGTCCGGCAGGTACGCCGCCTGGCTGAGCAACGCGTTGCTGGCGGCCGGGTCGTGCAGGGTGGCCAGGACGACGTCGTGCGCGGGCGGGCCGAAGCGATAGGCGTAGGTGAAATCGAAAAAGTGATCGATGAGTTCTGCCGCCACGAGCCGGCGGGTCTCGCGCGGGGCCAGCGTGAGCGTTTGCGTGGCCTGCACGGTGGCGATTTCGCCATCGCGCAGGCAGCGGAAGGTCAGTTGCACCGTGCGCGGCGTGGCCGATTCGTTGACCACGTGCACGTGCAACCCGTTCAGGCCCTCGTCGGTGATCAGCACCTGGAGCGGCTGCCAGACCTGCCGCAGCGCATGCCAGGCCGATTTCGGCCGGCCCCGCGCATCGACGATGCCCCAGCCGGCACCCGGCAGCAGGTCCTGCAGCTGCCAGACCAGCCCGCCCATGCAGGTGGAGCCGGCGCGGCGCCATTCGCTGAAGACGTCGGTCATGATCTCGGCCACCACCGCGCGCGAGAGCGCCAGGTAGCGCGCAGGCTGCTCGTAGCGCAGGCGGGGCGGATCGACCTCGAACAGCGCCCGCAGGTAGAAATCGCGGATGTCCTCGAAATCCCAGGCGGAACCGGCGTCGCGCGGCACGCGCGCCTTCCAGCGCGGGTCGTGCAGCGGCTGGGAGAGGCCCGCCTCGGTCAGCGTGCGCGCGCACGGCACGTTGGCGAAGGCCAGGCACTCGGAGGTGAAGCGCACGTTGGCCAGCCGGGCATCGGCCAGCGGGCGCTGGTAGGCGCCCACGCCGTAGTAGTGCGTGATGCCGGTATCGGGCTGGAACGGCCAGGCGCCTTCGCTGGGCGAATTGCGCACATAGATCACATCGGGGCGATGTTCGGCCACGAGCGCGGGAATCAGGGTGTCGAACAGCGGCTGGCGCCACGCGCCGCGCGGCGTGCCGAGCATGGCCGCCTGCTGCTCGGCCTCGCTGCCGCCGCAGAGCACGGCGAGGCTGGCATGGGCGCGCGTGCCGGCCAGCCACTGGGCCACCTCGCGCGCGGCGTCGTCCATCAGGGCCGGCGTGGCGCTGGTCTCGCTGCCATAGTCGAAATTGGCGAACATGAAGTCCTGCCAGACCATCAGGCCGAGGGCGTCGCACTGGCGGTAGAACGCTTCGCCGGGATAGCAGGTCACGCCGCTGACGCGGACCATATTGGCGCCGGCGTCGCGCGCCAGTTGCAGCCAGCTGGCCACGGCTTCGTCGGTGTCGGCCAGACCCGGCAGGTCGTGGCTGGAAACGCAGGCGCCCCGGCAGAACACGCGCTCGCCGTTCACGCGCAGCGCGAACGCGCCGGGCTCGCCGTCGCGGTCTTCGGTGATGGTGCGGAAGCCGGTCTGGCCGCAGGGGATGGCGTGGCCGCCCACCTCGGCCTGCACGCGGTACAGCGCCGGCTCGCCGTGCGTATGGGGCCACCAGCGCTGGGCATCGGGCACGCGCAGGGTGCCGGCCAGCGAGTGCGCGCCCACGCGGCGCAGCTCGCCCTGCCAGACGCCGCCATCGGCCCCTTCGGCCCGGAAGCTGCCCTGCATCGGCGCCGGGCCGGGAAAGTGGAGTTGCAGCGCCACCACGCCGTCGCGGCCATCGAGATGGCCCGCCAGCACGGCGCGCGCGCCATGCGCGACATCCGCGCCCTCGGGGTGCAGCAGCTCGATGTCGCGCCACGGGCCCACCGCGTGCACGGGCGGGCACCAGCCGGGCATGTGGCCGAGCAGCGTGGTGCGCACCGCGCGCAGCGTGGGCGGCTGGATCATGCGCGGCTTCCAGCGCACCGCGCCGCGCTGCGTGCGCAGCCACGGATGCAGCGCGCGGAAGCAGATATGGAGCACATTGTCAGCGCCCTGCAATTGCACTGCCACCTGGTGCGCCACGAACATATGGCGCGTGGTGAGCACCTGCACGCCGTTGAGCCAGACCTCGGCCAGCGTGGCCAGCCCGTTGCAGCGGAGCACGCGGCGGCCACTGCCGGCGAAATGGAGCCGGTACCAGTAGTCGTGCTGGTGCAGCGGCGGCGGGGCGGAATCGTCCCACCGGCCGGCGGCGCGCAGCGCGCTGGCCACCGTACCCGGCACCGGCGCGGGCAGCCAGTGCCCGTCCTCGCCCAGTTCGCGCGGATGCGTGGCCGCGCCGGCCAGCGTCTCCAGGAAGGTCCAGTCGCCCTCCAGCCGCGCATCGCCCACGGCCACGCCGGCCCACAGGACGGGTTGCAGCGCCGGTTCCGGATCACGCGCGGTCATGTGACGGTCTCCCCGAAATAAGCGGCCAGCGCCGGCACGGTGCCCTCGTACGACAGTTCGAGCTGGTCGAGGCAGTCCTGGCACGGGTCCGGCTTGTGGCTGATGACGGCGCGCATCAGGCGGAACTGCATCACCATCGCCTCGGACGCCATCGTGTAGCAGGCTTCGCAGATCGCATCCGGCAACGGCTGGCCGTGTTCCGAGAGCCAGCGCAGATAGCGCCCCAGCAGCTCGAAGTTGGCGCCCAACTGACGCAACACGCTGGCCGCGTAGACCTGGAAGTTGGGCTCGCCGCGCGCCATCAGCTGCTCCAGGTGCCCGGGAAAGGCGCTGCGGAACGCGGTGATGGGGTTCTGGCGGGGCCGGCAGGCCAGGTGGTGGCGTAGCAGTTCCAGCGAGGCCGCGACCAGCGCCTCGCCCGCCTGCGCCGGAAAGCGCCGGCGCACGACCTCGGCGTGGGGAAACGCGGGCGCCTCCCACTCGGGGGCGATGCTCGCCTGGCGGAAGATGGCCGCGTAGTCGTCCCCGCTGGCGGTGTGGTAGCCATCGCCATGATAGAAACCCACGGCGTTGGCCTCCGGCACCAGCACGTCGATGCCGATGGCCGAGCGCGTGTGCTGGCGGCGGTAGGCATTGGGCGGCTGGGGCAGGTAGAAGCCATCCACCTCCAACAGCACCACGTTGCCCCGGCAGGTCTGCGCGGCCACGTGGGTCTCGAGCTTGTCGTAGGTGGACAGCTCGTGGGTGTGAATGCCGTAGAGGCGCTCAAGATCGCCGGGCGGAAAGCTCGCCAGCGTGAACTGGTCGCCCTCGAAATCCTGTGTCACGGCGAACGGCAGGGCCGCCACGGGTTCCAGTTCCCATCCATGCAGCAGCTCGACCCAGAGATCGATATGGCGGTTGGCGTGTGCCCACACCGGATTGCCACCATGCAATGCCGGGCCGCCCCGCGGCCGAAGCCTGCCGTCACCGTACATTTACTGGCCTCCGAGCGTATCCCGTACCGACTGCGGCCAACGGGCCGGATCCAGCCCGTGATGCTTGAGCAGCGCCAAGGTGAGACGCTCGATGCCAAAACCCACGCAGCCGGTGTGCGCCGTGCCGCCATCGGCGGTACGGATGTCCCACAGCGCGCCGAAGTGGTCCATGTGATAGTTGAAACTCATGCAGGCGGTGGGTCCCAGCCCGTCGTTCACCGGAATCAGCAACTCGAACTTGAGCTTCAGCTCGCGCTGGCTGTCCGCCACGATCTTGCCGCCGCGCCCGAAGAACGGGTCGTTGGCCACGTCCAGCTCCATCGGCAGGCCCAGCGCCTGCACGGCGGCCTGCCCGCGCCCCATCCACATCTCCCGGAACGCGATGATCTGCTCGGGCGATCCGATGCACACGAACTCGTGCTGGCGGAACAGCTGCATGCGCGTGGGCTCCAGCGAGGGCTCGTGCCGGTAGCAGTACGACATCACGTTGATGATCTTGCCCTCGGGCGGCAGCGGCCCGCGCCGCGCGATGACCGGATACACCGGATAGCAGGCGGCCGGCGTCAGCACCACGCCGGTGGGCTGCTGCTGGTCGGTCCAGTCTTCCTTGTCCTCCAGCCGCGCCAGCAGGCGGCGATGGCCGCGGTCGTCGCCACAGAAACTGTGGATGGTGCCGGCCAGCTGCGGAAAGCTCTTCAGGTACTCGCTGGTCTCGAAGTCGTGCTGGCCGATGGCCGGCGGGAAGCGCAGCGTCTCGGCGTGGTGGTCTTCGCCCAGCCGCTTCACCATGCGGTTGAGGCTTTCGGCGATGGCCTCGAAGGTCTCACTGCGGCCATACAGCCCGAGCACGCCGCTGGGAATCAGCAGCCCGGCCTCGATCAGCTGTTCGAGGAAGGTGGGCGCGGCAGCGCTGCCACCGGCTCCGCCGAGGGCGTGCGCGTCTGCCGTTACGGTTTGGGCGTCCATGGAAGCTCCTTGTTCCGACTGCTCTCAGGTCCGGTCGGCCAGCAGCAGGTTGGCCGTGTTGGACAGGATGCGGTCGTTATTGATCATCAACGGCGCCGACCACAGGTCGCGCAGATGGCGCCCCAGGCTGAACGGCGTGCCGTGCTTGTAGCCGGCCATGCCGCAGACCAGCATCGCCTGCTGCACCACGTCCAGCGCCATGGTCGAGACGGCCGTCTTCAGCCCGTTCATCTCGGCGGCCAGCGTGAAGGACGACACCGCCTTGGCCACATGCCGCTCGCGCTGGTGCGCGAGCGCGAGGTCCAGGCGCCCTTCGATCATCTGCAGCAGGCTCACGGCCTCCGCCACGCGCGGCGCGGACGGCGGCATGGAACCCGGACGCGCGCGCGCCTGGCCCTGGAAGAAGGTCTTGGCGCGCTGCACGGCGTCGCCGGCAATGCCAAGCCAGAGCGCGCTCCAGACGATGTGCGACACCGGCGTCATGGTCTCGTCGGCAATCTGGCCGAACGGCACCGGCAGGATCTGCGCCACATCGCCCGCCGCTTCGAGGCGGAAGCCGTTGCTGCAGGTGCCGCGCATGCCCAGCGTGTCCCAGGTGTTCAGGCTCTGGAGGGTGTAGTCGGCTTTCAGCGCACAGACCAGCACCTGGTCGGACGGCGCGGCGTCGGCGCTGCGGCGCGCGGTGATCAGGATGCCGTCGGCGTGCGCGCCGTACGAGATCGTCGGCGCCATCTTGAGCAGGTGGAAGCGTTCGCCCTCGGCGTTGACTGCGCAGCCGCTGTTGCGCAGCGCGCCGCCGATGGCTTCCTCCGAGGTGGCCGAGGCCAGCAGCAGCTGCTCGCCGGCCACGCGGGACAGCAGGCGCTCGTGCCACGGGCTGCCCATGCCGTGCTCCAGCACGCACGCCACCTGGATCTGGTGCATCGCGTAGACCATGCCCGTGGCGGCGCAGGCGCCGCCCAGCACGCGGCAGATGGCGGCCACGGTATCCAGCGTGGCGCCGGCGCCGCCGAGGTGCGTCGGGATCATCGCGCCGAGCAGGCCGTGCTCGCGCAGCGTGACGAAGGCTTCGTCCGGAAAGCGCGCGTCGCGGTCCACCGCATCGGCATGCGTGGCGGCGACGGCGGCAGCGGCCTGGGCGGCGGCGATCAGGGTGGCGGAGTCCGCCGGCGCGGGATGCGGCGACGCCTGGTCCACCGCGGCGAGAACGGGGTTCATCACGCAGCCTCCTGCAGTTGCGAGGCTGCCGCCGCGAGCGAGTTCACGCTCTTGAACAGCTGGCGGGTCAGCATGTGATCGGGAATCTCGATGTTGAACGCATTCTCGAGGGCCAGCATCACGTGCACCGTGGCCAGCGACGACAGGCCCGCCTGGTAGAGGTCGGCCTGATCGTCCAGCGTCTCGATGGGGACGTCGAGGCGGGCCACTTCGGCAAGGATCTGTCGGATGGTTTCCTTCATGGCGTATCTCCTGGTCAGAAGGCAGGGTGTGGCGCTGGCCTTGCCGGGCGCCTGTTTCGGATCGTTTCCTGCTCACGGTGCCATTGGGCCGCAGCGGGGGTACGGCTTCGGTGCGGTGTCCAACAAACGCCCTGGGGCACGCGCGAGAGGTCACATTGCCGGGCTGGGTCGGTCGTCAGTCGTCAGTAGGCGTCCCGGCCGGTCCAGCCATAGACGGCGGTGTGGACGATGATGCGGAGGTCCAGCACGAAGGACCAGTTGCGGATGTAGAAGATGTCGAACTCGGTACGCCGGCGCATTTTCTCCACCGTGTCGGTGCGGCCCCGGCAGCCGTTGATCTGCGCCCAGCCCGTGATGCCGGGCTTCACGCGGTGGCGCAGCATGTAGCGGTCCACGATCCCCTTGTAGAGCTCGTTGTGCTCGATGGCATGCGGGCGCGGGCCCACCACGGACATCTCGCCGCGCAGCACGTTCAGGAACTGCGGCAGCTCGTCCAGGCTGGTGCGGCGCAGGAAGGCGCCCACGCGCGTCACGCGGGGGTCGCCGGGCGCGGCCTGGGTCACGCCGGCGTCCGTGTGCGCCACCATCGACCGGAACTTGAAGACGTGGAACGGCTGGCCGTCCATGCCGAGCCGAGCCTGCCGGAACAGAATCGGACCCGGTGAGGACAGCCGCACGGCGAGGGCGATGGCCAGCAGCAGCGGCGACAGCCCGAGCAGCACCGCGAGTGCGAACACGCGGTCGAAGCTGGCCTTGACCAGGCCGGTCACGCCCGAGTCGGGCGGGCTGTTGAGGTCGATCACGGGCAGGCCCATGAATTCGGAGAAGCGATGGCCGAGCAGCTCCACGGACATGATGTCCGGCACCCAGCGGATGTCGACCAGGTCGTTGCGGAAGTGGAAGACCACGTCATAGAGGTCGCGGCAGGCCGCCATCGGCAGCGTCAGCCAGATCTCGCGCACGCGGTGGGCGTGCACGAAGGTGCAGACCTGGTCGAGCGAGCGTAGCGGGGCCACGCCTTCGGGGAGGTCGTCGGTGCCGGCTTCGTCGTAGATGCCCACCACCTCGTAGCCGGCGCCGGGAATCTGCGCCACGCGGCGGAACATGTCGTGCCCGAGCGGCCCGTAGCCGAGGATCACCACGCGCTTGGCGTTGATGCCCTGCTGGCGCACGCTGCTCAGGGTGCCGTAGAGCACCACGCGCGAACTCACCAGGCCAACCGCCGACCACGCCACCCAGAGCACCGACCACAGCCGCGATACGCCGGCCACCTGGTGCAGCAGGAAGGCGGACACCAGTGCCAGCAGGCAGACCACGCTCCAGGCCGCCAGCACGCGCACGGCCAGCCCTGCCTTGCTGCGTCCGCGCCAGGACCCGTACAGGCCGCAGGCGGGGAAGATCAGCAGCGCGCCCAGCGCGCAGAAGGCGGTCAGGAAGCCGTGGACCGGCGTGGCGCCGCGCAGGCCGCCGGGGAAGACCAGTTCGCCGATGGCAAAGCCGGTGGCGCCGATGATGAGGGCGTCGGTCACGCGGTACAGGTACTGGAAGGTTCCCTGTCGCCCAGCGACGAAGGCGCGCACTGCTGACATGTTGGTTCTCCTGCCGGGGCGGAGCGGGCCACCCTGTCAGGTATCGTCGTGCTGCCGGGCGGGCGGGTCTGTTTGGTGGCGCACACAGCGGGCGGCATCGCCGGTCAGCGCCGCGGCCCGTCCTTGTCGCGCTTCATGCCGGCCTTGCCCATCGTGCCACTCGCCGCGCCGGTACGGCTCCTCCCGGCCGGCGAGATGGCTGGCGATGCGCTCGAGCATGCCATGCGTCGGCAGGCTCACGGACGGATGCGGCGCCGCCAGCGCCAGCAGCAGCACGACGCCCGCCACCACGCGCGGCGCGGCGCGCAGCGGCCGGGCCGACCATGCCAGGAAGGTGGCGCTGGCGCCGAAGCCCAGCGCCAGCCCGGCCACGACCTCGGCCGGCGAATGGACCTCCAGCGCCAGCCGCGACACCCCCACCACGATGGCGACCGCCACGCTTGCCGCCACGGCCAGCGCCGCCATCGTGCGATGGCGCTCCGGCACCAGCAGCCGCGCCAGCACCGGCAGCACGGCGGCCGCCATCGTGCTGTGCCCGGAGATGCCGGTGAAATCAAAGGCGCGGCTGCCGATGCCCCAGCCCATGTAGGCCAGCTTGCTGGCCACGACCAGCGCGACGGCGCAGCCGAGCGTGAGCGCCCAGCGCACGGCGTTGGCGCGGTCGTGCGGGGCACGGCCCGACTGCAGCCACGCGAACACGACGAGCGCGCAGGGCATGAGCAGTGCGCTTTCGCCAACGCGCGAGACGAGGGGCCAGGCAGACATGGTGCGGCAGCTCACAGAAAAGGATGACGGGGTTAGGCCGGCAGACGGAGGTTCGCCCCGTCGCGCCCGCAGTGTGCGACGCAATGTTCAGCCGCCTCAACCAGCCAGAAGGTGGAGACGGCGCCGCGCGGCGCGCCGCCGCCGGGCGTGCGCCCGGCGCGGGGCATGCGTTTGCGCGGGAAGGTGGAGCCTGGCGGCGGCGGCGTGCGCCCCATGCGGCGCGTGATGCTTCTGGCCAATACGCCCCTTGCCCGCGTTTGGCTATCGTCACATGAATGGCGCACGTCCAGGACGGCGTCATTTCAAAGCCCGCATGGTCCCCCGGTCGGCGGGCTTCTTTTTTGGCGCGACGCCTCGTCGTCGTCCGCCGCGATCATCGCGCGCGCGGTGGCCATGTGCCGGGTAGCCTCCCGCTCGCCGAACTCGCACGCGGCGAGCACGGCGGCGGCCTCGGTGGCAAAGCACCGGCCATGCAGCTCGCCCCGAAACAACAACGGCCCGCCTCCTGCGATGGCGAGCCGAATCTCGAAACAACATGCCCACTTGCCCCGGCCCTCGCGCACGGCAAAGCCATGCACGACCAGGATATTGACGCCCCGTTCCATACGACCCCCTGCGTGGCCACGGCGGCCGGCCTCTCAAAGGCACCGGCTTCAGACCGTGGACTTCTCGCAAGCATAGGTCGCGCGACGCGGCCGCGCCTTCATCCGGTTGCCGTAGTGCCGTCAGCGGAGTGGGGGTGGGGGTAGGGGTGAAGGTGGGAGACGGGCGCTGCGCCGGCATGGCGCGGCTGGGCGCGCAGCATCGCCAGGGCCGCGCGCGGGAAGCACTGGCCGCCGGCCCAGACCAGGGCGGCGGCGGCGCAGACCAGTTCGATCGGGGCGGGCACGGCCAGGCAGCCGCTGGCGCCGATCTGGGCGGCGTAGACCATCAACGCGGCATCGAGCGAGTCGGACAGCACCAGCCAGCGGCGCGGGGACAGTTGTTCGCGCACGCGGTCCAGCAGCGCGCGGGGGTCGCCCTCCACGCCGCTGCAGTCAACGACCGCCATGTCCACCGGGGCGTCCGGCACGGCTTCGGAGGCGTCCGGATTGTCGATGGTGGCGGCGCGCGTCTTCGCATCCGGGGTGTCGAGCAGCCAGTCAGGCGCGTGCCATCGCACGGGCATGGAGATGTCCTGCCCCTCCATGCGTCTGGCGAGGATGCGGCACATCATTTCGTTGCTGGCGATCAGGTAGGTCGTCATCGACAGAGATCGGCTTGTTGGGCGTCTGCACCGCGCGGCGTTGCTTACCGCTGGCGCGACGGTGATCGGACGTCGGTTCACTGAACGCGTGCCAAACGGCACACGCACCGCCTGCCCGCGCGACAGGCGCAGCCGGGAAGGCAACAGATGGCAGGCAGGGGATGGATGACGGTGGCGGCACGCGTCTGGTGACGCAGTCCGCAAATCGGTCTGCAAATCGGCCTGCAATAACGCTAGCAAGCGCAGCCGGTCACCGCCTCATGCTTTCGGATGAGGGCGGGCCGGCAGATGGGGGACGCGAGTGGCAGGCCGCGCGACCGCGCTCAGGCGGCCTCACAGGCCTCCCGGGGCTGCAGGACGGCGGACGTACGGATCGAGGTCGGCGCGGTCACAACAGGCCCCGGCCAGTTCAGCGTGGCGCCGCGCTGGAGCGCGACGTAGACTGCCTCGCCCTTGTTGCGCACGTGCAGGCGCTGATAGAGCGTGCACGCATGGGTCTTTGCCGTGGCCACCGAGATATTGAGCAGCCGGCTGACGGTCTTGATCGGATAGCCGCGCGCGAGCAGGGCCAGCACCTCGTACTGTCGCTCGGTGATATTGAGCAGATGGGCGCCCGCCGTCGGGGTTTCCAGCGGCGTGGCGTGCGACTGCGGGCCGTGGCTCGGCACACCATGCAGCGGCACGACAATCGGCGCGGCGGCATGGCGGCCGTCGCGACCATCCGCATGGGCCGCCGGCACCGGTACCGACGCGGCGTGAACCTCGGGCAGCGGCTGGCCAGGCTGCGCAAACTGATTGGCCGCCGCCTCGGCACCGCGCATCACGGCGATGGGCGACGGGAAGCATTCGCCCCCGGCCAGCACCAGGCGGATGGCGGCTTCGAGCGCCTCGGCGGAGCAGGCTTTCGCCAGCAGGCCGCGCACGGTCTCCGGGAGGCCGAATTCGGGCATGGGTGCCGGCACGTGTTCGGCCAGCACCAGCACGCGCTGCGGCTCCAGCCGCTGGCACAGGCCGGCAAGGCCGAGCCAGCCGGCTTCCGCATCGGCGGGCAGGCCATAGATCAGCAGATCGGCGTGGTGCGTCCACGGATCCGGTTCATGCAGGGACTGGGGATCGATATCGACCAGATCGCCGGGAACATGCGCCTGTGCCAACAGGTGGCGCAGCCCAAGGCGTAGCAAAGGATGTGGCTCGAGCAACAGGATGGTGGCCATGGCCGCTCACTTCTTATTGGCGCGCGCGGATGCCGCGTACAATCCACTGCGCGCTGATTGGACACGCTCCGCTTTTGGCACGGCTGCACGCCCATACGATAGGTATCGCCTCCTGAGCCCTGCAGCGTTTCCCGTCCTGGCTCGCTGCTGTCCTGCCGGCCCTCCCTCGGAGGATGCCTACCGCCCCGTTTCGCGTATTCACGCGTTAGATGCTTCGCAACTCAGATTCAAATTAAATTGAATTCTGGTGTTCAGCATAGGAAGCACGCCGAGTGATTGCAAGCAAATGCTGCATTGCGGGGGTTTTCCCGCGTTGGGTTTTTGCGAGGTCGCTCACGGCACAAAGTGCGTTATATGGCGCTTTTTTTGGCGACTATTTTCCATACGTCACGCGTATGACCTGGATGGTTGCCACGTATGCTTCACATCCCCATCCTCCGATCTCCGACCATCTATATAGGCGAGGACGATAGAGGCAGCTTGGCCTCCCATCGAAAATAATTTACATTGCATTTTGATATTCAAAAGTGCCTGGTACGGATTGGCACTCCGCTAGAACTGTTATAACTCAAGCACTTACCGTCCCTTCTTCATGAGCACGGATCCCGACACGCTGGCCGCCACCAAGCTCACCCGAACCGAATTTGCCGTGGTTCGGGCCTATGCCCAGGGCATGCGGCCAGTCGATATCGCCAATCGCTACCTGCTCGATCCGGACGATGACGATGTGCTGACCGAGCATCAGGCGGTGCAGCGCATCCTGACGCTGCGCGACAGGCTGGTGCAGTTCGCGCTCCAGCATGACCGGCCCGATATCGCGGCCATGTTCGAGGCACTGCGCGGGCGCTCTGACGCCGGGATGACGCGCCGGGTGGACGCGCTGTCGTCCATCGAGCGGCTCGGCCAGGGCCGGCCGCTGCCCGGGCATCAGGTGTCGCTGTGGTTCCGCCCCAGCCTCGCCCGCCGGCTGGCCACGGGGGGCGTACGCACCATCGCCGACCTGACCGATCTGGCGAACCAGCGCGGCAGTAGCTGGTGGCGTGCCGTGCCACGCATCGGGCAGCAATCCGCCGAAATCATCACACGCTGGCTGCGTCAGCAGCAGTTGGAGATTGCCACAGCAGTTCGCCCATATGTGATGCCACCATCACAACATCGTGACCGGCCTGCGCTGGTGCCTGCGCGGCTGGGGCCGGCGATGCGCGATCCTATCCCGCTCGAACACATGCTGACGCCCGCGCCTGACTACCCCGGTGCGATCTCGTTAGGGGATGACCTGCGGTTTATTCGCGACTGGGTGGCTCGCCGCAGCGGCTCCCCGAACACGGCCGGGAGCTACCGCCGGGAGGCCGAGCGGCTGCTGCTATGGGTTGCCCAACAGCGGGGGTCGGTCCAGGCGCTGGAGGCGGACGACCTGGCACGCTACCGCAGCTTCCTGGCCGACCCGCAGCCGGCGAGCTTCTGGTGCGGCCCGGCGGGTGCCCGGGACCGGGCGCTCTGGCGGCCATTCGAAGGGCCGCTTGGCGCAAGTTCGATCGAGGCGTCGATGCGCGTGGTTCGGGCCTTGCTCCGGGCCATGGCGCGGTCGGGGCTGCGGCAAGGTGGCCAGGCTGTGTTGGCCGGTAGCGTACCCGTTGCTGCGTCGGAATCCATCGAAACGAATCGCTCGAATTTGCTTCCGCCCGGTGTCGTCGAGGATTTCCTGGATTGGCTTGGGACGGCAGATCCCTCCCCTAGGCAGCGGGCGGCACGAGCGACGGCGCTGCTATTGCATCGGCACGGTGTGCGGATCTCGGCGCTGCCGGCGATGCGGCTCGGGGATGTCCGCCTGGCCGGGCGCAGCGCGCGGCTGCTGTCCGGGGCACAAAATGAATCCGAAGATTCAGGGTTGCGGCTCGATGAAGATGTCTGGATGGCGCTGCGTGCGCACTGGGCCGATCGGGGGATTCAGGTGGAAGCCGGCTGGAACGCCAATGCTGCCCTGCTCGCGCCGAGCGAATTTCCGGCCACGAAGCGGGGTCGCGCGAAGCAGGCGCAGGACGGTGCGGGCTACGCCGCGAGTGGTCTGGACCAGTTGCTGCGGGGCACCTGGAAGCGCTTCGCGGCGGGGCGCGAACTGCCCGAAATCGGGTTCACGCCGCGCCTCCTGGCGCGCGCCGGGCGCCCGCTGCCGGACGCCCCGAAATGACCCCGAGCGTACCTTTTGCTGCGATCCAAATCTTCGATGAAACAATGAGTTAGCGAAGCGACTGCAAAAAACTCAGAGTAGCGTTTTATCCAGTCCAAAGCGTGCCTTAAGTACCTCGAGCAGGTCCTCCCGGGCATTGCGGTCGGACAGCTGAACATCGAGCATTACCCGACCCGAATCCCACTCCTTGATCGTGCCCAGTAACTGGCCCGATTCGGTCCGAATCTTGTACTGCCGGCTGATCTCCTTGACCTTGCGCGACTTCCCTTCCTGCGCCTGTTTACGGATCGCCTCGACCTCGCGGCTGGACAGGCCGTCGTTCATGATGCGCGTTGCCAGGTCACGCGTGCGGTCCTCGCCGGCGATCTTGCAGAACAGCGTCAGCTCGTAGCCGGCGGCAATCCCGATGGCACTCGGTCGCTCGCGCATCACGCCAAGCACTGAATCCGGCAGCTTCAGCAGCGCCAGGGTCTTGTTGACCGTGCCCGCCGACATACCGGTCAGTTCGCAGATCTCCTCCTCCTTCTGAACCTTGCCTTCGTCCAGCAACTGACGCCAGGCGATGGCATTGTCGAGCGCGGACTGGTCCGAGCGCTGCTCGTTGAGCAGGAACGACAGCCGGTAGAAATCGAGATCGCTGAGGTCGCTCTCGATGAAGCATTCCATCTCGAGCTTGCCGGCGGAGGCCAGGGCACGCTTGCGATAGTGACCGTCGATGAGGATGTAGTGCCCGGGACGCACGGGGTCTGGCGCCGCCAGACCAGGTGTTTTCTGCCCATGCGTGGCGATCGACGCAGCACGTTCCTGGACCACTGCGGGATCATAAATTCGACGCGCATTGAAAGGATTGTCGTGCAGTTGCGCGATGGGGATCTTGATCAGCGTGCGGCCCGTTTCCGACGGTTCCACACTTTCAGCGCTGAAAGTTTGGATTTCGGCAACCGGCAGACGCTCGGCGCGTTGGGTCTGGAGCAACCCGTTCGGATGCTGGGAGATGGCTGCCTCCGCCCTCGCGAAGCGATCCATCGTGTCGTTGCGGGTCTTCTCCGCCGCCATGCCGGCCAGCATGCCAGCCTTGAGGCTCTTCAATTTTGTTGCCATGGGAATTACTCGATCAGGGACAGGACTTCGTCGACCATCATGTCAACCTCCTGTATGGCCTCGCGGGCACCCGGCACACCGTGCACGGTGCAGCCAATGGCCTGGCATTCCCGGAACGCCGAGCGCGAGCCAATCATGGCATTCAGCAGCGGCACATCGCCGTCATCGCCCAGGATCTCGATGGCCTGACGGGCGATCGAGACGCGTCGCTGGACCATATTGGCCATGACGCGGATCTGCAGGGTCTCATTCTGGACCTGGGCATGCTGCGCGAGCGTCTTCGCCGCCACGGCCGCCCACAGATCGGGCGGGGACGGGACGACCGGGATAATCGCGAGGTCGGAAATCAGGAGCGCGCTCGACGGCGCGGCCGAATGCACGGCGGGCGGGCAGTCGACAAGGATGTAGTCGTAGTCGTGGATGAATTTGCGGACTTCGCGGTGCATCGCGCCACCGGACGGCGCCAGGCCGATCACGGAAGCGGGAAACGGGCGCTCATCGCTCGCCTGTGCGGCCCAACGGGTGGCGGTGCCCTGTTCGTCCATATCGACAAGCATGGAACGGGCGCCGCGCAGGCCCAGCGTGCCAGCCAGGTGCATGCTCACCGTGGTCTTGCCACAGCCGCCTTTCTGGTTGAACACGGTAATGATTTTTGCTGCCACACTGGCCTCACTTTCAGCGCTGAAAGCGCACATGACGAGTTCTCTACAGGCGGAACTGTAGCCAAATCGGCAGTGCGCTACAACCCATTTTTCATTATTCAAATTTTATGTGTCGTAACGTCGCACCAGCCCGTCACGGTGAAGGGTAAACACGGCTTACCTTAAATTCGGGGATATTTCCTCTTGAAATGAGGCAGAGAATCCGCCTAAAGTAAAGATAGTGCGCATTACCCCGCACATGACACAGCAGAACAAACTGGTTATGATGCGCGCTACAGTCGAGTCAAGTCGTGTCAACCTCGTTGGCTTCCGTTCGGTATCTACGAGACCTCAACGTGCTTGAACGGTTGTTTGCGTTGTGTACAAGAACTTGCTTCGAAAGGAAATTCCTATGGCAACCGGTACGGTCAAGTGGTTTAACGAGACCAAGGGCTTCGGCTTCATTACCCCGGACGACGGTGGTGCAGATCTGTTCGCGCACTTCTCGGAAATCCAGGGCTCGGGTTTCAAGACCCTGAAGGATGGTCAGCGTGTGACGTTTGAAGTGAAGCAGGGCCCCAAGGGTCTGCAGGCATCGGCGATCAAGCCCGCCTGACCCTGGTTCACTGAACGCCCCGCCACGTGCGCAAGCGCGTGAACGGTAAAGAAAAAGGCAAGCGCTCGTCGCTTGCCTTTTTCGTTCCGGCGGTCAGATCGCCTTCAGGCCAGCTTGCGAACGCTAGTGCGTGACGGCTGCAGGATCAGGGCCTTCGACGAATCAGCATCCACCTTTGCGCCCGGATAGACCACCAGCACATCCTTGAGCGCCTTGCGGAACAGTGCGCGGAACTTGCGCTCGCTCTCGGTCTCCGTGCCGAACTGCATCTGCAGCGCTTCCCACGGGATTTCGGTGCGGCGCTGGATCGTGAAGAACCGGTATGTCAGCCATGAATAGACATCGAGCGCGAACGGCGACTGCTTGAGCGCCTTGAGCGCACGCATATCCACAGGCACCGGGCGGTTTACCAGCTCGTTGAAGAATGGCTCCGACAGCACCACAAAGCTCTCGAACATCGAGCCCTGGCCGGGTTGCATCGGATCCCACCACGTCGACAGCTGGTCGGCCAGCAGGTAGCCCACGCGATCGATCGACAAGGGTTCGTGATTCGGCGTTTGATTGGGCGTCGGCGTCGACTTGTTCTGCACGATCGCAATCGTTGCCGAGAAAAGGCGGATCATCTGCTGGCGCACCAGCGTCATCGTGCCGCGCTTGCCCCCAGTCGCCATCGGAATGCCGAGGTTGTACATGAACTCGGACAGCGAGTTACCCAGTGAGATACGGCGGTCCTCGACCGTGCCCGTAAACTCGCCGCGCTTCTTCTTCGCCATGATCTCCTTGCCAATCCAGGCAAGCATCAGGCGTGGATAGGAGCCGTACGGATACCCTAGCGAAACAGTTTCGGAAACGAGCTTCTGACGACCATTGGCCGCCCGCTCGGAGCGTTGCTGCGTGAAGTAGCCCGGCTGGATCATCAGCGAGATGTTGCCACTGGTGCGCGTCCACACGGGCGGCGCGCCTTTGGGAGCACGATACGGCAACGTCACCTGCACGCTGGCGCGGCTCAGGAAGCCCACCTCGCCGCTTTGCCAGGCGTCCTCGCGCTCCATCGCCTGAGCCTCGTCGAAGAGGCGCTGGAATTTCTCGGACGGAACCAGGACGTTCTCGTTTCCGGGAACGATGATGCGGGAAGGCTCGTGATCCCCTTGCAGGACGGAGCGATCCCCCTCGGTGGCCAGGGAGCGTTTGATGGGCATATTGACGGGCTTCGGATTACCCGCCTTTTTACGCGAACCCGTAAACGTTGTCACGCAGAAACAGGTACGTATACGTTCTTTGTGTTTTTCCGGTGCCGAGCGCTGTTGACGTCTTGCCTGCGGTTGCGGTGCCACACCGCCAGCTTGTTTGCAGGCGATCTGTTTGAGGTTTCGGGTTTCTCAAGATTGGCAGGATGTCCGGCATGCGGTGGGCAACCCGACAGGGTTGTCCACGGTTGGCGGCACATCAGCTACAAGTAAACGATACCGATACGGGTTAACTACTTGTAAACCGTATACGGAGGGAAAACGGGCTTGATTTCAAAAGGAAAATGAACGCCCAGCGAACCCGATTCTGCGTGGAACCGTACTCGATTCTGCGAAGCCCCGAACCCGAATCTGCGACTGGGCGAACCCGTTTCAGCGGAAAGCGCGAACCGGATTCTGCGGGGATAACTCACTGATCCCACAGGCTTTTCCACAGTGGGACGCGCCCAAAGCGTACCTGATTCTGCGTGACCTGTGCTCGGCGACCGCTTCCCTGCTCGGAAGCCCTGTGAACAACCGTGTTATCCCCGCAGAAATGGGTGCGCGGGCGGGCTGCGTGATGGCTCAAGCGTACCCGATTCTGCGGACTCGACGCCCTAGAACGTACCTGTTTCTGCGCTGGGCAGGTTCGGGGCCGACCACATCCTGTGCGTACCCGTTTCTGCGGCGTACCCAATTCTGCGGAATGACATCACTTTGCTGCGCCGCCGGCAAACGTACCCATTTCTGCGCTGGTTCTGCTCGTCACAATCTCCGGGAGCGTACCCAAATCTGCGTGGACCGGAGGCGCAATGCGTCAGCCTGCAGAAGCAGCACAACTATACCACTGCCTTCCAGTAAAAGCCAGTGCTCACTCTCAACGTATACGTGGCTGCGACGAGATATCCATGCCGTACCCGTTTCTGCGCCATGTCGCTCTTCCGCATTGCGGCCGGACACGTATACATCACCGGTATCGTGGGCGCCCGTACCCGTTTCTGCGAGCACATTGATGCTGTCCGTCCCGGGTGCCATCGAAGAGCGTACCCATTTCTGCGTCCCAATCGCTGGGATGGGCCGCATACGTCGAGAAATTGCCGCGTACCAGATTCTGCGGGGACAACTCGACGCGAAATCCGGCCTCGGTCGGCCTATGACAGTGGGGTGGTGCCTTAAGCGAAGGGAGGGAGCGGACGAACTGCGTACCCGTTTCTGCGTGCGAATGCGGGAGGCCAGGGCGGCAATCCGCCGCCGACCGTACCCATTTCTGCGGAGATCAGTCAGGAAGGCGTACCCGTTTCTGCGGCGCGACTGCGCAGGGTACGAAGGAAGAACCACATCAAAGCGAAGCCGGACGACCAGGAAGCCTGATCCGACGAAAAACAGGCGAAAAAAAACCCCGCCAGTGATGGCGGGGCTCTTTTCGGTGCTGGCACACCTTGCGGCGTGCCGGAGCTACCTTGGCTTACAGCGGCGTGATGTTCGCAGCTTGCAGACCCTTCGGGCCGTTCTTGACTTCGAACGACACGCGTTGGTTTTCCTGCAGCGACTTGAAGCCGTCGGCGCGCACTTCGGAGAAGTGGGCGAACAGGTCATCACCGCCTGCGTCCGGCTTGATAAAGCCGAAGCCCTTGGCGTCATTGAACCACTTGACGATACCGGTTTGCATGGTATTGCTTTCCAAAAAAAGATAAAAAAGAAACCGATGGTGCACACACCATCGCACTGCCAACTCAAGGAAAGGACACCATGGACAACCGAAGTACCAACGGTGGCTAACGAATGAACTGTTGCCTCGTCGCTTGAATCTAGCTGAGGTTTATACGGGGGATTCGCCGCCTCGTCAAGGTGGGGATTCCCCGGCAGGGGCTGGCAGCGTCACGTGGGCCTATGGGATCATCCTGCCTTTTGCCTATTGTCTGTCATGCAGCCCTTGACGCCGCCCCGGGCCGGGCGAGCCGAGCCGCAGCAGACGCGCAACAGATCCAGGAGACCCCCACATGTCCCTACCGGACCCCGCCGAGCGGCCGGGCAGCGATGCCGCGCCCGCCTTTCAGTCCAGCCCGGCCCCCGCCAGCCTCGCCGAGCGCCTGTTCCGCCTGGCCGAGCACAACACCAATGTGCGCACCGAAGTGCTGGCCGGCGTGACCACGTTCCTGACCATGGCGTACATCATCTTCGTCAATCCGAGCATTCTTGGCGATGCCGGCGTGCCGAAGGACGCGGTGTTCGTCGCCACCTGCGTGGCCGCAGCCATCGGCACGCTGATCATGGGGCTCTTTGCGAATTATCCGATCGCAATGGCGCCGGGCATGGGCCTCAACGCCTACTTCGCCTATACGGTGGTCAAGGGCATGGGTCTGCCGTGGGAAGCGGCGCTCGGTGCGGTGTTCATCTCCGGCTGCCTGTTCCTGCTGGTCACGCTGTTCCGCATCCGGGAGATGATCGTCAAGGGCATTCCGCATGCGATCCGGGGCGCGATCACGGCGGGCATCGGACTGTTCCTGGCGATCATCGCGCTGAAGAACGCCGGCATCATCGCGGCCAGCCCGGCCACCCTGGTCACCATCGGCGATCTGCACCAGCCGCCTGCGATCATGGCCATCATCGGCTTCTTCGTGATCGTTGCGCTGGACCGCCTGAAGGTGAAGGGCGCGATCCTGATCGGCATCCTGCTCACCACGGTGCTGAGTTTCCTGTTCGGCGGCAACACCTTCCACGGCGTGTTCTCGGCGCCGCCGTCGATCGCGCCCACGCTGTTCAAGCTCGATATTGCCGGCGCGCTGTCCATCGGCATCATCAACGTGGTGCTGGTGTTCTTCCTGGTCGAACTGTTCGATGCCACCGGCACGCTGATGGGCGTGGCCAACCGCGCCGGGCTGCTCAAGGCCGGCAAGATGAACCGGCTCAATCGGGCGCTGATGGCCGACAGCACGGCGATCATGGCCGGCTCGCTGCTCGGCACGTCGTCGACCACGGCCTATATCGAGAGCGCGTCCGGCGTGCAGGCCGGCGGCCGTACCGGCCTGACCGCCGTGACCGTGGCCGTGCTGTTCCTGGCCTGCCTGTTCATCGCACCGCTGGCCGGCACGGTGCCGGCCTATGCCACCGCGCCGGCGCTGCTCTACGTCTCCTGCCTGATGCTGCGCGAGCTGGTCGATATCGACTGGACCGATGTCACCGAAGTCGTGCCCGCCGTGCTCACCGTCCTCGGCATGCCGTTCACGTACTCGGTGGCCAATGGCGTCGCGTTCGGCTTTATTGCCTACGCGGTGCTGAAGCTGCTGACCGGCCGCGCGCGCGAGGTGCCGGTCATGGCGTGGATCATCGCCGCCGTGTTTCTGTTCAAGTTCTATTACCTGCCGGGGCATTGAATCCGCCCGCATCCGCCCGATGGCGTACCCGATTCTGCGTCAAATGTGAGCGCTCATTAACCTGATGGGTCGCCTGCGGCGTGCGATTCTGATCTCACACTAAAGTATGAGACATGAATGAAAACGATCACTTCGGGCTGGACAAACCGTCTCAAATGCACTGAACTAGAGGCGAAGTAGACGAAGGGCGCGTGAGAGCGCCCTTTCTTGACTCCGGCCTATGTCGAGGCCGCGCCCCGCGCGCGGCGGCCGCCATCGGCCGAGGGCATCCAACGAGACCGTCTTGCAGCGACGGCGGGGCCACCACGAGATCACAGAAGTCATAAACAGACCACACGGCCGACACGTGTGGCAGACAACAGACAGCTCAAAACCAAACGTAGACAGTGGTAATCGTACGCAGTGCCGGGGGTGTTGTTCAACGGGGAACAAATCATGACCGCAGGAGAGATCCGGCGTCCCGAATTCGGGCCCATCAGTGCATCCGCCAGTCGATCGATTCACCGCGCGCCATTGGCCAGTGACGCGTCCGCCATTTCACTACGGGATGCCGACCTAGGCGGCCCGGACACCGAAGTCGCCGTGCTGCTCGCCGAGGACACGGAGATTTCGCCACGCACGCGCCAGGCCGTCGAGGCCCTGATGCAACGCCATCGCATGCTGGCCGAGGAACTCGCGCGCCAGCGCACCTTGCTCCAGGAATGGATCCTGAGCCAGCTCACCTACAAGGCGCTTTACTTCCAGTACTCCGGCCAGTCGCCCGAAGCGCCCAGCGTGGACCTGATGCGCGAGAAGGACATGGTGCGCCGCCGTATCCGCGACCAACTGCACGCCGGCCGTGATTACGACAGCGTGCTCGAAGAACAGTCTCGCAGTCTGTCCAGACCGTGATACCGACGTTGAGTGCGGGGGAACTCCCCCTGCCGGCGGAACCCAGCCGGGCCATGTGGCCCGCTTCCGGCCCGATTGCCGGCACCGCCGCGAACAAGAAGACAAACGTCAGGGAGAACGGCATGGACCGACTGTGCAAAGCGTCGACACGCTCCGCACAGATCGTGCTGGTGTCGCGTTACGAAGATTTTGGATTCAGTGCCGAGCAATTCGGCCAGGGGTGGGAGATCCGGCGCGTGCAGCAGGTGCGCGACCTGGAGCGCGTCGTGCGCGGCAGTGCGCCCATGGCGGGCATCCTCGACCTGCAATCGAGCTATTCCGATGCGGAGCTGACCCAACTGGAGCAGGGCCTCCAGCATCTGCACGTGACCTGGGTGGCCATCACCTCCAACGAGATGATCGAGGACGAGCGCATCCGCCGCATGATCCGCGACTATTGCGTGGATTACGTGCGCACGCCGTTCTCGTTCGACGAACTGGCGTACACGCTCAAGCACGCCCACGGCATGGCCAGCCTGCATGGCGTGCGCGCGCCGGAGCATGTGCCGCACGGCCCGATGATCGGCGACTGCAACGTCATGCGCGTGATGTTCCGCTCGCTGGCCAAGGTGGCCCACAACGACGCGCCGGTCTTTATCTCGGGCGAGTCCGGCACCGGCAAGGAGCTGGCCGCGCAGGCGATCCACGAGGCGTCGAGCCGCCGCAAGGGCCCGTTCGTGGCGATCAACTGCGGCGCCATCCCCTCGCACCTGGTGCAGTCCGAACTGTTCGGCTACGAGAAAGGCGCGTTTACCGGCGCCAACGCGCGCAAGATCGGCTGGATCGAGCAGGCGCAGGGCGGCACGCTGTTCCTCGATGAAATCGGCGACCTGCCGCTCGAGAGCCAGGTGGCGCTGCTGCGCTTCCTGCAGCAGGGCTGCATCACGCGGTTGGGCGGCCATCAGTCGATTCCGCTCGACCTGCGCATCATCTCGGCCACGCACGTGGACCTGGTGCTGGCGCAGACCGACGGCCGCTTCCGTTCCGACCTGTTCCACCGGCTCTGCGTGCTGACGCTGACGATTCCGCCGCTGCGCGACCGTGGCGAGGATATCCTGCTGCTGGCCAACGCGGTGCTGACCGAGCACGGGCACGAGGCCCACCGGCGCATTCGCGGCTTCTCGGCGTGCGCCACGCAGGCGATGATGCAGTACGCGTGGCCCGGGAATGTGCGGGAACTGATCAACCGCGTGCGGCGCGCCATCGTCATGACGGACAACCGCAAGATCACCGCGGAAGACCTGCAACTGCACGGGGGTGTGGAGGTGCCGCGCAAGACGCTCGATGCCATCCGCGAGGAGGCGGAGCGCGAGGCGATCCGCACGGTGATGGCCAGCCACGGTTTCCACGTGGTGCCGGCGGCGCGGGAGCTCAATGTCTCGCGCGTGACGCTGTACCGGCTCATGCACAAGCACAACATCCGCGTCGATTCGCAACCGGGCGCCGTGGCGGAGTAGGTTGCCGCGGAGTAAGTTACCGAAGTGCCAGGGGGGGCCCGGCGACGTCCGCTCGCCGGACCCCCTTCGTCCCACCGCCCGGACAGCAGCGGCAGGCTAGCGCGGCCTGGCCCGCGCGGAGATCGTCCTTAATCCCTCCCTTTCTCTTTCCCTCTCAAGAATCGTTCCTGGCGCCTCCCTAGTCATTCAAGTCATGCTGATCTTGTCGCGCCGGTGCCGTGGCGGCGTGGCGTCGGTCGGCCCGCGCGTGGGCAGCGGGTCGCGCGGCTCGGCGCTCTCGCGCGCCTGGCGCGCGTCGGGGTGGGGCGCGCTCTGGTCGGGCGCGAAGGTCAGGTCGCCCCAGGCCCAGGCGAAGCTGCGCACATAGCTGTCGTTGCTGAGGGCGGCGTGACTGTTGAGGTTGGCGCAGTCGGGCCGGTCGAAGTACGCGTAGTTGCCGGCGAACGCGGCAGTCGTCGCGGTCGAGAGCAGCGCCAGCGCGATGATGGCGGGGACTCTGGCGTTCATGGGTGGCTCACTCCCTTGCTGGAAAAAGGTGCCCGCCGGGGGACGGAGCACGTAAAGCTTTCAAATACTGCAAGCAATGCCGTTGTCGGTTGTCATCCACTGTTGTCCTTGCGACGTGGCCTCAGCATGCCGGCAACCCGTTGCGGCGCCGGCTGGCGGACACCGCGAGCGTTCGGCTGGCCGCCGCGCAATACGAGGCAACCGGGCGCAGTGGCTGGCGGGGCGACGGAAGCAGGGGCGGCGACAGCAGGTCAATCACGGACGGTGCGGGGCCCGCCAATCGATGGGCGCGCCTGCGTGCCGTCATTCGTGCGGGCGGATGACGCATGGCGGGGGGTCCTCCTGCGTGGTCTGTCGAATAGTTGTCAAAGGCGCGTGCTTCTCCCTGCCCGGTACAGAGCGACAAGTGTGCCAATGCACGCGAAACGCTTGTTTTATAGGGGTTGCGCGACTTTGGCACATGCGCCGGCCCCGGAGCGGGCCGTCAGGCGGCGTCGATCGGTTTCGCCGCTGTAACGCAAGCGGACGGAGGCGCGCGTGGCCGTGTGACATGTGGCAGGGCGGTTAGGGCGGGCGGTGCGTCATCATGCGGCGCCCATGCTCCCGGCCACGCTGCCAAGGTGGGAGGCGGTGGCAGATGTCGCCCCTGAATGACCCCCCGGCGCCACGCCGTTGCGCGTGCCGGTGGGGCGGCAGGGCCGATGGCGCGTCCTGATGCGCGACCCGGGCGCCCTGGCGCCGGGGCGCGGCACGAGGGTGCACCCGGTTGCAGGGCTGAAACATGGGTCTGGCGGGGAGGATCGACGCAGAAACGGGTACGCTCGCCGGCCCGCAGGTCGGCGGGGCCGGGCAGGGGAGGCGGGGAGTGTGGTGCCGGTGGCTAGCGCGGGGTGCCCGACGGCACCGATGCTCCCGGTGCCATCGGTGCCGGTCGGTCGCCGGGGGTGGCGTTCGAGGTGGCGCCGGAAATGGGCTTCGGGCCCGGCTGTCCACGCTGTTGTTCGCAGCCAGCCAGCGCCAGCAGGCCAAGGCAGAGCGCGGCAACGGGGCGCCTGATCGAGGTGCGGATCACGGAAGTCTCCTGTTCCTGGCCGGGCGCGGCGGGTCCGCGCGCCGGCGGGTGTGCCTGAACCTACTGTAGCAGGTTGCACCGGCGCCGCTCCGGATGCGCATTATCATGAACGCAGGTCGGACGCGCGCGGACAGACAGCCCCGGCCGCGTCGTCCATGCTCTGAACGTGACGAGGTCATCACCCTTCACCATCCGAGATCCGGCATGCCTCCTGAACAAGCTTCCCGGCCGCCCGAGGGCGCACCGCCCCGGCCTCAGCGTGGACGGATCCTGCCCGACCGCCATACGGCCGCGCGCACCTTCCGCGTGGTCACCGCCGCCATCCAGGCCTGGTTCGAGCACCGCGCGGCCAGCAAGGGCGCGGCACTCTCCTTCTATATGTTGTTCTCGCTTGCGCCGATCCTGGTGCTGGTGATTTCGATCGCCGGCCTGTTCTTCGGCGCCGAAGCCGCGCGCGGCGAGATCTTCTCCCAGCTCAACGGCCTGGTGGGGGAGCAGGGCGCCGCCGCCATCCAGGAGATCCTGGCCGCCACGCACCGCGCTGGCGGCGGTGGCGTGGCGGCGGCCATCGCGTTCGGCATCCTGATCGTGGGTGCGACGAGTGCCTTCGCCGAACTCAAGAGCAGCCTGGACGACATCTGGCACGCCCCGCCCCCGGCCGGCGCCGGCTGGAAGACGCTGCTGCGCGCGCGGGTGCTGTCGTTCAGCATCGTGCTGGCGCTCGCCTTCATGCTGCTGGTCTCGCTGGTCGTCAACGCCGCGCTGGCCGTGGTGGACCGCTTCTGGGGTGCGCTCTGGACCGCCTCCTGGTTCGCCCCGGTGGCGGACGCCATCTCTACGGCGTTCTCGTTCGCCGTGGTCACGGCCCTGTTCGCGGTGATCTTCAAGATGCTGCCCAACGCCCGCATCGCCTGGCGGGATGTGACGATGGGGGCGATCATCACCGCGCTGCTGTTCGCCGTGGGCAAGCGGCTGATCGGGCTCTACCTGGGGAACAGCGCGGTGGCGTCGTCCTATGGCGCGGCCGGCTCGGTCGTGGCGCTGATGTTGTGGGTGTACTATTCGGCACAAATATTCTTCTTCGGGGCCGAGCTGACGCGCCAGTACGCGTTGCAGTTCGGCAGCCTGCGCGGGCACGATCCGGCCAAGGAAAACCGCGCGGAGCCGGGTACCACGCGCGGTGCCACCCCGCCGGGGGCCGCGAACCGGTAAAATACCGCCCCATTCCCTGTGCCCCGCCCGGGGCCCTCCACCCGATCCTGCCTGTCAGTCACCAGATTCCGTTGCCGTGAGCTCGCTCGTTTCCGAAATTGCGCGTCGTCGCACCTTTGCCATCATCTCTCACCCCGACGCGGGCAAGACCACGCTGACCGAAAAACTGCTGTGGTTCGGCGGCGCCATCCAGGTGGCCGGCGAAGTGCGCGCCCGCAAGGCCGACCGCCATGCCACGTCCGACTGGATGGAGCTGGAAAAGCAGCGCGGCATCTCGGTGACCTCGTCGGTCATGCAGTTCCCGTACCGCCGCCGGCCGGACGTGCCCGAGAACATCGTCAACCTGCTGGACACCCCGGGCCACGAGGACTTCTCCGAAGACACCTACCGTACGCTGACCGCCGTCGACTCGGCGGTGATGGTGATCGACTCGGTGAACGGCGTGGAAGCGCAGACCATCAAGCTGCTCAACGTCTGCCGCCTGCGTGACACGCCCATCCTGACCTTCATCAACAAGCTCGACCGCGAAGGCCGTTCGCCGATCGAACTGCTCGATGAAATCGAGGACGTGCTCAAGATCCAGTGCGCGCCGATGACCTGGCCGATCGGCATGGGCAAGGCGTTCCGCGGCGTGTACCACATGATCGACGACAAGGTGCAGCTGTTCGACCCCAAGGGCGAAAAGGGCACCGCCGCGATCCTGGACGGGCTGGACAACCCCGAACTCGACCGCATCCTGGGCAGCCAGGCCGACGAGTTGCGCGTGGAAATCGAACTGGTACGCGGTGCTTCGCACACCTTCGACAAGGAAGCCTTCCTCTCCGGCAAGCAGACCCCGGTCTACTTCGGCTCGGCGATCAACAACTTCGGCGTGCAGTCGATGCTGGACGCGCTGTGCGAGCTGTCGCCCCCGCCGCTGGCGCGCCAGACCGAGAGCCGCGTGGTGGTGCCGGAGGAAGCCAAGTTCACCGGCTTCGTGTTCAAGATCCAGGCGAACATGGACCCGCGCCACCGCGACCGCATCGCCTTTGTGCGCGTGTGCTCGGGCAAGTTCGACCGGGGCATGAAGCTGCTGCACGTCTCGGCCGGCAAGACCGTGGCCATCAACAACGCCATCACCTTCATGGCGCAGGACCGCAACACCACCGAGGAAGCCTACGCGGGCGACATCATCGGCGTGCCCAACCACGGCACGATCCGCCTCGGCGATGTGTTCACCGAGGGCGAGTCGCTCAAGTTCACCGGGATTCCGTCGTTCGCGCCCGAGTTCTTCCGCCGCGCGCGCTTGAACAACCCGCTCAAGGTCAAGCAGTTGCAGAAGGGTTTGCAGCAGCTGGCCGAAGAGGGCGCGACGCAGATGTTCCGCCCGCTGGCGTCGAACGATCTGGTGCTCGGCGCGGTCGGTATCCTGCAGTTCGACGTGGTGGCGCACCGGCTGGAGCACGAGTACGGCGTGGATGCGATCTTCGAATCCCATGAATGCGCCACGGCGCGCTGGCTGCGTGGCGATGCCGCCGAGATCGAGAAACTGATCGAGAAGGCCGGCCACAACGTGGCGCTGGACGGCGCCGGTGACCACGTCTACCTGGCGCCCAGCATGGTCAACCTGCGCCTGACGCAGGAGCGCTTCCCGAACCTCCAGTTCCTGGAAACGCGCGAGATTGTCTGACATCTCCTGCTAGAATCCTGAGCTTGTACGATGACCGGCGTGCCTTGCACGCCGCACATCGCTCCCTTCCTGCCGCCCCCCATGTCCACCGCCACACCCGTGCCGGCCGCCGAGCCGGACACCGTATTCCGCGACCCCGCTTTCCGGCATTTCTGGTTCGCCAGGCTTTGCACCACCATCGGCTACCAGATCTTCACGGTGGCGGTGGGCTGGCAGATGTACGACCTCACGCGCGATCCCTTCATGCTCGGCATGGTCGGGCTGGTGCAGTTCCTGCCGTCGATCGTGCTGCTGCTGATGTCCGGGCACGTGGCGGACCGTTTCGACCGCCGGCTGATCGTACGCACCTGCCAGGCGCTGGAAGCGGTGATTGCCGTGTCGATGGCCGTGGCGAGCTTCTCGGGCTGGATCACGCGCGAGCACATCTTCCTGTTCGTGGCGGCCATCGGCGCCTGCCGCGCCTTCGAGACGCCCACGCTCCAGGCGCTGCTGCCCAGCGTGGTCACGCCACGCCAGCTGCCGCGCGCGGTGGCGCTGGCCAGTTCCGCCGGCCAGACCGCCATCATCATCGGCCCGGCGCTGGGCGGCTTCGCCTACGTGGCGGGGCCGGGCGTGGTCTATTCGATCAGCGCCGTGCTGTTTGCCATCGCCGCCGTGCTGGTGGCCACGCTCAAGCTGCGCCAGGCCGCGCAGCGGCTGACCACGCCGGTCAGCATCAAGACGCTGTTCGCCGGGTTTGCCTATATCCGCAGCCATCAGGTGCTGCTGGGCGCGGTGTCGCTGGACCTGTTCGCGGTGCTGCTCGGCGGCGCCACCGCGCTGCTGCCGATCTATGCGCGGGACATCCTCCACACCGGCCCCTGGGGGCTGGGGCTGCTGCGCTCGTCGCCGGCCATCGGCGCGCTGGTCACGGCGCTCTGGCTGGCGCGCAACCCGCTGAACCGGCGCGTGGGCCGCGTGATGTTCGGCGCGGTGGCGCTGTTCGGCGTGGCGACGATGATCTTCGGCATTTCCAACTGGCTGCCGCTCTCGATGGGGGCGCTGGTGGTGCTGGGCGCATCGGACATGATCAGCGTGGTGGTGCGCCAGACGCTGGTGCAGCTCGATACCCCCGACGACATGCGGGGCCGCGTGGGGGCGGTCAACTCGGTGTTCATCGGCGCCTCCAACCAGCTTGGCGAGTTCGAATCGGGCGTCACGGCGGCGCTGCTCGGGCCGGTGGGCGCGGTGCTGCTCGGCGGCGCCGGCACGGTGCTGGTGGTGTTCGCATGGATGCGGCTGTTCCCGGCGCTGGCCGACCGTGACCGCCTGCACGATCATCCCCACGACCGCCCGGCCCCGGCGCGCTGATCGCTCCCGATCCGGGCAAAGCGTACCCGTTTCTGCGCACACCTTCCCGCCGGACCCTGCTGCCCGCGCGCGCCATGCAGGGATTACAACGGCTCACGGCCGAAAGTTGTAATCACTGCACTCCCCCTGCCTTTTCTCCCTCGACTGTGATGTAAACGGCGCGCCGCACGGGCCGCCGTGAGCCATTGCGTGGCAACGGCTCACGCAGAAACGGGTACGCTTTGGGATTGTTCGCCGGGTTGGCTGGCACGTCCTTCGCAAGTCGGCCCGGGTTGCACGGAGGTTGCACTGAGGAGCGAACGCATGGAGCTGCCGTATATCGACGCCGATAAAGTCCAGGCCACCTGGGCCTATCTCACCCAGTTTGCGGTCAGCCAGGGGCTGAACTGCCTTGCCGCGCTGGCCATCCTGATTGCCGGCTGGTGGCTTTCCGGCCGCGCCGCGCGGGCCGTGAGGCAGGGCCTCCATCGCACCCACGTGGACGACACGCTGCGGCCCATGCTGGCCAGCGTGGCCCAGTGGGTGGTGCGCGTGCTGACCGTGGTGCTCGTGCTGTCGCAGTTCGGCGTGCAGACCGCGAGCATCATCGCCATGCTCGGCGCCGCCGGCCTGGCCATCGGCCTGGCGCTGCAGGGCACGCTCCAGAATATCGCCGCCGGGATCATGCTGGTGCTGCTGCGCCCGTTCCGCGTGGGCCAGTACATCGACGCCCAGGGCGTGGCCGGCACCGTGCGCGAGACCGGGCTGTTCATGACCGAGCTGACGACCTTCGACGGGGTCTGCCTGCGCGTGCCCAACGGCAAGCTCTGGGGCAGTTCGATCATGAACTACAGCGAGAACGTCACGCGGCGCATGGATATCGAGATCGCCGTGACCTTCGACAGCCCCGTGCAGGCCGGGCTGGATGCGCTCAAGGCCATGCTGGCCAAGGAGCCGCGGCTGCTGGCCGAGCCCAGGCCCGAGGTCATGGTGACGAAGTACACCGACCGGGGCATCGCGCTGAACGCGCGCTACTGGACCTCGAATGACGATTTCTGGAACGTGCAGTTCGGCTTCTTTGGCAAGCTGAAGCCGACGCTCGAGGCGGCCGGCTGCCGGATTGCCGTGCCGGTGCAGGAAGTCCTCGTACCGGAGATGGATGAGGCGGCGCTGGCCGAAGGGGCCGATGGGGCCGACGGCGACGGCAAGGCGGAGCGCTACGACGCCCGCCGCACCCCGCCGCGCCGGCCGAACTAGCCCCGCTCGGCCTCTTCCTCCGCGAACAAGGAGCACGCGCCGGTCTCGGCCGTGCTCACATGGGCGCGGAAGCCGCCGAACAGGTCGCGGCCCACGCCGTGCCGGTTGCGCGAGAGATCGGGCCGATCAGCTTCGCGCGCGGCCAGGTCGGCATCGGCCAGCTTCACGGTCAGCACGCCGGCTGGCGCGTCCACGCGCACGATGTCGCCGGTGCGCACCTTGCCGATGGCGCCGCCCAGCAGCGCCTCGGGGCAGACGTGGATGGCCGCCGGGACCTTGCCCGAGGCCCCCGACATCCGCCCGTCCGTGACCAGCGCCACGTGGAAGCCACGGTCCTGCAGCAGCGTCAGCGTGGGCGTGAGCTTGTGCAGCTCGGGCATGCCGCACGACGCCGGCCCCTGCCACGGCAGCACCGCCACGAAATCGCGCTCGAGTTCGCCACGCTTGAAGGCGTCCAGCAGATCATCCTGCCGCTCGAAGACGATGGCGGGCGCCTCCACCACCTGATGTTCCGGTTTCACAGCCGATGTCTTGATAACACATCGCCCCAGGTTGCCGTCGAGCAGCTTGATCCCGCCATCGGCCGCGAACGGCTGCTCGGGCAGGCGCACGATGGTGTCGTCCAGCGAGGCCGTGGGACCGTCGATCCAGGTCAGCTTGCCGTCGCGCAGCACCGGCTCGCGCGTGTAGTCGGCCAGCCCCTTGCCGGCGATGGTGGTCACGTCGTCGTGCAGCAGCCCCAGCGCCAGCAGGCCGCGAATCACCACTGCCAGCCCGCCGGCCGCCTGGAACTGGTTCACATCGGCCTTGCCGTTCGGGTAGACGCGCGCCAGCAGCGGCACCACGGCGGAGAGTTCATCGAAGTCGTCCCAGGTCAGCTGGATGCCGGCCACGCGCGCCATGGCGATCAGATGCAGCGTGTGGTTGGTGGACCCCCCCGTGGCCACCAGCCCGACGATGCCGTTGACGAACGCGCGTTCGTCGAGCACATCGGCCACCGGGGTGTAGCGCTCGCCGCCGTGCACCAGCGTCAGCGCGTGGGTGGCGGAATGGCGCGTCAGCGCCTCGCGCAGCGGCGTGCCGGGGTTGATGAAGGCGGTACCGGGCAGGTGCAGGCCCATGATCTCCATCAGCATCTGGTTCGAGTTGGCGGTGCCGTAGAAGGTGCAGGTGCCGGGGCCGTGGTAGGACCGGGTCTCGGCTTCCAGCAGCTCCGCGCGGCCGATCTTGCCTTCGGCATAAAGCTGGCGGATGTGGGCCTTCTCCTCGTTGCCGATGCCGGTGGTCATCGGCCCGCCCGGCACGAACACGGCCGGCAGGTGGCCGAAGGACAGCGCACCCATCACCAGGCCAGGCACGATCTTGTCGCACACGCCCAGGTACAGCACGCCGTCGAACATCTGGTGGGACAGCGCCACGGCGGTGGCCATGGCGATCACGTCGCGCGAGAACAGCGACAGGTCCATCCCATCCTGGCCCTGCGTCACGCCATCGCACATGGCCGGGGTGCCGCCGGCGAACTGCGCCGTGCCGCCGGCCGCCAGCGCGGCCTCCTTGATCCAGCGCGGGAAGGCTTCCAGCGGCTGGTGGGCGGACAGCATGTCGTTGTAGGCCGAGACGATGGCCAGGTTGGGGCGCTCCTGCGCCTTGAGGCGGATCTTGGCGTCATCCGGCATGGCGGCCACGCCGTGGGCGAGGTTGGTGCAGGACAGGTTGGCGCGCTCGACCTTCTGCCCGGCCATGGCGCGGGTGCGGTCGAGATAAGCCTGGCGCGTGGCGCGGCTGCGGGTCACGATGCGGGCCGTAACCCGCTCCAGGACAGGGTGGCGTGGCATGGAGTCTTCTCCTGTGAGGCGTGGGGCGCTTCGTGCGGCGCTCCATCAGCGTAGTCCAAATCGGCGGATACAGGTCGGATCGCTCACACGCCCGGATGTTCCGCGCTGGCCTGTGACAACGGCGTGTACCCCCGGTGTGCAGTCCGCGACGCTACGCAGAAATGGGTACGCTCGGGGTCCGCCTGGGGCCGCCCGCCGGCCGAATCCGTCCCGCCCACTGCCCAATCCCCGGCGAGTGACGTAACATGGCCGGAACTTATCCGCCCCTCGCCGGCACTCAGTAGTTGCCGGGGCGCCCACTTCCCCCCCGCAAGGAGCCCAGGGTGAGCATGCCCGATTTCGACATGGTGCTGTTTGGCGGCACCGGTGACCTGGCGCGGCGCAAGCTGCTGCCGGCCCTCTTCGACGCCCACCGCTGCGGCGTGCTGCATCCGTCCGCGCGCATCCTCGCCACGGGCAGCCACGCCCAGACCACCGAGCAGTACATCGCCACGCTGGAAGACACCGTGCGGCCCGCGCTGGAGCACGCGCCGCCCGACGCCTGGGCCTCGTTCCTGCAACGCATCTGCTATGTGCAGGCCGACGCGCGCGAGCCCGCCCACTTCGACGCGCTGGCCGAGAAGGTGCTGGCCCGCAAGCCCGAGGTGGTGGTCTGCTACCTGGCCACCGCCCCCCACATCTTCGTGCCGATCTGCGAGCAGTTGGGCCGCACTGGCGTGAACACGCCCAATGTGCGCGTGGTGCTGGAGAAGCCGCTGGGGCACGACCTGGACTCGTCCGAGGCCATCAATTCCTCCGTGGCGAAGTTCTTCGCCGAAGACCAGATCTATCGGATCGACCATTACCTGGGCAAGGAATCGGTCCAGAACCTGATGGCGATCCGCTTCGGCAACGCGCTGTTCGAGCCGCTGTGGCGCCGCGAATGGGTGCAGGACGTGCAGATCACCATCGCCGAGGAACTGGGCGTGGAGTCGCGCGGCGACTTCTACGACCGCACCGGCGCGCTGCGTGACATGGTGCAGAACCACCTGCTGCAGCTGCTATGCATGGTGGCGATGGAGCCGCCGGCGAGCCTGTCGGAAGACGCCATCCGCGACGAGAAGATCAAGATCCTCAAGGCGCTGCGGCCGATCCAGCCGCAGGACGTGGCCGAGAAAACCGTGCGCGGCCAGTACCGCGCCGGGGCGGTCGGCGGCAAGCCGGTGCCGGGGTATATCGAGGAACCGGGCATCGCCCCGGACAGCCGCACCGAAACCTTCGTCGCCATCAAGGCCGAGATTGCCAACTGGCGATGGGAGGGCGTGCCGTTCTACCTGCGCACCGGCAAGCGCATGCAGTCGCGCGTGGCCGAGATCGTGGTCCACTTCCGTGACGTGCCGCACGCCATCTTCCCCAAGCCGCTGACGCTGTCGCCGCAGAACCGGCTGGTGATCCAGCTCCAGCCCGAGGAAAGCATCAAGCTGTATTTCCTGGTCAAGCAGCCGGGCGATACCCTCGAACTGACCCCCACCTCGCTCGACCTGGACTTCGCCAACTCGTTCAAGGTGCGCCGCGCCGGCGCCTACGAGCGCCTGCTGCTGGACGTGATCCGCGGCCGGCTGGGCCTGTTCGTGCGCCGTGACGAGCAGGTGCAGGCGTGGCGCTGGGTAGAGCCGATCATCGACACCTGGGCCGACAGCACCGTGCCGCCCAAGTCGTATACCGCCGGCACCTGGGGGCCTGCGGCGTCGTCGGCGCTGATGTCGCGCGACAACGCGCTCTGGCACGAGGAAGTCTGACCCACCATCTGTCTAACTAGAAAGGGACCGATCATGCGCCAGTACGAACATGCCTCCGTGATGGATCAGGCCGAATCGCTGGCCCTCTCGATCGGCCATGCGCTGGAACTGGTGATCCAGGCCAAGGGCTGGGCGGTGCTGGCGGTGTCCGGCGGGCGCTCGCCGGTGCCGATGTTCGAACGGCTGCGCTATCGGCCCATCCGCTGGGACGCCGTGACCGTGACGCTGGTGGATGAGCGCGCGGTGCCGCCCGACCACCCTGACAGCAATGGCGCGCTGGTGCGCCACAACCTGCTGCGCGAGGCAGCGGGCGTGGCGGCCTGGTTGCCGCTGGTGGAGGATGCCGCCGAGGCGGCCCAGCCGGAGCGCGCCGTGGCGCGGCTCAACGAACGCTTCCAGCAGCCGGACGTGGTGGTGCTCGGCATGGGCGAGGATGGGCACACGGCGTCGCTGTTCCCCGAGGCGCCCGAGCTCCAGACCGCGCTGTCCGAGCCGAAGCCCGGTTTCCTGGTCACCCATCCGACCAGCGCCAACCACGCCCGCGTGACGCTGAACCTCGCCGCGCTGCTGGCCGCCGAACGCACCTTCCTGGCCATCTCGGGCGAGAAGAAGGCCGAGGTGCTGGCCCGCGCGCTCAAGGCGCCCACGCCGGCCCTGCCGGTGAGCCTGGTGCTGGCGCGCCACCACCACGGCGTGGATGTGTTCCGCACCTGATCGCTCGCCAACGTTCGTTCTCGACAAAGTTTTCGACAAAGGGTCCCGATGTCTCCACCTGATGCGCAAGCCGACTCGTATCCCCGCCTGCTGGCCGACGTAGGCGGCACCAACGTGCGGATGGCGCTGGAAACGGCACCGATGCGGATTGGCGCGGTCACCGCGCTGAAGGTGGCGGATTTTCCGTCGCTCGAAGCGGCCATGCGGCAGTACCTGCGCGGCCTGCACGACCTGCCGCGCCCGCGCCACGCGGCCATCGGGCTGGCCAATCCGGTCACCGGGGACCACGTCAAGCTGACCAACCACAACTGGGCGTTCTCGATCGACGCTACGCGCCGCGCGCTCGACCTGGACACGCTGGTGGCCATCAACGACTTCACCGCTTTGGCGCTGGCGCTGCCCTACCTGCCCGCGGAGGACCTTGCGCTGGTGCGCAGCGGCACGGCGGTGCCCACGGCGCCGCGCGCGCTGCTGGGGCCGGGCACCGGGCTGGGCGTCTCGGGGCTGGTGCCCGCGCCCGGCGGCGGCGCGGTGGCGCTGGCCGGCGAAGGCGGCCATATCGAGATCATGCCGGCCACCGACGACGAGTGGATCGCCTGGCGCTACGCCCATCAGCATCTGGGGCGGGTCTCGGCGGAGCGCATGTTGTCGGGCATGGGCCTGTCCCAGATCCACGCCGCGCTGGCCGCAGAAACGGGTACGCCTCTGGCCCAGCCGCTGACCCCGGCCGAGGTCACGGACGGCGCCATCAAGACCGGCGACCCGCTGTGCCAGCGCGCCTTCGCGGCGTTCTGCGGCCTGCTCGGCTCCGTGGCGGGCGACGTGGCGCTGGTGCTCGGCGCGCGCGGCGGGGTCTATCTCGGCGGCGGCATCGTGCCGCGTTTCGTCGATGCCTTCCGGGCCTCGCCGTTCGCCGCGCGCTTTGCCGCCAAGGGCCGCATGGGCGCCTATCTGGCCGACATCCCGGTCTACGTGATCACCGCCGCCTACCCGTCGCTACCCGGGCTGGCGCGCGCGCTGGCAGACCGCCTCGAGGGCGACATGCGCCACGGCGCCGCCGCCCAACCCTGACTGACCGATCCCGACATGCGTGTATTGCTGGTGGAAGATGACGCCATGATTGGCGAGAGCGTGAAGGTGGCACTGCGCCAGGAGGGCTTTACCGTCGATTGGGTGCGCGATGGCGATGCCGGCCTCGACGCCGCCTCTGACCAGCACGGCCCCCGCGCGGACGGCGGCTACGACCTCGTGCTGCTCGACCTTGGTCTGCCGCGCCGCTCGGGCCTGGACGTGCTGAAGACCCTGCGCGCCCGCAACGTGCGCACGCCGGTGCTGATCCTCACCGCGCGGGACGCCGTGGCGGACCGCGTGGCCGGCCTCAACGCCGGCGCGGATGACTACCTCGTCAAGCCCTTCGACCTCCAGGAACTGGCCGCGCGCATGCACGCGCTGGCGCGCCGGGCCGAGGGCCGCGCCGAGCCGCTGCTGCGCTACGGCGACATCGTGCTCAACCCCGCCACGCGCGAGGCCACCCAGGCCGGCACGGCGGTGCGGCTGTCCGCACGCGAGTTCGCGCTGCTCTCCGCGCTGATGGCGCGCCCCGGCCAGGTCTGGTCGGTGGCGCAGTTGCAGGAGCGCCTGTACGGCTGGGACGACGAGGTGGGCAGCAACACGGTCGAGGTCTATATCCACGCGCTGCGCCGCAAGTTCGGCGCCGCCCTGATCCGCAATATCCGGGGCGTGGGCTACGTGGTGCCGCAGCGTGATGGCGCCGACGAGGAGCGTCCGTCCTGATGCGCTCGATCCAACGTACGTTGTTGTGGTGGCTGGCCGCCGGGCTGGCGGCGGGTATCGCCGTGGCCACCGGCCTGATCTACGCGCAGGCCCGGCAGGAGGCCAACGCGCTGTTCGACTATCAGATGAAGCAGGTGGCGGCGGCGTTGCCGAGCCAGTTCCCGAGCCCGATCGCGCCGCCGTTCGACGGTGGCAATGGCAGCGGCGCCAGCGCGGACCTGCTCCATGCAGACGAGGACGTGGTGATCCACATCTGGGACGGCACGGGCCGCAGTCTCTACCTGTCGCACTCCCACCCGGTGCTGCCGCCGCGCGCGGAACTTGGCTTCTCCAGCGTGCGCACGGATTCCGGCGAATGGCGCATCTACAGCGTGCAGCTGGGGCCGGCCGTGGTCCAGATCGCCCAGCCGATGAGCGCGCGCCGCACGCTGGCCGCGCATATGGCGCTGCGCACGGTGGCGCCGCTGCTGTTGCTGATGCCGCTGCTGGCGTGGCTGATCTGGATGGCGGTAGGACGGGGTTTGCGCCCGCTGCGCGAGATTGCTGCCGAGGTGCGCGCGCGTGACGCCAACACGCTGGCGCCGCTGGCCTTGCGCCAGATGCCGGACGAAATCGCCCCGCTTTCCGACGCGCTGAACCAGTTGCTGGCGCGGCTGGCGCAGGCCATCGACACCCAGCGCGCCTTCGTGGCCGACGCTGCCCACGCGCTGCGCACGCCGCTGGCGGCGCTGCAATTGCAGGCGCAACTGGTGGAGCGCGCCGACAGCGCGCCGGCCCGGCAGGAAGCCGTGTCGCAGCTGCGGCAGGGGCTGGAGCGGCTGACGCACCTCGTCGCGCAGTTGCTGACGCTGGCGCGGCAGGAGCCCGGCGCCGCACCGCCGCCGCATGAGCCGGTGGACCTGCGCGCGCTGGCTGCGGGGGTGATCGCGGAAATGTCCCAGGCGGCCATCGACCGGGATATCGACCTGGGGCTGGAGGCCGATGCTGCCGAAGGCGCCATGGTGCGGGGCGATGCGGACGCGCTGCGCATCCTGCTGACCAATCTCATCGACAACGCGCTGCACTACATTCCGGCCGGCGGGCGGATCGATGTGCGGGTGGCGAGCTTGCCGGGTGTCGGCAGCGAGGGTGGCGTGGAACTGCAGGTCAGCGACAACGGCCCGGGCATTCCCGCCGACGAGCGCGCGCGCGTGTTCGACCGGTTTTACCGTGTACCGGAAGCGCCCACGGGCGGCAGCGGGCTGGGGCTGGCCATCGTGGCCGAGATCGCCCAGTCGCACGGCGCCCGCGTGGCGCTGGAAGATGCCGCGCCGGGGCTGCGCGTGCGCGTGACCTTCCCCCCGTCGCGGCCTGAGCCCGTCTTCCCTTAGTCGTGCCTCAGCCGACCGGCGCGAACAGCGGCTCGCCCGCGAAGTGCCGGCGCGCGTTCTCCAGGAACTGGCTGACCGACGCCAGCACCGCTTCCGGCGACCAGCCGGCCACGTGCGGGGTCAGCACCACGTTCGGGCAATCGAACAGTTCCTTGGGCGGCAGCGGCTCGCTCTCATAGACATCGAGCCCGGCGCCGCCCAGCTCGCCGGCGCGCAAGGCATTGGCCAGCGCCGCCGTGTTCACCACGCTGCCCCGCGCGATATTGACGAGGTAGCCGTGCGGCCCCAGCGCGCGCAGCACCGGCGTATCGACCAGATGGCGCGTCTCCGGGCCCCCCGGCGTGGCGATGACCAGATAGTCGGCCCACTTGGCCAGTGCGCCCACATCGGCAAAGTACGAAAACGAGACGTCCTCGCGTGCGCGGCGGTTGTGATAGCCGATCTCCAGGTCGAAGCCCTGGCCGCGCTGCGCAATGCGCCGCCCGATGGTGCCAAGGCCGACGATGCCGAGCCGCTTGCCCGAGAAATTCGGCGGCAGCGGCAGCGCGTTGCGCCAGACGCCGTCACGCGTGGCGTGGTCCAGCGCCGGCACGCGGCGCACGGTGGCCAGCAGCAGCGCCATGGCGTGGTCGGCCACGCAGCTGTCGTTGGTGCCCGCGCCGTTGCCCACGGCAATGCCGCGCGCCCGGCAGGCGGCCAGGTCGATGTTCTCGTAGCCGGCGCCCAGCGCGCACACCACCTCCAAGGCCGGCATGGCCGCGATCTCGGTGGCCGTCAGGCCGACCGTGCCATTGGTCAACACGGCGCGGAAGGTCTTGCCGTGCGCGGCCACTTCCGCCGCCCGGCCCTCGGCCGTGGGCGCGTAGCGGACGTCGTACTGGGCGGAGACAAGTTCAAGATGAGCGGGTTCGAGCTGGATCAGGACAAGCAGGGCGGGCAGGGCGGGCTTCATGACGTCACGGCGAGGGGAAGTGAAAGGAGGATGCCGGCGAACCGACGCGCCATTCTATGCCCGACACCGGATCAATGCTTGACCCCGCAAGGGTTGGTGCGCGCAGAAATGGGTACGCTTTGCCGGCAGGGGCGGCACCAGGCGGCGGAAAAAGCCGCGCAGAAACGGGTACGCTTTGGCCTGTTTCGCCAATTTCGCCGCTATGCTCGGTCATCCACCCGAGCCGACCATGTCCACCCTCCTCACCACCCCTCGCTGGCGCTGGCTGCCCGCCCCTGACACCTGGCAATACCACGCCCTGCTTGGTGCGGCGGGGATGCTGGTGCTGGGGCCGCTTGGCTGCGTGGCGGCGGCTTACATGAACTTCTCGCTCGGGTTCTTTATTGGCGGGCAGGTGCTGGCCGGCATTCTGGGTTCGGCGGTGACGGCGGGATATGGCGCCGCCGGGCGGCATGGGGCCAACTATATCCAGACGGCGGCGGCGTCCGTGGCCGGCATGGGCGGGATGGTCGTGGTGATCCAGGCGATGGGCTGGATGGGCATGGATGCGCCGCCGCTCTGGCACCTGATCGGCTACATGCTGTGCATCGGCATGTATGGCGTGGGTGTGGGCATGCTCTACACGCCCTTGCTGGTGGACCGCATGCAGCTGACGTTTCCGTCCGGGCTGGCCGTGGCCAACATCCTGCGGGCGCTGACCGATCCGGTGCTGCTGCGGCGCTCGGTGGCGCGGCTGGGCGGCGGTATCGCGCTCGGGGCGGTGGCCGGGGTGGGGGTCACGCGCGTGGCGTGGCTGGGTGCTATCGACCTGTCCGCGTCGACCTTCGGCGCCGGCATGATCGTCGGCGCGCGCATCGGCATCGCGGCGCTAGTCGGGGGGCTGGCGGGATGGGCGCTGACGCCGTATTTCGTGTCGATTGGCTGGCTCGCGCCGGGTGACCCCTATCGCAAGATCACCTTCCTGATCGCGCTGGGCATGATCATGGGCGCGGCGCTGGTCGATGTGTCACTGCTGCTCGCGCGGGCCTGGCGGGAGCGCCTGCCGGCCACGCAGGTGCCGGCGCCCGCCGTCCCTGTCCCCGCCTCCCCTATCCCCGCCTCCCTTATCCCCGCCTCCCAGCGCGGCCTGCCGATGCGTTGGATCTGGCTCTGGGTGGTGGTCTGGGGCGCGGCGGTGGTGGCAACGGGCGCGGCGTGGTTCGGCCAGCCGGTGGGCTACCAGCTGCTGGCCGTGGCGCTGGTGCTGGTGTTCGCGCTGGTCAACGGCATCTCGGTCGGCATGGTCGATGCGAATCCGATCTCGTCGGCCTTCGTGCTCACGGTGATCCTGATGGCCGCCGTGGGGCTGCGCGAGCCCCATATCGGCCTGATCGCCGCGACCGTGCTGCTGGTCTCCACGGCCGAGGCGTGCGACATGCAGCAGGACCGCTCCACCGGCTGGCGGCTCGGCACCAACCGGATGATGCAGTTCGGCTATCAGGTGGCTGGCATCGTCGTGGGCGCGGTGCTGGCGGTGCTGCTGGCGCGGCTGTTCATGCAGGCGTATCCGGTGCTGCGGCTCGACCAGACCCTGCTCCCGGCGGACCAGCAGCCGGCGCGCTGGACCTCCGCCATGACCTACAAGATCGTTGGCGCGCTGCGCAGCATGACCGAGGACCGCTCCTACCAGCGGCTGGCGGTGTGGATCGGGGTGGGTATCGGGCTGGTGACCGAGGTGGCGCGCAAGGCGATCCGTGCCTCGGCCCGCTACCGGCGCTTCGCGCAGTCGGGCGGCGCCGGCAAGACCGTGGATTTCCTGCTCGATGCAGCGGTGCTGCCGTCGCCGTACGCGTCGTCGTTCGGTGGGTTTGTGAACCTGCCGGCCGCCGCGTGGATGGCGGCGGGCGGCGTGCTGGCCAGCGTGGTGGAGAGCGTGGCGAAGAACCGCGGGGCGCCCGCCCGCGATGCCGCGCTGCCCGAGGACATGAGCACGACTTCGCTGGTAGGCGGCGGGCTGATCGCCGGCGACGCGCTGGCGGCGCTGGCGCTGGGTGTAGCGGGGTTGGTGGCAGTGGTGGGCTAGTCTCCCCTCACACCTCCTTCGTCATCCCCTTGAAGTCGATCCACTGGCCGAACTGTTCCTCGGTGACGTGGCCCGAGGCAATCGCGGCCTCGCGCAGGGACAGGTTCTTCTTCACGGCCAGCTTGGCGATTTCGGCAGCCTTGTCGTAGCCGATATGCGGGTTCAGGGCCGTCACGGACATCAGGGAGCGTTCGAGCAGTTCCTGAATCCGTGCGCGGTCCGGCTCCACGCCTTCGACCATATGTTCGGCGAAGCTCGACGCCGCATCGGCCAGCAGTGTCACAGACTGCAACAGGCTATAGACGATCACCGGCTTGTAGGCGTTCAGTTCGAGCGTGCCCAGGCTGTTGGCCAGCGTGACCGTCGTATGGTTGCCGATGATGCGGCAGCAGACCATGGCGAGGGCTTCGGCCTGCGTCGGATTGACCTTGCCGGGCATGATCGACGAACCGGGCTCGTTGGCCGGCAGTTGCAGTTCGGCAAACCCGGCGCGCGGGCCCGAGCCGAGCAGCATGAAGTCCCGTGCGATCTTCAGGAACGACGACGCCGTGGTGTTCAGCGCGCCCGAGAGGTCGGCCAGCGCGTCATGCGCGGCCTGGAGCGCGAAGCGGTTGGCTGCCGGCTCGAACGGCAGGCCGGTGTAGCCGGCCAGCGAGCGGGCAAAGGCGGCGGCGAATCCCGGGGGCGCGTTCAGGCCGGTGCCGACCGCGGTACCGCCCTGCGCCACCGGCATCGCGCGCAGCATGGCCTGTTGCAGGCGCGATTGCGCGTCCGCCACCTGGGTCATATAGCCGGAAAATTCCTGGCCGAGGGTCAGCGGCACGGCGTCCTGCAGGTGGGTGCGGCCTACCTTCACGATGTCGGCAAACGCTTCCACCTTCTTTGCGAAGGTTTGTTGCAGTTTCTCGAGCGAGGGGAGCAGCGTCTGCTGGATGGCGCGCGTGGCGGCGATGTGCATCGCCGTGGGAAAGCTGTCGTTGGACGACTGGCTGGCGTTGACGTGGTCGTTCGGGTGAACCGGCTTCTTGCTGCCGACCTCGCCGCCCAGCAGCTGGATGGCGCGGTTGGAGATCACTTCGTTGAGGTTCATGTTGGTCTGCGTGCCCGAGCCGGTCTGCCAGACCGAGAGCGGGAACTCGGCCGGCCACTTGCCGGCGATGACTTCCTCGGCGGCCTGCTCGATGGCTTCGGCAATCTCGGGCTTCAGCACGCCCAGGTCGCGGTTGGCACGGGCCGCGCAGAGCTTGAGCACGGCGAACGCCTCGATCAGGGCCGGGGGCATCTTCTCGCTGCCGATGCGGAAATTCTGGCGCGAGCGCTCGGTCTGGGCGCCCCAGAGATGATCGGCCGGTACGGCCACATCCCCGAGGCTGTCTTTTTCGATGCGGGTGGCTGACGAGGGGTTTGCGGGCTTGGCGGACATGGACGGACTCCTTGAGGGAAGGCTGCAGGATCAGGCAGGACTGCTAGCATAGCCTTCCCGCGTCACATTCGCGCCGAAGCCCCTGTCGCCGTCAGGCGGTTAGATTGCTGTGCATGTTGCGGCGATGCCGGCAGGTCAGGCGGTCATCTTGAGGCACATTTCCATGCAGGCCTGGCACGCCGCGGCGCATTCCTGGCAGTGCCAATGGTCATGTCGCTCACATTCTTCCTTGCACCATTTACACACTTCGGCGCAGTCTTCACAGACGAGGGGCGCAAATTCGCTATTGCGCAGCATGTAGGAGGCGGCGAGGGTGCAGATGCCGGCGCAGTCCATGTCCAGGGCGATGCAGCGTGTCATCTTCCGGGCGTCCTGCTCCTCGAGGCAGGCGGCCGCGCACTTCAGGCAGGCCGCCGCGCAGGCGTTGCAGGCGGCGATACAGTCGGCATACCGTTCAAAATTCTCTCGCACTGTGGGTCGAATCATCGGGTGTCCTCCTTGGGGGTGGGTGGTCGACAACCAGCAACCGTTATCCACAATAGCAGGCGCCCCGGCGTCCTGCCGCAATGTGGTGTGGTCTACAATGGCCGCCTCAGGTTCGGCGCCGTCAGCGTTGGATAGTTCCGGCCCATTCATCTGGATGGCCGGAGAAGCGTGAAGAAGTTGAAAATTGGCAGCGATAAGCTGCAAGAAAGGACGGCATCATGGGTGAAGCAAAACGGCGGGGCACGCCCGAGGAACGGGCGCAGCAGGCGCAGGCACGGATCGACGCCCTGCGGCCCGCACAACTGGTCTGCGGTGCGTGCAAGACCTCATTCACCAATTTCGATGCGATTCCGGCCCCCGGCCTGCGCGGCATCGACGCCGTGTTCGGCGGCCAGTGCCCGAGCTGCGGCAACGATGTGGTCGTATTCAAGGGCGAGCCCCAGGCGGTGGCCGAGGCCATGCTGGCCTACGAGAGGATGATGGGCGAGAGCGCGCGGCTGGGCTACCAGTCGGCCGATGGCCGGCACGTGCCGTTCGACGAGGCCGCGCCGCAGGCATCGGACGCTTCCGACGACTCGACCAAGCACTGAGCCGCCGGGCGGGTGGCGCTTTCAGCGCCGAAAGTCCCCCGGCTGGGCAGGTCCTGGCCGCCCCTCAGGCTTCCAGCGCCATCAGCTCCGCCGGGCCAATCTCGTAGCGGCCCCGGCCGAGCGCCTTGGCGCGGTAGAGCAGCGTGTCGGCCATGCGCTTGAGTGTCTCGTCCGTCATCGGGCTACCGCGATAGAGCGCCACGCCGATGCTGACGTCCACGTCGGCCATCACGCCGTCGAAGTAGAAGCGCTGGCCGATAGCGTCGAGGATGGACTCGGCCACGCGCTGGGCCGTGGCGGGCGAGGCGATGTCTTCCAGGATGACCGCGAATTCGTCGCCACCCAACCGCGCCACGTGGTCCTGGTCGCGCACGCAGCGGCGCAGGCGCAGGGCGAACGACTGCAGCAGCATGTCGCCCGTGGCATGGCCGTGCGCGTCGTTCACCGCCTTGAAGCGGTCCATGTCGAGGAACAGCAGCGCCATCAGACGATTCTCATCGCGGCTGCGCGCCATGGCGGCGTGGAGCTGGCTCTCGAAGGCGCTCCGGTTCTCAAGCTGCGTCAGGTGATCGGTTTGGGAGATCCGCGCCAGCCGCTGGTGCTCCAGCTTGCGCTGCGTAATGTCCTGCACGTGGATGTGCACCCCCACCACTTGCTTGCCATCCTCGCTCCATTCGGGGCGGTAGCTCATTTCCATCCAGTGCGGCTGCGGCGTGCGGTATTCGCTCTCGAACGTGATCACGGCACCGGCCAGCGCCTGTTGCAGGTAGGGGCGCGCCAGCGCGTAGCGCGCCTCGCCCAGCACCTCGCGCACGGTCTTGCCCCGGATCTCCTCCACCCGCATGCCGAACGCCTGCTCGTAGGCGACGTTGTTGAAGACGTAGCGCTCGTCGTTGTCGATAAAGGCCAGCAGCGAGGGCAGGTTGTCCGTGACCGCGCGCAGCCGGCGCTCGCTGCGCGCCAGTTGCTGGCCGCGCTGGCGCACATCGCGCATCAGGCGGATGAACGCGCGGGTCACGTCGCCGATTTCATCGCGCTGCGGGCGGCGGGGCAGGCGCTCGAAGGCGTCGGCATCGTCGGCGCTGGCCTGCACCACCTGATGCAGCCGCGATAGCGGCATGAGCAGCCGCCGCACCGCCAGCCAGATCAGCAGCGCCACGCCGCCCAGCACCAGCCCGGCCATCATCAGGAAACGCCGCTGCATCTGGCGCAAGGGCGCGTAGGCCTCGCGCGCGGGCAGCACGGCAATCAGCTCCCAGCCCGTGGTGGACATCAGGTGGCGCGCAATCACGGGCCGCTCCGGCATCAGGAATTCGAGCGTCGCGGGCTGGTCCGTCTCGCCGCAGGTGTCACCCAGGGCGCGGGCCGGCTGGCGTGCCTGACGGGTGTCCGGATGCTGCACGTAGACCGGCCTGGCGCCCGCCGACACCAGGCAATAGAACCCGGTGTTGCCCAGCCGGCTATGGGCGATCTCGACCAGGAAGTTCGAGCGCGACAGATCGAGCCAGCCGCCCACGAGGCCCAGAAACTGTCTGGACGCCGAGACCACCGGCATCGCCACCAGCACGCCAATCGTGCCATCGACGCGTGCGTGGATCGGCGCGGCCACCACCGGGTTCAGCGTGCGCACCGCCTCGCGGAAGTAGTCGCGGTCGCCCACTTCGATCGGCGGGCCCGATGACGTCAGCACGCTGCCATTGGCATCCGTCACCACCACTGAATTGAACGCCGCCGGCACAGGGATGGTCTTGCCGATGACGTCGAGCAGATCGGCCCGCACGTCCTCCCGGGCCCGACCGCGTGCATTTTCCAGCACCGCGCCAATCTGTGGCGCCATGTGGGCCAGCATCACGGTGCGGTCGTCCATGGCGGTGTCGAGCTGGTCGGCGGAGAGCTTGACGATGGAGTCCTGCTGGTTCTGGAGCGCGTCCTCCAGGTCCCGGTGCGCGTAATACAGCGAGCCGAGCACGATGCCCGTCCCGAGCACGGCGGCCAGTACCGTGGTGATGAGCGCGATGCGCGCTTTCAGGGAGGGTTGGAGGCGGGGCATGCTGACAAACGCGGGCAAGACGAAAGGCGAGGGCACGCAGGAGTGGAGAACAATGCTGCTCACGCACTTCCCATGCCTGATTCCGGGGGTGCGGCAGCGGGGCAACGTACCACGCATCACCCGTTTGAGTCAGCCGGGGGAAACGGCGTTGACAAGCCCCATGCGTTGCTGCCCGCCCCGCCGCGCATGTGTGTGCGGAAGCACTGTGCGCCGTTGGGCCGGCACGGTATAGTGCGCCCGGCGTAGCGAGTTTGCCCCCCAAACGAGGGGAGCCGGCGCCCCCCGGCCCGCGATGCAGGCCCGGGATATTCACCGTTTTCAGCGTTTCCACCGTCTTTTATCCTGCCTTCATGACCTTGTCCACGTGGTTGCCCGTTCTGTCCTGGCTGCTGGTTGCAGCGGGCGGCGCCTTGGTGGGCTGGATGGCGCGGGCGTGGTGGAGCCGGCGGGCTCCCGGGCAGGTCAGCGCGGCACAGGCGACGCAGGACCAGACCGAGCGCCGCCGCGTGGACGAGTACATCCGCCATCTGGCCCAGCATGACGCGCTGACCGGGCTGCTGAACCGCGCCGCGCTGCACAGCCGCACCGAGGCCGTCCTCGACGATGCGCGCCGCCAGGGCGGGCGCGTGGCGCTGCTGCTGCTGGACCTCGATCACTTCAAGCACATCAACGAAACCCTCGGGCACCCGGTGGGCGACGATGTGCTGCGCACGATTGCCCAGCGCCTGCGTGGCACGGTGCAGCCGCGCGACGTGGTGGCGCGCATGGGGGGCGACGAATTCGCCGTGGTGCTGGGCGGCCTGCGCCATGACAGCGAGGCCGAGCTGACGGCGGCCAAGATCCTGGCGCGCGTGTCCGAGGGCTTGCAGCTCGCCGGGCACCTCGCCGGGCAGCCGCTGCGCGTGACGCCTTCGCTCGGCATGGCGATCTATCCCGACGATGGCGAGACGCTGACGGACCTCCTCAAATCCGCCGATTCGGCCATGTATGCGGCCAAGCGCGGCGGCCGGGCGCAGTTGCGGCGCTTTGCGAGCGAGATGGCCGAGGCGTCGCTGACCCGCTTCACGATCGAGGCACTGCTGCGCCGCGCGCTGGCCGAGCAGGAATTCCGGCTGCGCTACCAGCCCATCGTCGACCTCGTCACGCTGAACGTGGTGGGCGTAGAGGCGCTGATCGCCTGGGAAACTCCCGAACGCGGCGTGATGCAGCCGTCCGAATTCATCCCGATTGCCGAGCAGTGCGGGATGATCGACGCGCTGGGCGAGTGGACGCTGGCCACTGCATGCCGCGAGATCCAGACCCTGCGCACCGAACTGGGCCGCGACATCGACGTGGCGGTGAACATCTCGCCCTTGCAACTGCGCCGCGCGGACTTCCCGGAGACCGTCGCGCGCTGCCTGCAAGCGGCCAGCCTGCCGGCGCCGAGCCTGACCATCGAGGTCACCGAAGGCATTCTGGTGGATGGCGGCGAGACTACGATCGAGTCGTTCCGGCGCGTGCGCCAGCTGGGCGTGAGCGTGTCCATCGATGACTTCGGTACCGGCTATTCGGGGCTGGGCTACCTGACGCGGCTGCCGATCAGCAAGCTCAAGATCGACAAGTCATTTGTCGATGACCTGGCCATGCCCGGCCACGACCGCGCCGTGGCCGCCGCGATCATCGCGCTTGGCCATCAGCTGCACCTGCACGTGGTGGCGGAAGGCGTGGAGTCGATGGCGCAGCTGGAATTCCTGCGTGGCGAGGGCTGCGACGCGGTGCAGGGCTTCCTGTTCTCCCAGCCGCTGGGCTTCAGCGCGCTGCGCGACCTGCTGCTGGCCGGCAACGGCTTCTCGCGCGTGGCCTGAGGACGTTCCGGCACCCATCCGGCGCCCCATCCGGCGCCGCAGAAACGGGTACGCCTTGAGTGCGCCTTGGGTACGCCTCAGGTACGCTCCGACCATGAAAAAACCCGGCTGGCGCTCAGGCGCACAGCCGGGTTTGTCTTATCCGGGGACGGGGCTCAGCCGTTGACGGTGGACGCCGCCGCATCCTCGCCATTGGGCGAATGGAGCCGGCGGTACAGTTCGTCGATACGCAACCGGCTGCTGGCCAGTTCCTCACGTCCCTGCTCGGTCAGTTGATAGACCCGCCCGATACCGTCGCGCAATACACTTTCCAGATAGCCATCCATCTGCAACGCGCGCAGCAAAGGCCGCACCGTGCCGATATCCACCTGGAATCCGTACTCCATCAGCATTTCTGCAAGCATGGCCACGGTGGCGGGCACCTCCATGGCGAATTGCAAGACGTAGACGCGGGCTAACAAGCCAAGGAACTGTCGTTTCATGAGGCAGGCAACGCAAAGGGGGGACTGACGGTTGACGCGGATTTTACCGCGCGCGCTGCGGCGCTGCCCGTGAGATGCCGAAGTCGCATACGATAGGCGCGTGTCCGACGGCAGAAAAAAAAGAAGCCGCCAGGGTTGCCTGGCGGCTTGTCGGGAATGCGTCGGAGGGGTCAATTAACTCTGGCGCAGAACAGAGTTTAGCGGAATCGAATACGCGATGTCACGCCCTGTGCTAAGGCTCCCCACAAATGGGGGGTAGGTATGTAAGGCATCCGAAAGCGATATTGCGGCCAATCCGCAACATTGGTGATCTTTGCCCCACTTTTGGGCAAGTTTTGGGACTTTTAGCGCGTGTTCTTCGACCCCTTCCGTGGTCAGGATCAGGTCCGATTCCAGCGCGCAGCCTGCCGCCGGGCGCAGTGTAATGGCAGTACCGCGTCACGGGTCGGGGAGTTCGACCCTCCGACGACACGCCCCATGCCGATCAATTTCTCGTCGTTTTGTATCCAATGCGCAACAGTTTCGCGGCGCGCGCCCGAATCGTTGCTTCTCACCAAGGCCATGAAACCTTCCGACCTGATTCGCCTGCTGTCGCTGTCCGCCATCTGGGGCGCCAGCTTTCTGTTCATCCGCATCGGCGCGCCGGTGCTGGGGCCGCTGCCGACGGCGTTCTTCCGCGTGCTGATCGGCGCCGTCACGCTGGCGGCCTGCCTGATGCTGATGAAAGTGAAATGGGACATGCGCGGCAAGTGGCGCCCGGTGATCGCGCTGGGCATCATCAACTCGGGCATCCCGTTCGTGATGTATTCGGTGGCCGCGCTCTGGCTGCCGGCAGGCTATTCGGCCATCTTCAACGCCATGACGCCGCTGATGGGCGTGCTGATCGGCAGTCTGTTCTTCGCCGAGAAACTGACGCGCGCCAAGGCGCTGGGGGTGCTGATCGGACTGGCCGGGGTGGCGGTGCTTACACGCACCGGCCCGGTGGTGTTCTCGCACGAGGTGCTGCTCGGCGCGCTGGCCTGCCTGGTGGCGACCTCGTGCTACGGGTTGGCCGGATTCCTGACGCGCCGCTGGATCACCGCGCGCGGCGGCCTGGATAACCGGCTCGTGGCGGCGGGCAGCATGGTCGGCGCGACGCTGTTCCTGCTGCCGTTCAGCCTCGCCGCGCTGGTGCGCGAGAACACGCTGCCGGCGGCTGGCCCTGGCGTGTGGGCGGCCATGCTCGGCCTGGGCATGGTTTGCACGGCCATCGCCTACGTGTTGTATTTCCGGCTGGTGGCGGATCTCGGCCCGGTGCGGTCGCTCACGGTGACCTTCCTGATTCCGCCGTTCGGCATCGTCTGGGGCTGGATGTTCCTGGGCGAGGCGCTGTCGTGGGCGCACGCCGCCGGCATGCTGCTGATCGGCGCGGCGGTCTGGCTGGTGCTGAAGCCGGCCGCGCCGGCGGTGAAACCGGCAGCGGCAAGCTCCTGACCGCCGCCTCAGTGGCGATGGTGGTCGCCGCGGTCGCCGTGGTCATCATGGCCGCGATGGTCATCGTGGCGGTCGCGGCCATCGCCATAGCCATGGCCGTTGCCGTGACGATGCCAGGCCTGGTACTGGCGGCGGTCATACCAGCGGCCGCCATCCCAGTAGCGATCGCCATGCCAGCCGATCACGACCGGCGCCACCACCACCGGCGCCGGACGATAGGCCACCGGCGGCGGCGCCACATAGACAGGCGCCGGACGCGGCTCGACATAAACGGGCGCAGGGGCCACATAGACCGGGGCCGGCACGCCCAGGTTGACGTCGATATCGACGCGCGCCATGGCGGCTGTGGAGGCCGTCAGCGCAGCGGCGCCAGCGACGAAAACCAGGAGGGAAAGGGGACGCTTGTTCATCGTATTCACCAGGGGTGAGAGGTTATGACTCCACTCTACCCATCTGGCGTATTACGATTCACGCACATTTGTAACAGAATCGGCCAATTCTGTAAGCGATCTGGCCGGCACTTCTGTCAGATCGACGACTCGCTTCCCGGCACCACCTGGCAGGCCGGGCACAGGCCATAGAGCACCAGCATGTGCTCGCGCAGCTCGAAGTCATTCTCGGCTGCCACCTTGCGCTGGCGTTGCTCGATTCCCTCGTCACGGAATTCCTCCACCCGCCCGCAGCTCACGCAGATCAGGTGGTCATGATGGCCACCCTCGTTCAGCTCGAACACGGCATGGTCGGCCTCGAAGGTGTGGCGCAGCAGGATATTGGCCTGCACCAGCTGGTTCAGCACGCGATAGACCGTGGATAGCCCCGCATCCACTTCCTGCGCCAGCAGGATCCGGTAGACATCTTCCGCGCTCAGGTGACGGCGGTCGCTGCGCCGGAACGCCTCCAGCACATGCATGCGGGGCGACGTGGCCTTGAGGCCGGCGCGTTGGAGAGGGGTAGGGCTGGACTTCACGGATGACAAGGACATGCGGCGGCTCGCACCGGGCGGGGTGCGCTCAGTTAGTTGACTCCACGAGGATTCCGAAGGGCGGTGGGCGCGGGTATCGAAGCATCGAGGCATCGATGGCCCACCGGCCGGGGCGTGCGGGAAATCAGGCGGGAAGCACCCGGGCCGGACGATGCAGACTGGCAGCCCCGTCCCGGGCGGCCCGCCGTGCCTGACGGCGCGCGGAATAAAAAGGTGGCCTGGCTTGTCGCTGGATGACGCGATCGGGAAAACGGGGTCTGGATGTTTTCCCGATCTTCCTGCGACTGGCTACTACCAAACGCTCCGTGTGTCGGAGCGGTCCCCACAAAAGTCGGTAACCGGCGCCGCATTGCTGCCACGCCCTGAAATCTGTTTTGTCTGCGGCGGCGGTGCCGTTCGTCAGACAGTGAAAGCAGTGTAAATGGGAATCGATCTCATTTCAAGAAAAATCTGCGGGGGGCCGATAACCTTGCGGCCTCAAGCGAGGGGGCTGCTGTGCCGGTCGGGAAACTCGAGCCGGAACGAGGTGAGCGCTTCCGGCTCGGATTGGACCGAGACGGCGCCATGGTGCAGGTCCATGATGGTCTTGACGATGGCGAGGCCGATGCCGGATGACTCCACGGAGTTCGCCCGCGACGGGTCCGCGCGGAAGAAGCGGTCAAACAGCAGCGGCAAGTGCGCAGGGTCGATGCCGGGCCCGGCATTGGTGATCTCGATCGCGGCGTGGCTGGCGCCCGCGCGCCCGCGCACCAGGATCTCGGAGCCCTGGTGCGCGTACCGTACGGCATTGGCAAGGAGATTGCCCAGCGCCCGCCGCAGCAGCGTTGCATCGGCGAAGACCCTGCCGTGGGCGTCGACGCGGATAGTCACTGCGCGGGCCTCCGCCAGCAGCTCGAAATAGTCCGCCTGACGCAGCAGTTCGTCCTTCAGGTCGAGTTCCGCCAGATGGAGCGCCACCCGCGCATTGTCGGCGCGGGCGAGGAACAGCATGTTCTCGATCATTCGGGAGAGCCGTTCGTACTCTTCCACATTGGAGGCGAGCAGGGACTGGTACTCGTCGGCGGAGCGGTCGCTGCCGAGCGCGACCTGTGTCTGGCCGAGCAGATTGCCAATCGGCGTGCGGAAGTCGTGCGCAAGATCGGCCGAGAAGTGGGAAAGCCGGTCGTAGCGTTCGCGCAATCGATCGATCATCTTCTGTAGCGCGCCGGCCAGGTCGTCCAGCTCCGCCGGCAGGGTGGAAGGATCGATCGGCAGGGTGCCGCTGGTGAACGTGATGGACTCGGTTCCGGCCGCGATGCGCCGCAGCGGCGCCATGCCCGCACGGAGCGCGGCGTATCCCAGGATGCCGGCGCCAAGCGCACCGAGGCAGGCCGCGGCGAAGACCTTCCAGCGATAGGCGCGCAGGAGCGCAACCCGGCTGCTGGCCAACTGGAAGATCTCCAGCGTGACCGGTGCCGCGACCGCGCCGGCACGAACCTGCAACGTGATCAGGCGCACGGGGGTGCCGCCGGGGGTGTTCCACATCGCCACGGGGAACATGTCGGGCCCGGTCTCACTCGCAAGATCGGGGTGCTCGGGCCTGGTGCCGTAGTCCGCGCCATTGGCGGCCAGCAACGCGCCGTCGGCGGCGCGTACCCGCATCCCGTATTCGTCATTGCCCTTGACCACACCCAGTATTTCGTTCCAGGCGGGGCTGCCAGGCTGGTCCGATGGGGAGAGCCCAGCCAGCGCGTGCCCGGCCCGCGTGGCCTTGCGCAGCAGTTCCGCGTTGTCACGCTCGATGATCTGGGTGGCCAGCGCGCGATACAGGTAGATACCCACCCCGCCAAAGGAGACGCCGGCGATCAAGGCAAAGGCCAGGGCCAGGCGGGCAGTCAGCGAACGCGTCTTCATCCGGGCTTTCGGCTCTCAAGCACATAGCCGATGCCGCGCACACTGTGAATCAGCTTGGGCGCGAAGCTGTCATCCATCTTGGCGCGCAGGCGCCGGATCGCCACGTCCACCACGTTGGTGTCGCTGTCGAAATTCATGTCCCAGACGTGCGAGGCGATCTGCGTCCGGCTCAGGACCTCGCCATGACGGCGGGCCAGGAAGTGCAGCAGCGCGAATTCCCGGGGCGAGAGGTCGATGCGCGCGCCCGCGCGGGTTACGCGGTGGCGCAGGAGGTCGATGTCGAGGTCCTCGATCTCGATGCGGTCCGCTTCCCGGACCGGCCCCCGCCGCAGCAGCGTCCGGGCGCGCGCCAGCAGTTCCACGAACGCGAAGGGCTTGGCGAGATAGTCGTCGCCGCCCAGTTCCAGCCCCTTGACCCGATCCTCCACCTCGTCCCGGGCAGTGAGGAAGAGCACGGGCGTGTCCTTGTGCTCCCGGAACTGCTTCAGCACTTCCCAGCCGTTCATGCCCGGCAGCATCACGTCCAGGATGACGAGGTCGTAGTCGCCCTCGAGTGCGTGGTGCAGGCCGTCCCGCCCCGTGGTGACCAGATCGACGACGAACGACGACTCGGTAAGCCCTTTGCGGAGGTACTCCCCCGTCTTGGGTTCATCCTCGATGACCAGAATTTTCATGATTCGTCCCCGGCTGCCCAGCGATCGCAGCCCAACCTTGGGGCCGATGATAGCCGGGCGCTCCTCCCGCTTGAATGACAACACTGTAATCAATTTGACCGCGATGCGGAGGGGGTTGGATTTCTAGAATCAGGCCCTGTCATGGCTGATTTGCGCGTGCTGGCGCCTGGAGTGAACTATGTGGATTGTGCGGCTCGCCTTACGTCGGCCTTATACCTTCGTCGTTCTGGCAATACTGATCCTGCTGGCCGGGCCGGTTGCCATCCTGCGCACGCCGACCGACATCTTCCCGTCGATCGACATTCCGGTCGTGAGCGTGGTGTGGAGCTACAACGGCCTGTCCGCGCAGGACATGGCGCAGCGCATCGTCACCGGCTATGAGCGCTCGCTCACCAACAGTGTCGATGACATCGAGCACATCGAATCCCAGTCCTTGCCGGGCGTGAGCGTCATCAAGGTCTTCTTTCATCCGGGCGCGGACATCAATCGTGCGATTGCGCAGACCACGTCGGGCGCGCAGTCGCTGCTGAAGCTGCTGCCGCCCGGCACGACGGCGCCGCTGATCCTGAGCTACAACGCCTCCACCGTTCCCATCCTGCGGCTGGCGCTCGGGAGCGACACGCTTCCCGAGCAGGAGCTGTATGACCTCGGGAACAGCTTCATCCGCACCCAGCTGGCCACGGTGCAGGGCGCCTCCATTCCCCTGCCGTACGGCGGCAAGGTGCGGCAGGTCACGGTGGACCTGCACGTGCCGGCGTTGCAGGCGCGAGGCCTGTCCCCCCTCGATGTGGTCAACGCGATCAACGCCCAGAACCTGGTCCTGCCCGGCGGCACGGCCAAGATCGGTGCGCTCGAGTACCGGGTGGACCTGAACGGCAGCACCGACACCATCGCCGCCCTGAATGACCTGCCGATCCGTAGCGGCCCGGAGGGCACGGTCTATGTGCGCGATGTGGCACAGGTGCGCGATGGCTACGCCCCGCAGCTGAATGTGGTCCGGCAGGACGGCAAGCGCTCCGCGCTGCTGGAGATCGAGAAGAGCGGCAATACCTCCACGCTGGCGATCATTTCCCAGATCAAGGCACTGCTGCCCGGCGTGACGGCGGGGCTGCCGAAGTCGCTCGTTGTGCAGCCGATCTCGGATCAATCGGTCTTCGTCACCTCGGCGATCGACGGCGTGCTGCACGAGGCGCTGATCGCCGCGTGCCTGACCGCCGCCATGATCCTGCTCTTCCTGGGGAGCTGGCGCGCCACGCTGATCATCGCCATCACCATCCCGCTTTCCGTGCTGGCGGCGCTCATCGCCCTGTCCGCCCTGGGGGAGACCCTCAATATCATGACGCTGGGCGGCCTGGCCCTGGCCGTGGGGGTGCTGGTCGATGACGCCACGGTCGCCATCGAGAACATCACCCATCACCGCGAGATGGGCAAGCCGCTGGAACAGGCCATTCTCGATGGCTCCGCGCAGATCGCGCTGCCCACGCTGGTATCCACGCTCTGCATCTGCATCGTCTTCCTGCCGATGTTCATGCTCAGTGGCGTGGCGCGCTACCTGTTCGTGCCGATGGCCGAGGCCGTGGTGTTCGCGATGATGGCGTCCTACTTCCTCTCCCGCACGCTGATTCCCACGCTCGCGCACTACCTGTTGCGTGGGGAAGGGGCGGCGGGTGGCCGCGTTGGTGGCCGCTTCTCTCGCGGGTTCGACCGTGCCCACACCGCCTTCGAGCATGGCTTCGAGCGCGTGCGGCAAGCCTATTCGGCGCTGCTTGGGGCGGCCCTGGGCGCGCCCCGCCGCGCGATGGCGCTGTTCGCGCTGCTTTGCATCCTCTCCATGACGCTCGTGCCGTTCCTGGGACAGGACTTCTTCCCGGCCGTCGACAGCGGCGAGATTCGCCTGCACCTGCGGGCACGGACCGGCACGCGGATCGAGGAAACGGCACGACTGGCCGATCAGGTCGAGGGGAAGATCCGGGAAGTCGTCGGCCCCGCCAATGTCGCGGGCATCGTCGACAACATCGGCCTGCCCGTCAGCGGCATCAACCTGACCTACGACTCCGCGCTGCCCATCGGCACCGGCGACGCCGAGATTCTCGTCTCCCTGAAACCGACGGCCGGCAGCTCGAGCGCGCTGGTCGACAAGCTCGACGCCGCATTGCCACTGGCCTTCCCGGGCATCAGCTTCTCGTTCCTGCCGGCCGATATGGTGAGCCAGATCCTCAACTTCGGCCTGCCGGCGCCGATCGACGTCCAGATCGTCGGGAACGACGCGGCAGGCAACCGCGCCGTCGCCAATCAGCTGCTGCGCAAGCTGTCCGCGATTCCCGGCCTGAGCGACCTCCACCTCCAGCAGCCCGACGACCAGCCCGCACTCACCGTCAACGTGGATCGCACCCGTGCGCTACAGGCCGGCATGTCGCAACGCGATGTGGCCCAGAACCTGCTCATCTCGCTGTCAGGCAGCGGGCAGACGACGCCGAACTTCTGGCTCAATCCGAAGAACGGCGTGAGCTATCCGCTGCTGGTGTCGGTGCCCCAGTATGCGATGGACTCGCTCCAGACGCTGTCGAACATTCCGCTCGGCATCGGCGCCGCAAGCCTGAAGCAGGGCGGCGCGGCGCAACTGGGCCAGTTCGGCACGATCCGTCGCGGCAACCAGGCCGGCGTGGTCTCGCATTACAACGTGCAGCCGGTGCTCGATCTGTTCGGCTCGGTGCGTGGCCGCGATCTGGGTGCCGTGGCGGCTGACGTCCAGCATGCCGTCGATGGCGTCCGTGCCACGCTGCCCGCCGGCTCGCGCATCGCGGTGCGCGGACAGGTGCAGACCATGCACGCCTCGTTTTCCGGCCTGATGGTGGGGCTGGCGGCGGCGATCGTCCTGGTCTACCTGCTGATGGTCGTCAACTTCCAGTCATGGCTGGACCCGGCCGCCATCGTGGGGGCCTTGCCGGTGGCCCTGTCGGGCATGGCGTGGATGCTCTTCGCCACCCGCACCACGGTCAGCGTCCCCGCGTTGACGGGCGCCATCATGTGCGTGGGCATCGCCACGGCCAACAGCATCCTCGTGGTCAGCCGCGCGCGGGAACTGCTCCAGGAGGGGAAGACGGCCCTTGCCGCAGCCTTCGAGGCCGGCGTCGGGCGCTTCCGGCCCGTGATCATGACGGCGCTGGCCATGCTCTTCGGCATGATTCCCATGGCGCTGGGCGCGGGCAGCGCCGGCGCCCAGAACGCCCCGCTGGGCCGCGTCGTTATCGGCGGACTGGCATTCGGCACCACGGCAACGCTTGTGCTTGTCCCAGTCTTCTTTGCCGCCCTGCATGGCTGGATGGAGAAGCGGGCGCGCGCCTCTGCAACCCTCACTCAGGTACACGACCCCGTATGACCTCGAACGAACCCCCTATCGCGCGGCAACCCGTGTCCCATCGGCCACGGCTCAGGATCGCCGCCGTGGCCGCCGTGGTCACCGCTGTGGTGGCTGCCGCCCTGACCGCCGGCATCGTTCCCCGGGTGAGCGGCGAAGCCGCCTTGCAGTCCCGGGCGCTTGTCGCGCAGGTGCCAGCCGTCAGCACGGTCAATCCGAAGGCGGCGTCCGCGGCGCAGGACATCACGCTGCCGGCCGATGTCCAGGCCTATCAGGACGCCGCGATCCACGCGCGCGTCAGCGGCTATCTGCGCCAGTGGTATGTCGATATCGGCGCACAGGTCAAGGCGGGCCAGTTGCTCGCCGAGATCGACGCACCGGAAGTTTCGGACCAACTGCGCCAGGCCCGCGCCGACGAGGCCACGGCCGCCGCCAACTACGCGCTGGCCAGGACCACCGCCGACCGCTGGAAGGACCTCCAGATCACCCACTCCGTGGCGCAGCAGGAAACCGACCAGAAGGTCGCCGACATGGCGGCCAAGGGGGCGCTTCTGGCCTCGGCACGGTCCAATACCGCGCGACTGGCGCAACTGGCGTCCTATACGCAGATCCGCGCGCCATTCGATGGCGTGATCACCGCGCGCAACGTGGACGCGGGCGCGCTGATCGATGCGGGCAGCGCGCCGGCCCAGGGCCGGGAACTGTTCCACATTTCCGCCGGCAGCCGGCTGCGGGTCTATGTGCAGGTGCCGCAGGGCGTCAGCGCGGCGGTGCGCCCGGGCGTGAAGGGCTGGCTGACGCTTCCCCAGGCGCCGGGCGAGCGTTACCCGGCGACGGTGACGCGCACGGCCGGGGCGATCGACACCGTAACACGCAGCCTGCGCGTGGAACTCGACGTCGACAGTCAGGGCGGCAGGATTCTCCCGGGCGCCTACGCGGAAGTGCACATCGAGCCCGAAGCGGGGCGCCCCGGACTGGACCTGCCCGCCAGCACGCTGATGTTCCCGGCCGGCGGCCCGTCGGTGGCCATCGTGGGCCAGGACGGCAAGATCGCGATCCGGCGCATCGCGCTGGGGCGGGATTTCGGATCGCACGTGGAAGTGCTGAGCGGGTTGACGACAAGCGACCGGGTCATCGTCAATCCGGGCGACGGACTCACCAGCGGCACCACCGTACGCGTGGTGCCGGCGAGGCCCGCCGCCGGGCAGGGAGGTGCAACGTGAAACGGCTTGCGATGGGGCTGCTGTGCGCGTGGCTGGCAGGCTGTGCCACCGCGCCCGACTACCACGCGCCGGCCATGCCGCTGCCGGCGCACTACACAGAGGCGCAAGACGTGGCGCGCCAACGGATTCCCGCCAACTGGTGGGCGGTCTATCAGGATCGGGATCTGGACGCGCTGATCCGTCGTATCGACGTTTCGACCCCAACGCTCGGGAAATCGCTGGCCCTGCTGCGTGACGCCCGCGCCCAGCGCGACGCGGCGCGCGCGGCGTATTTCCCGACGATCGGCGCCAACGTGAGCGCAAGCAGCAGCCATGTATCGGCAAACGTGGTCGGGCGCTCGCTCGCTGGCCAGACCACGCCGGACCGATTGATCGGCTTCGGCGCCAGCTGGGAGCCGGACCTCTTCGGGCGCATCGGCAACAACGTGGATGCCGCGGATTCGCGCGTGCAAGCCAGTGCCGACGATGTGGCGGCGGTTCGCCTGAGCCTGCAGGCGGAGGTGGCGGTGGACTACTTCGGCATCCGCTCGCTGGACCGCGAGTCGGCCCTGCTCAGGCAGACCGTGGAGGCCTATTCCTCCGTGCTCGAACTGGTGACAAATCGCTATCGGGGCGGCATTGCCGCCGAGAGCGATGTGGCGCAGGCGCAGGCCCAGCGCGACAGCACGCGTGCGCAGCTGGCCGACCTCACCCTCGCGCGCACCCAGTTGCAGCACGCGCTGGCCACGCTGCTGGGCGAGCCGGCGAGCACGTTCTCCGTCGCCCGGCAGGACAGCTATGACACGCAGCTCCCCGTCGCGCCATCCGCCGTGCCGAGCGAGTTGCTCCAGCGGCGCCCCGATATCGCCGCAGCGGAACGGCGCGTGGCGGCTGCCAATTCCCTGATCGGGGTCGCCCGGGCGGCGTTCTTTCCGAGCCTCATGCTGAACCTCAGCGGCGGGGTAGAAAGTTCGGGCCTGGCCGGGCTGCTCACCGCGCCCAGCCGCTTCTGGGCGGTCGGCCCGGCCCTGGCCGCCACCGTGTTCGATGGCGGCAAGCGGCGGGCGGGGGTCGATAGCGCCCGGGCGCAGTTCGATGCCAGTGCGGCCGACTACCGGGAGACGGTGCTGAAGGCGGTGCAGGACGTGGAGGACAACTACGCCGCGATCCGCCTGCTGAAGGAGGAGGCGGGCAGCCAGGCGTCGGCAGTGACCGCCTCCCGTCTGGCCCTGGCCCAGGCCACTGACCGCTACCAGAAGGGGGCGTCCGCCTATCTCGACGTGAACGTGGTGGAGGCGACGACGCTCGCCAACGAGCGGACGCTCGAGGAAATCCGGCGGCGCCAGCTGTCGGCCAGCGTCTCGCTGTTTCGCGCGCTGGGGGGCGGCTGGCAACCTGCCGATTGAGGACAAAAAACCATCAGGACGGTCGTTGCTGCCGGTCGTTGCAGCCTTCACCCCGCCGTCTTCACGAAATCGATAAAGGCGCGCAGCGGGGCGGGCACGTGGCGATGGCCGGGGTAGTAGAGGAACGGCCCGGAGAACGTCTGCCACCACGGCTCCAGGATGGGCTCCAGCGCGCCGCTGTCGAGGTAGCGGCGCAGGCCGCCCTCGAAGAAATGGACCACGCCGCCGCCCGCCAGGGCGATCTCGAAGGCGAGGTGGAAGGCGGCGGCCGGCTTCACGATCAGCGGCCCGGGCGGGTCCAGCGTCACCACCTCGCCATCGCGCTCGAAGAGCCACGGTGGCTTGGCGCCGCCCGCGAACTGGCCGCGCAGGCAGGCGTGGCCGAGCAGCTCGCGCGGATGGGTGGGCCGGCCGTGGCGGTCCAGATAGGACGGCGCCGCAGCCGTCGCAAAGCGCTGCACGCGCGGGCCAATCGGCACGGCGATCATGTCCTGCTCCAGCCGCTCGTCATAGCGGATGCCGGCGTCGCAGCCAATTGTCAGCAGATCGACAAAGCTGTCCTCGACGATTACCTCGACGCGGATATCGGGATAGGTCTCAAGAAAGCGCGGCAGCAGGGTGGCCAGCTCCAACGTGGTCACGCTCGACGGCACGTTGAGCCGCAGCGTGCCGGTGGGTTTGTCGCGGAACAGGTTCAGCACGTCGAGCGAGGCTTCCATCTCGCTGAACAGCGGCGTCAGCTTCTCCAGCAGGCGCAGCCCGGCTTCGGTCGGGGCCACGCTGCGCGTGGTGCGGTTCAGCAGCCGCAGGCCGAGCCGGGCTTCCAGCCGCCGCACGGCAATGCTCAGGCTGGAGGCGGATACCCCGCCGCTGCGGGCGGCATCCCGGAACCCGCCGGCACGGGCGACTGAGACAAAGGCGGCAAGGTCGTTGAATTCCATCGCGGCAAGGGCACGGGTTGTGCAGATTATTGAACAACCCGTGCAATCTAGATGGGATTATCGAACAGCGCAATCGCTCCCATACTCGCTTCACCCATTTCAAAGGAGCGCGTCATGTCGGCATCCCAACCCCTGAACACCTTTCCGCTGGCCGGTCGGACCATTCGCCGCCTCGGTTACGGCGCCATGCAACTGGCCGGCCCCGGCGTATTTGGCCCGCCGAAGGACCGTGCTGCCGCCATTGCGGTGTTGCGTGAAGCCGTGGCACTGGGCGTCAACCATATCGATACCAGCGATTACTACGGCCCGCATATCACCAACCAGCTGATCCGCGAGGCACTGCACCCGTATCCGGACGATCTGCTGATCGTGACCAAGCTGGGCGCGGTGCGCGGCGCGGATGCCGCCTGGATTCCGGCGCTGGAGCCGGCGGACCTGGCGCGCGGCGTGCACGACAACCTGCGCAATCTTGGGCTGGAGACGCTGGATATCGTCAATCTGCGTGCCATGGGCGATATCCACGCGCCGTCGGAAGGGTCGCTGGAGCGGCAGGTGGTGGCGCTGGCCGAACTCCAGCAAAAGGGCCTGATTCGCCACATCGGCTTGAGCAATGTCACCGCCACGCAGGTGGCGGAAGCGCAGCGCATCACGGAGATTGTCTGCGTGCAGAACCAGTACAACCTCGTGCACCGGCATGACGAAGCGCTGATCGACGATCTGGCGCGGCAGGGCATCGCCTACGTGCCGTTCTTCCCGCTGGGTGGGTTTTCGCCGATCCAGTCCACGGCGCTGGCGGACATCGCGCGCACGCTGGGCGCTACGCCAATGCAGGTGGCGCTGGCCTGGCTGCTGCACCGCTCGCCCAATATCCTGCTGATTCCGGGCACCTCGTCGGTGGGCCACCTGCGCGAAAACCTGCGGGCGGCCACGCTGGCGCTGTCGCCGGACGTGCTTGCGGCGCTGGACCGCATCGAGGCGCCGGCCGCCGCCTCACATTGAGGACTTGCCCTCCGCCTCGGCCCTCACCTCCGCCTCCAACATTGCCGCCGGCTTGCGCCATGGCCAGCCCAGCGTCATGCCGGCGGCGGCCACCAGGATCAGCATCGCCCCGACCAACTGGGCCGGGTGCAACTGGTGGCCGAACGCGAGCCGATCCACCAGGATGGCGACGATCGGATAGATGAACGACAGCGCGCCGGTCAGGTGCGTAGGCAGCTTCTGAATCGCGCCGTAGAGCAGGATGTACATCAGCCCGGTGTGGACCACGCCCATGGTGGTCAGCGTGGCCCACGGCACGAGGCCGGACGGCAGCTCCGAGGACACGGCCATCGGCAGCAGCATCACCGTGCCGACCATCACGTGGATCAGCGCGATCAGATGCGGCGGCGTGCCTTTGAGCTGTTTCGCAAAGATCGCGGCCAGCGCGTAGAAGAATGCCGCGCCCAGCGCCAGCAGGATGCCGACCAGGTAGTCGCCATGCGGCGCGCCGGCGCCGGGCCTGGCCTGCACGATCAGCAGCATGCCGCCGAAGGACAGCAGCAGCCAGCCGAGCTTGGCCAGCGTCAGCCGCTCGCGCAGGAACACCGCGCCGAGCGCCACCAGCATGAACGGCTGGGTGTTGTAGACCGCCGTGGCAATCGAGATGGACGCACCCGCGTAGGCCGAAAACAGCAGCAGCCAGTTGGCGACGATGGCCACGCCGCCCGCCACCGCGAGCAGCAACTGGCGCCGGTTGAGCGTGCCCGGCTTCAGGTAGCCCTTTGCGGCGCAGACCGCCAGCAGCACGGCCGCGCCGAACGCGCAGCGCCAGAAAACCACCTGCGTCACCGGGCGGCCCGACACCACCACCAGCCAGCCGATGGTGCCGGAGATGACCATCGCCGCCACCATTTCCATCATCCCGCGTTTGCGCTCGTCCACTGCGAATCCTCCTATCGAGGCTTGGCAGTTTACGAGGTCACCCGCCTGCTGCCCATGCCGGAATGTAGGAAATCGGCCTATATTCCTTACTTAATTAGGCGAAAGGGGGAAATTTCCTATGTCGATCGACGATCTGGACCGGCGCATCCTGGCGCTGCTCCAACAGGACGCGCGCATGCCGGTGAAGGCGCTTGCGGCGCAGGTGGGGCTGTCCTCGCCGGCGGCGTCGGAGCGGCTGCGGCGGCTGGAGGAGCGCGGGGTGATCCGCGCCTTTACGGTGGATGCCGAGCCGCGCACGCTGGGCTATCCGATGCAGGCCATCGTCCGCATCCGGCCGCTGCCGGGGAAGCTCCAGCAGGTGCAGAAGCTGATCGAGTCGATCCCCGAATTCGGCGAATGCGACAAGGTGACCGGCGACGACTGCTTTATCGGACGGCTGTATCTGCGCTCCATCGAACACCTGGACCATATTCTCGAGCGGATTACCGATATGGCGGAGACCAGTTCGGCCATCGTCAAATCCCAGCCGGTGAGGCGGCGGCTGCCGCCGCTTTGAAATGCTTCGAGTGACGGTGAAAGCATTATTGTGATTTCGACAAAATCGCCGAAACACGTCATTCGCGTTGCGCTGTCAATCCCCCCACAGCGGGTTGGCCGGCGCAAAGGCGCTCCCTGACACTCCACGCCGCCGGGCATCGTAGATTTGCCCGCGGGTACGCGCTGCGGGTCGCTGCGCGGGGAAAACACCATAAGAAGAGGTCAGGGATGAAATCGAGGATTTTGTTGACGGGTTTGGCGGCGGCGGTGCTCAGCGCCTGCGGCGGCGGTTCCGGGGATGGCACGACTACCACGCCGGCCGGCGGTTCGGGCAGCGCGCCGGTCACCACCAAGATCAGCGGCACGGCCGCGGTCGGCGCGGCGCTGGCCGGCGCCACGGTCCAGGCGAAGTGCGCCACGGGCAGCGGCACGGCCACCACGGCGGCTGATGGCACGTTCACCATCAATATCGATAACGCCACGCGCCCGTGCGTGCTGGCCGTGACCACGCCGGACGGCACGACGATGCACTCGGTGGTGGAACCCGGCTCCGGCACCAGCGCCGTAGCCAACATCACCCCGCTGACCGAACTGCTGACCGCCGCGCTGGCGGGCGGCAGCACCACCACCTTCTTCACCCAGTTCGACAAGAGCGCCCAGGGCCTCGTCACCACGGACGGCCTGTCCAAGGCCAACAACGCCGTGAGCCTGGTCCTGACCGGCGTGGTGGACCTCACGGGCATCGACCCGCTCAAGGCACCGCTGGTGGCCGCCAACGGCAGCAATGCCGGCAACGCGCTCGATCAGCTGCTGGACCAGCTGATGGCGCGCCTGGCCACGGCCAAGACGACGTTGGCCGACCTGTCGACGGCGGTGGGCAGCAACGCCGGCACGACCGCCGTCGGCACGATCCTGCAGCCGGCCTCGGCCACCTGCGCGGGCCTGCGCACGGGCAATTACTTCATGGTCATGGCGACGGCAAACATCGTCGGCACGGTCAAGTTCAACGCCGACACGACGTCGATCGCTCCCGTGGCCAGCTTCGACGCGGGTGCCGAAATTGGTCCCGCCACGCCGCTGACTCCGGTTGATGGCGATGCCTGTCACTTCACGGGCGGCACCGCCCCGATGGTGTTCGACATGATGGTGGCGAAGTCGGGCATGAGCATGATGGTGGTGCCGAACCCGGGTGTCAGCGCCCCCCCGATGCTCCCGCCGCTGCTCGTCCCGGCGCAGACCCTGCCGGTGGCCGAGCTGGCTGGCGACTGGAACGGCCTGGGCTTCGAGCGCGATGACTCCAGCGCGCCGTATGCGCCCTCGCGCGTGAAGTTCACCCTGGATGCCACCGGCAAGATGACCGCCGGCGCGGATTGCACGGGTACCAGCACCTGCTCGCCATGGCCCGCAGAGGAACTGGGCACGATCACGGCCAACCCCGTTGGCGGCTTCGACCTGACGGACTCCTCGGGCTTGGCGCGTGCCGTGGCGTTCAAGGGCACGGATGGCCAGATTACCGCCGTGATCGTGCATACCAACGGCATCCTGATTGCCACCAAGGCGATTGCCCGCGCGATGCCGGTGGTCGGCACGAAGAATTCGTACTGGGACCTCACGGCCTTCGCCGACAACACGATCTTGATGGAAACGGCGTCGACGACGATCACTGCGGCAGATCCGGTGACCGGCGTCTACTCGCGCCTGCGCAACGACGGCCGTCCGGACACCTGGACGCAGAACAGCCCGCTGCCGGGCCTGCGTTATCGCGCGGCCGCCAACAGCGTGCGCGAGGGGATTGCCATGACGCTGAACAACACCGGCGTGGGCGTGATGATCAGCCTCAGCGCGCCGGTGCCGTTCTTCGACATCTCGGTGAACCGTCCGCAGTAAGCGTCCCCCCGCTGTACGTATGACCGAAGCCCGCCTACCGGCGGGCTTCCTCGTTCCTGCGCCCGGAGTAGCCGCTTCAGGTCAGCGAGATGCCGCCGTCCACGCGCAGGTTCACGCCGGTGATGAAGCTGCCGGCAGCGCCCGCCAGCATCACGGCGGCCGATGCCACCTCGGCGGCGCGGCCCAGCCGGCCCAGCGGGATGGCGGCGGCCATGGCGGCCTCGAAGCCGGGGCGCTCGGCCGGGCCGACGCCCAGCTTGGCCAGGATCGGCGTCTCGGTCGGACCCGGGCTGATCACATTGACGCGGATGCCGCGCCCCTTGAACTCCAGCGCCCAGTTGCGCGCGAAGGCTTCGATCGCCGCCTTGCTGCCGGCATAGACCGCGTGGCCGTCGAGCACCTTGCCGCTGGCAATCGAGCTGACCAGCAGCACCGCGCCGCCGTCGCGCAGCAGCGGGTCGATCTTCTGCACGCCGAAGAACACCGCCCTGGTGTTGGTGGCGAAATGGGTGTCGTACTCGTCGATGCCGACCTGCGCGGAGTCGGTGATGATGTTCATCCCCGCGTTGGCCACGTAGATGTCGGCGCCGCCGAAGCGCTCCGCGACGAGTGCCGCCACGCGGTCATGGGTGGCGAGATCGGCAATGTCGCCGGTCAGGCCAACCGCCCGGGGGCCCAGTTCGGCCACGGCGGCCTCCACGGCATCGTTGCGGCGCCCGACGATCACTACCTGCGCGCCCTGGTCGACGAATTGCCGGGCGATGGCGAAGCCGATGCCACTGTTGCCGCCGGTAACGACGGCAACCTTTCCTGCTAGCGTGTTCATATGCGTTCCTGGATAGCCCTGATGGGTTTGCCCACGCATTTAGCCAGAGCCGTCCGGGGCGTCCCAGCCCTACAATGGGCCCTTCACTTGTGCCAATCTGTCATCTATGTCGATTGAACGCCTGCATGGCCTGTCCGCCTTCGTCCGCGCCGTGGAAGCGGGCTCGTTCACGGCCGCCGCGCGGCGGCTCGGCACCACGCCTTCGGCGGTGTCCAAGAGCATTGCGCGGCTGGAGGCGCGGCTGGGCGTGAAGCTGTTCCATCGCTCGACGCGCGCCTGCGTGCTGACCGACGAGGGGCAGGCCTACTACGGGCGCGTGGCGTCGCTGGTGCGGGGGCTGGAGGAGGCCGCCGAGGTGCTGGGCACCCCGTCCACGGCGGTGGGCAAGCTGCGCATCAGCATGCCGAGCGACCTTGCGCGCTCCTTGCTGGGGCCGGTCACGGCCATCCTGATGCCGCGCCATCCCCGCCTGGCACTGGAGGTCAGCGTCAGCGACCAGCATGTCGACCTGATCCGCGAAGGCTTCGACCTGGCCCTGCGCGCCGGGCAGGTGGCCGACAGCGGCCTGTTTGCGAAGCCGCTGGCGGACCTGCCGCTGGTGCTGGTGGCATCCCCGGACTATCTGGCACGGCACGGCGTGCCGCGCACGGTGGCGGATCTCGCCGCGCACCGGCACGTGCGCTACCGGCTGGCCGGGCAGGTGGTGCCGATTGCCTTTGCCGATGGCGCGCGCGTGCCGCTGGAAGGCGCGTTCGACTCCGACAGTGGTGAGGCGCTGCGCACCGCCGCCGTCAACGGGCTCGGCATCGCCCAGATCCTGCGCACGGCCGTGCAGGCCGATCTCGACGCCAACCGGCTGCGCGTGGTGCTGCCGGACGTGGCCCTGCGGCCCGTGCCGCTGCAGGTGCTGCACGGCTTCGGGCGGCGCCTGCCTGCCCGGGCGAAGGTGTTCATCGACTTCGTGGCGGCGGCGCTCAGGCGATCGGGCTCGGAGACAGGGCCGGCTCCGGATTGAAGTCGGTCAGGCAGTTCAGCGCCTGCGCGCGGATCGCGTCGGTCATGAAATCGATAAACACGCGGATGCGCGTGGGCAGGTGCTGCCGGCTCAGGTAGCAGAGGTAGTGCCCGCGGTCGTCGGGCGCGTAGCGGGCCATCGCCACCACCAGCTGCCCGGCGGCGAGGGGCTCGGCGATCTGGTACCCGGCCAGCTGCGCGATGCCCCAGCCCTGCAGCACCGCGTGCAGGACCAGATCGGAATCGTTGAAGGTGAGCCGGGCGGTGGGCATGACCTTGCGCACCTGCCCATCCACCTTGAACTCCCACTCGAACACCCGCCCGCTGGCAAAGCGGAAGTTGATGCAGGCGTGCCGGCCCAGCGCCTCGATCGTATCGGGCAGGCCATGCCGCGCCACATAGGCCGGCGACGCGCACAGCGCGATCTGCATCGGAATCAGCTGCTTGGCGATGATGCTCGAATCCTCGATGCGCCCGTTGCGGAAGGCCACGTCGACCTGCTCGGAGGCGAAGTCGGTGGGCCGGTCGTCTAGCAGCAGTTCGATGGCGATCTCCGGATAGGCCGCCATGAAGCGCTCCAGCAGCGGCGCCACCACCTTCCGGCCAAAGCCCACGGTGGCGCTGATGCGGATCATGCCGCGCGGCGGGCCTTCGCGCAGCTCCAGCATGTCGTTCATGGCCTCCACGATGTGCGTGACGCCCTGATGACAATTCTCGAAGAAACGCTGGCCCTCGCGCGTCAGCTGCGTGGTGCGGGTGGTGCGCAGGAACAGCCGCGTGCTCAGCTGCGTCTCCAGCTTCTGCACGTTGCGGCTCACCGCCGAGCGGCCGATGCCGAGGCGCTCGCCAGCCTTGGCGAAGCTGCCCTCGCTGGCCACCGCCATGAAGGCCATGATGCCCGCGTAGCTCGCGGCAAAGCCCGTGGACAGCGCATCGGCGCGATTTGGCAGGCTGACGCGGAAGCCACGTTCCACGGCCTCTGCGGGCGCCGCGGGCGCCACGGGCGCCAGGGGCGTTGTCGGGACCATCGATGCCGCGCCTGCCGCCGGGTCCAATGTGTCGGATCGGTTCATTCCTGCTGTTCCCCAGTCAAAGCGGTTGTGGATCGATATACGTAAGTCGTACGGCAGTGGCCCAGTGCATGACTGAGTTTCCGGGGCCGGACTGCTACTCTGCAATCCAAGACCACCTCACCCTCAACCGCCATGGACACCCTCCCGACCCCCCTCACTTCCGCCGCCGCTGGTGATGCGTCGGGAGAGCAATCGGCCGCACCGGTCGTCGCGTTTCATCGTCGGCAGATGTATCCGCACCTGAGCGCCGCCGACATCGCCCGGATCGCGCCTTATGGCGCTGAACGGACCTGGCGTGCCGGCGAACTGGTGGTGCGCACCGGCGACCCGGCCAGCGGCCTGGTGCTGGTGGTGGAAGGGCGCGTGCGCATCGTCCAGCGTGACGGCATCGGCGACAGCGCGCTGGTCGTGGAGCACGGCCCGGGCAACTTCCTGGCCGAGATCGGCCAGCTCTCCGGCATGCCGGAACTGGTGGACGGCATCGCCATGGAGGATGTACGGGCCATCGTCGTGCGCCCGGCCTGCCTGCGCTCCCTGATGGTGGCGGAGGCGGTGCTCGGCGAACTGATCATGCAGGCGCTGATCCTGCGCCGCTCGGCGATGATCCAGCGCGGACGCGGCCCGTCGCTGGTCGGCCACGGCAGCGACGCCGCCATGGTCGAACTCCAGGCGCTGCTGCGCCGCAACAACTACCCCTACTCGGTGTTCGACCTCGACACCGACGAGGACGCGGCCGGCATGCTGCGCAAGTTCGAAGCCCACGAAGCGGATCTTCCGCTGATGATCTGCCCCAACGGCACGGTGCTGCGCCGCCCGGACGCCACGCAGGTGCTGGCCTGCCTCGGGCTGCTGCCCGAACTCGACAAGGACCGCGTCTACGACGTCGGCATCGTCGGCGCCGGCCCGGCCGGACTGGCCGCCGCCGTCTACGCGGCGTCCGAGGGCCTGCGCGTGATCGTGCTGGACGCCCTCTCGCCCGGCGGGCAGGCAGGCGCCAGCGCGCGCATCGAGAACTACCTCGGCTTTCCGGCGGGCATTTCCGGCCACGCCCTGACCGCCAATGCGTATGCCCAGGCGCAGAAATTCGGCGCGCATATCGCGAGTCCTGTCGAAGTCGACCGGCTGGAATGCGGCACGGTGCTCAAAGTGCGCACCAAGGCCGGCGAGACGGTGCGCGCGCGCACGGTGATCATCGCCAGCGGCGCCGCCTACCGTCGCCCGCCGATCCCCAACCGGGCGACGTACGAGGGCCGGGGACTCTATTACTGGGCATCGCCGGTGGAAGCCAAGCTTTGCGCCAGACAGGAAGTGGTGCTGGTGGGCGGCGGCAACTCCGCCGGCCAGGCCGCCGTGTTCCTTGGCGCGCACGCCGCGCATGTGCATATCGTGATCCGTGGGCCGAGCCTCGAACAGAGCATGTCCCGATACCTGATCGACCGCATCGCCGCGCAGCCCAACATCACGGTGCATGCGCACACCGAACTGGTGGGCCTGAGCGGTGACGCCCGGCTCACCGGCGTGGTGCTCCGCAACCGCGAAACGGGCGTGGAAGAGAAAAAAGCGATTCAACATGTGTTCCTGTTCACCGGCGCCGAGCCGAATACGGCGTGGCTGGGCGGTTGCCAGGTGGGGCTCGATCAAAAGGGCTTCGTGCTGACGGGCGCCCAGGCCGGCCAGCCGACCAACACACTGGAAACCTGCGTGCCGGGCGTGTTCGCCATCGGCGATGTCAGGTCCGGCTCGACCAAGCGCGTGGCCACTGCCGTGGGCGAAGGGGCCGTGGTCGTGTCACAGATCCACGGCTACCTGGCTGCCGCGCAGGAAGCGGCCTGAGGGCGCCCACCTGAGTGCGCCCGCCCCGGCAGGCGCCGCGTGCGCCGCCTGGTGACTACGCCGCCAGCGACAGCTTGGCCAGTTCCGCCCGTCCGGCTGCCAGTTGCAGGGCCACGCGGGCCACGCGAGCGCCCAGGTAGGCCGAGGTCTTGAGGTCCGCCGCGGTGGCGCCGTCATCGGCGCAGACATCCGCATCGCTCTGGGCCGCCGCGCCGAGGAAGTAGCCGTGGCGATTCATGCTGTCTTCGGTGGAGCCGGAATGGTTGTGCCCGGGCGGCAGGCCCAGGTTGACCCAGTGCATGCCCAGCTGCGCGGCGTAGATCGCCAGTTGCTGCAGCGTATTCAGCTTGTCACCGGAGCGCGAGGCCGCGTTGGTGAAGCCGGCGGCCACCTTGTCCTTCCAGGCGCCGGTGGCGAACACGGTCTGCGACGACGCGTCCATGAACGCCTTGAATTGCGCCGAGGCGCTACCCATATAGGTGGGCGTGCCGAAGATGACCGCGTCGACCGATTCCAGGTCCTTCCAGTGCGCGTCGATCTCCTCCACGGGAATCAGCACGCTCCGTACCCCCATGACACTGCCTGCGCCCGCGTGCACGGCTTCCGCCTGTCGGCGCGTGTGGCCATATCCGCTGTGGTACACCACCGCGACGCGTACTGCGTTATTCATGCTTGCTTCTCACTAAAGACTTCGATGCGGGCCGGTATTGCGGCCTGTTTCAGGACTTGCTTCGATGGTAATTTCGGCCCCATGTGCCGTAAATGACAGCGTTCCCAGATTTCCTGCCAAGCTGCCAGCCGCACGCGGCACGTGCCGGGCATCGGCCGGGCGATTGGTGCATACGGGGAAACGCCGTTGGACGCGCCAGGTGTCTTGTTCACCATCCCGCGCCTGACTAGACTCGCTCTGACAGTGTCCCGATCTTGCCTGCGTCAGCGTGGGCCCCAGACTCCCCGATGAGACAAGACCCGTATCGCGTGCCAATTGCTGTGCTGCCGACCCTCCTGCGCCGAATTCCCGCCGTGCAGCACACCCAGTGCCTGGGCGACGCGCTACGAATCCTCGCCCAGCACCCCGCCGCCAGCGCGGTGGCCGTGCTGAGGGGGGAGGTGCCGGTGGGGGTGATCTGCCGCGAGCTGATTGGCGATGTGGTGCGGCTGCCGTGCTACCGGGGCTGGATCCATCGCGAATGCTGCGCGCAGTTCGTCTCGCAAGCGCCGCACCGGCTCTGCATCGATGCCACGGTCATCGAGCTGGCGCGGGCGCTGACGCCGCTGTTGCACCGGCACCCGGCAGACCCGCTGGTCGTGACCCGGGACGGTGCCTACCTCGGCATGGTCGAACGCCCTGCGCTGGTGCAGGCCGTCATCGACCTGCGCCACGTGCCGCCGGGTCCGCCAGGCAGCCAGACATCAGCCGGTCACGGTCTTGCATCAGATTGCCCGCATGACCTAACATCCACCGATTTCAGCGCTACGAGCCATGGGCCAGACACCTCCGCCACCCGCAGGGAACATTGAAGAGATGCCACGCAATATTCTGTTCGTGGTCTATCCCGAGGTGAGTCTGCTCGACCTGGCCGGGCCGCAGACCGTGTTCTGGGCCGCTTCCCGCTACGCGCACGAGCGCGGGCTGGCCGGCTACCGCTGCCATACCGCGAGCGTTGCGGGGGGCGCCGTACCCTCGGCGGAAGGCACGATGATGCATGTCGAATCGCTGGAGACATTCGATCTGCGCCTGGTCGACACGGTGGTGGTGCCGGGCTCGCCGAAGATCATCGACGTGGCCCAGCACTCTGCAACGCTGATTGCCTGGCTGCACGACGCGCCGGCGAGGGTGCGGCGCGTGGCCTCCGTATGCACCGGGGCCTTCCTGCTGGGCTTTGCCGGCCTGCTCGACGGCAAGCGCGCCACTACCCACTGGGCGATGCGCGACCGCTTCCACCAGCTGTTTCCCAGCGTGGACCTGGACGCCGACGCCATCTTCGTGCAGCAGCAGCAGCTCTGGACCTCGGCCGGCGTTACCACCGGCATCGACCTCGCGCTCGCCATGGTGGAGGCCGACTATGGCCACGAGGTGGCGCTGAACACCGCGAAGGAACTCGCGGTGTACATGAAGCGGCCCGGCGCGCAGCCGCAATTGAGCGAGATGCTGATCACGCAGAGCCGGCAGGTGCCGGTGTTCGAGTCGCTCCATATGTGGATCGTGCAAAACCTGTCCCGGGCCGAGCTTTCCGTCGAGCAGCTGGCCGACTATGTCGGCATGAGCCCGCGCAACTTCGCGCGGGTCTACAAGCAGAAGACCGGCCGCACGCCGGCCAAGGGCGTGGAGCTGTTCCGGCTCGAAGCGGCCCGGCGGGCGCTCCAGGACCAGAACCGGGCCATCGACCAGATTGCCCACGAATGCGGCTTCGGCAGTGAGGAACGCATGCGCGTGACCTTCCAGCGCCACTTCGGCCTCTCCCCCAGCGAGTACCGCCTGCAGGTGAACCGCTAGCCTTTCCCCTTGTACGTCTCCTTGTGATTGGTGCGAATTTGGAAACACCGTGCGCTTTGCGTCGGGCTGGCGCGGCGCGATGCCGGTGTCTAGCATGAGGGTGGATTCATCCCCCCTCGGCAACGCAGCATCCAGCAAGGAGAAGCATCATGAAGATTGTGGTCATTGGCGGTAGCGGCCTGATTGGCGCGAAGGTCGTGGCGCGGCTCGTCGCGCAAGGTCATGACGTGGTGGCGGCCTCGCCGAAAACCGGCGTCAACGCGCTGACCGGCGAAGGGCTGGACACGGCGCTGGCCGGCGCGCAGGTGGTGGTAGACGTGGCGAACTCGCCGTCGTTCGCGGACGACGCGGTGCTGCACTTCTTCGAGACGTCCGGCCGCAACCTGGCCGCTGCCGAGAAAGCCGCCGGGGTCGCCCACCACGTGGCGCTGTCGGTGGTCGGCACGGACAAGCTCGCGCAGAGCGGCTACTTCCGCGGCAAGATCGCCCAGGAAGCGCTGATCCGGGGCGCCGGCATCCCCTACACCATCGTCCGCTCCACGCAATTCCTCGAATTTCTCGGCGCCATCGTCCAGTCGGCGGGGGACAGCGACACGCTGCGCATCACGCCCGCGCTGATCCAGCCGATTGCTTCCGATGACGTGGCAGACGCCGTGGCGGACGCCGCCCTGGCCGCGCCGGTCAACGGCATCGTCGAAATCGCCGGGCCGGAACGCTTCCAGATGAGCGACCTCGTGCAGCGCTACCTCAAGGCCACTGGCGCTGCCAAGATCGCCGTGGCCGATCCGGCCGCGCGCTACTTCGGCGCCGAACTCGAAGAAGGCACCCTGGTGCCGGAAGGGGAGGCGCGGCTCGGCCACATCAGCTTCAGCGACTGGATGCATCGTTAACAACCATCCGGGAGACACGATGGAAAACGAGAGGTTGGAACCTCCACCGCTGACGCTGCTCGACCGATACCGGGGCCAGGGCTTCACCGCGCTCTATACGACCACGGTCACGGTGTCGGGGGGCCCGGCAGAGCACGGCCGTGCGTCCGGCGTGGCGAGATCCGATGACGGCAATCTCATGCTCGACCTGCGGCTGCCTGCCGCGCTGGGCGGCCCGGGCAGCGGCACCAATCCCGAGCAGCTGTTCGCGGCGGGCTACGCCGCCTGCTTCCACGGCGCGCTGAGCCTGATCGCGAAGCGCGCGCACGTCGATGTCGCGGCGATGACCGTGGCCGTCGAGGTCGCGTTCGGGCGCGACCCCGCCGATGGCGCCTACGCGCTGATCGCGGACGTCCGCATCCGCATGCCGGGTGTAGAGCGGCACGTGGCCGAGGAACTCGTGCGCAACACCGAGCGCATGTGCCCCTACGCCAAGATGGCCCGCGAGGGGATGCGCAGCGTCATCGCCGTCGCCCACTGAGTACACCGCCCGGGTGCACCGCCCGGGGTACACCGCCCAAGTACACCGCCGATTGGTGCCTGCGCGGCAACAGCGTGCGTACCGCGGCGGCACTTCCGGACCACCGCGCCACCCCCTACGATTCACCCCAAGCAGGACGGCAACCAAGCCGCACCGCCGCCGTGTCCCCGCACTGCGGCGGTGCCCTGCCCTCCCGTAGATATCCCATCGCTGCGGTGCCCGGCGGTACCCCTGGCTGAGACAAAGAGGAAACGACCATGAAACAAAGGATTCTGATTGTGGGCGGCGGCTTCGCCGGCGTCTGGGCCGCACTCGGTGCGGCGCGCGTCGTCGACATGGAGCGCGGCGCGGACACCGTGGTCGAGATCACGCTGGTGTCGCCCAAGGCCGAGCTGCACGTGCGTCCCCGCCTGCATGAAGCCCATCCCGAGCAGATGGCCGTGCCGCTGCTGCCGCTGCTGAACGCGGTCAACGTGAAGTTCATCGAAGGCACCGTGGACCGGATTCATCCGGGCGACCACAGCGTCGATGTGATCACCACTTCCGGCGACACGCGCTCGGTCGGCTATGACCGCCTGGTGCTGACCAGCGGCAGCCGCCTGTTCCGTCCGCCCCTGCCGGGCCTGACCGAGCATGCCTTCGCGGTGGACCAGATCGACGAGGCCGTGAAGCTGCGCGAGCACCTGCAGGGCCTGGCCGCGCGCCCGCGCACGGCCGCCCGCGATACCTTTGTGGTGGTCGGTGGCGGCTTCACCGGCCTGGAAGTGGCGACCGAGCTGCCGGGCCGCCTGCGCGCCATCTTCGGCAAGGATTACCAGCCGCGCATCGTGGTGGTGGAGCGTAACGAGGCCATCGGCCCCGATCTCGGCCCGGGCCCGCGTCCGCAGATTCTGGAAGCCCTCGACCAGCTCCGCATCGAAACCCGCCTGGGCGCCGGCGTGGTGTCGATGGATGCCACCGGCGTGGTCACGGCCACCGGCGAGCGCATCGATACCGACACCATCATCTGGACCGGCGGCATGGTAGCCAGCACGCTGACCAGGCAGGTGTCGCCGAACCTGGACCGCCAGGGCCGCTTGGAGGTGACGCCTGACCTCCGCGTGATCGGCGCCAAGGACATCTTCGGCGCCGGCGACGTGGTGCGCGCGCTCACCGACGACCAGGGCCACTACTCGCTGATGTCCTGCCAGCACGCGCTGTTCATGGGGCGCTTTGCCGGCCATAACGTGGCCGCGGACCTGCTGGGCCTGCCGACCCTCGGCTACAGCCAGGCGTTCTACGCCACCTGTCTGGACCTGGGCAGCTGGGGCGCGGTCTACACCGAAGGCTGGGACCGCCAGGTCAAGCTGACCCACGCCGAAGGCAAGGAACGCAAGATGGTGATCAACACTCAGTGGATCTACCCGCCCGCTCCGGTGCGCGAGCAGGCGCTGGCCGCCGGGGACCCGAACATCACGTACTAAGCCTCCCGCTCCGCTTCTCTCCGTCCCGTCTCCTCCATCCCGTTTAACCGACGGCTTCCTCCTCCGGGGCCGTCGGTTTTTTTCGTCCTCCGGGGTTATTCGTCCTGTGTATCCGGGCGATTGGTGCGGACTTGGAAACGCGGCCTCCCCGGCATGCGTCTTGTTGGGCGTCGCGGGCCTGCCTAGACTTCCTGCAACTGAGAATTGTTGCCTGCAAGCCCCGGAGCCCATCGTGAACCCCCTGCCACCGAAGTCCCCTCACGGGCGCGCCGCCCCCGAACCGCTGATCTACATCGTCGATGACGACCCCGGCATGAACGATGCCCTCGTGAACCTGCTCCGCTCGGTCGGCATGCGCTCGCGCTCCTTCCTCACTGCGGAGGCGTTCCTGGCAGCGCCCATCGACGACTCGCCCAGCTGCGTGGTGCTGGACGTGCGCCTGAGGGTGGCCAACGGGCTGGAGGTGCAGCGCGAGATCAACCAGCGCGGCCTGTGCCTGCCGGTGATCTTCATCACCGGCCACGGCGATATCGAGATGTCGGTGCGGGCGATGAAGGCTGGCGCGGTGGACTTTCTCACCAAGCCCTTCCGCGACCAGGATTTCCTCGACGCGGTGTCGGCGGCGATTGCCATGGATCGCACCAAGCGCCAGGCGCTGCAGTGTGGCGACGACCTGCGCGCGCGCTACACCACGCTCAGCGAGCGCGAGCGCGAAGTGATGATACTGGCCGCCTCGGGCCTGATGAACAAGCAGATTGCCGGAAAAATGGGGATCAGCGAGGTCACCATCAAGATCCATCGCGCCCGGGCCATGCGCAAGATGGCGGCGCGGACCTTTGCCGATCTCGTGAAGATGGCGCTGGAGCTGGGCCTGTGCCCGCCGCGCGAGACCAGCTCGGCCGGGTCGCGCCCGGGGAATGGCGCGGCCCGGCCGGCGGCGATGGGCTACTGAGTGACCGAGTTACCGAGCGCCCTCGGCCTGGCGCCGATGGATGTCGTGCGTCACGAACGGCGTCTCATGCGTGGGCATGGCCAGCCATTCCGGACGGTCCAGCGTGCCGCGGATATCGTCCAGCCCGCTGGTCCAGTGTTCCTTCATCGTCAGCGGCCCGAACTGGAAGTCCTTCGCGCTGCCTTCGAACGACTTGTCGCGGTAGATCAGCTGGATCACGTTGCGGCGCGCGTCGCACGCGCTTTCGGCGGCGCGCAGGTAGGCCTCGCTCTGGCGGCGCGCCGGGGGCACCAGCGCCAGCACGTCGCTGAGCAGGCGGCGGAAGTTCTGCTGCTCGCTCATGGAGTCGGTAATCAGGCGCGTGCGGCTGGAGTACTGAACGTCCTTCTGGCGCGTGGCCACCGCCATCAGGTCTTCCGGTAGCGCCCCCTGGGCGCTCCACAGGTCCACCTGGAAGATCAGTGCGTTGCGACGGGGCTTGGCCCGCAGGATGGCCGACAGCGGCGTGTTGGAGACCAGGCCGCCGTCCCAGTAGTACTCGCCGTCGATCTCCACGGCCGGAAAGCCGGGCGGCAGCGCGCCGGACGCCATGAAGTGCTCGGCACGCAGCGTGGTCCTGGTGTTGTCGAAATAGACGAAGTTGCCCGTGCGTACGTTCACGGCGCCCAGGGAGACCCGCATCTCGGCATGGCGGTTGATGCGGTCGAAGTCGGCAAAGCGCTCCAGCGTCGCCTTCAGCGGCGAGGTGTCGTAGTAGCTTGCGCTGCCGGCGCCCGGCACGCGCCACAGGCGCGGCGAGAAGAAGCCGCGCTGGCCCTCGACCAGTGCGCGCGCGGCCTCGATGCCATCGAACCAGATCCGCAGCGGGTCTGGCCAGTGCTGGGCGCTGTCGGCTATGGTCTCGTACGGGATCAGGCTGGGCAGCCAGGGCTGGCGGCAGATATGGGCCCAGAAATCACGCAGCCGCGCCACGCGGTGCTCGGGCGCGTTGCCGGCGATGATGGCGGCGTTCAGCGCGCCGATGGAGATGCCCGCTACCCAGTTCGGCTCGATCCCGGCCTCGGCCAGCCCCTCATAGACGCCCGCCTGATAGGAGCCCAGCGCGCCGCCGCCTTGCAGCACCAGCGCCCGCACGGCATAGCCGCGATCTATTTCGATGCTTGCCCGCGCGCCGCCGGAGCTGCCCTGCAGGTGCTGCTTGTCGAGAAACATGTCTTCTCCTCGCTTCGGTTGGCATGGGGCGCCCCTGCACGGGGCGCCCCCGTCGCCCTTACTGCATGTACCAGCCGTGGCTGACCACGAACGACTGTCCGGTCAGCGCGGCGGAAGGGTAGGCGCACAGGAACAGCGCCGTCTCGGCCACGTCTTCCACGGTGGTGAAGACACCATCCACGGTGCCGCCCAGCATCACGCGGCGCACCACTTCCTCCTCGCTGATGCCCAGCTCGCGTGCCTGCTCCGGGATCTGCTTGTCCACCAGCGGCGTGCGCACGAAGCCGGGGCAGATCACGTGCGAGCGCACGTTGTGCTCGCCGCCTTCCTTGGCCACCACGCGCGCCAGGCCCAGCAGCCCGTGCTTGGCCGCCACGTAGGCGCACTTCAGCGGCGAGGCCTCGTGCGAGTGGACCGAGCCCATGTAGATCACGGTGCCGCCCTGGTTGTCGCGGTACATGTGCTTGAGCGCCGCGCGCGTGGTCAGGAAAGCGCCGTCGAGGTGGATGGCCTGCATGCGCTTCCAGTCCGCGAAGCTGTATTCGTGGATCGGGGCGACGATCTGGATGCCCGCGTTGGAGATCAGGATGTCCACACCGCCGAAGCGGTCCGCCACCGCCGCCGTGGCGGACTCGACGGCGTCCTCGTTGGTCACGTCCATGGCCACGCTCATGGCCAGGCCGCCAGCGGCCTCGATCCCGGCGGCCACCTTGCGCGCGGCGTCCGCGTTGAGGTCGGCCACGGCCACCGCCGCGCCCTCGCGGGCCAACCGTTCTGCGATGGCCTTGCCGATGCCGCTTGCCGCGCCGGTCACGATGGCCGATTTACCTTGGAGCTTCATGTTTGTTTCTCCGTAAAAAAGGGAAGGGGGAGGGATTGGGGCTAGCGCTGGAGGTAGTCGTAGACCACCTCGCCCAGCCCGAGGGTCAGGTCGGCCACGTAATGCTTCGCGCCCAGCACCTCGAGCACGGGCAGGTCGGCCACCGGGGCCAGCGCATGGGGGAACAGCGACAGCGCCGCCGGGCCGCTCCAGGCGCCCTTCACATCCACGTCCTTGAGGAAGTAGCAGACCAGCTCGCAGATACGGGCGGTGCCGTCCACATGGGGGATGATCTTGAGCAGGTAGTTGGGCGTGTTCGCCAGGGCGTCGCGCACCTCCTGCGGGTCCAGCGCCTGGTGCTTGTAGCCCATGGTGCCGGTGGCCACGCGCACGGGGCCGTAGTCGAGCGTGCCCAGCAGCGTGTCGGTCTCCACCTCCAGGCGCGGCGTGGCCAGCTTCTTCGGAAAGCCCCAAAGCTCGCGCCCGGCTGCCAGCGGCGGGTGATCGTCGAGGAACATCGCATGGGTGTAGTTGCCGCGCCGGCCCTGGTACATCACCGGAATCACCTGGCCGGACTCGGTGTAGTCGCCAAAGCCGGTGGAGTCCGGCATGCGGATGAACTCGTAGTGGACCACCGGCTCGGCCATCTCAAGCGGCTCCGGCACCACGGCGCGCAGCCGCGCGGGATCGGTGCGGTAGGAGATGACGAAGAACTCCCGCTGGAGAAAGCGGTACGGTCCCATCGGATAGGCCGGGCTGCAAAACGGTGCGGCGAACGCGCGCGCCCGGATGGTCTGGACGTCCATGTGCTTGTGCCTCCTGAAGGCGGTCCGTGCCGCGGCCCCGCTGTCCCCATGACAGCGAGCCGTGACGGTCCGGTTCATTCTGGAAGGCCGGCGGAGGGGAATCCATCAGACGTGGGTATCTATCGCCGCGCGGCCAGTGCTGGCAAGGGCTGGCGGCGGATGGGGGCGGTTGGCGGGCGGTCCGGCGCTATACCGGACGGCGGCGCGATCATCCCGGAGGTGTACCCGATGCTGCCGGACGGGTGATGGATTGTGACGACGCCGACACAGGCGGGCGTGCGAACGGAACCGCAGCCCTACGGAATCCCGTCAGCCTTGTTACTCCCCAATCCCGGTGCCGGGTGCCAAACTAGGCTGGGATCGCCCCGCACAGGACGCACAGCACGCACAGGACGCACAGGAGATTGCGAACCATGACGACATCAAGCAAGGACATGAAGACCCCGCCGGTGGTATCGCCGGACGCCTGGGAGGCGGCACGCCAGCAGCTGCTGGTGAAGGAGAAGGCCCAGACCCGCGCGCGCGATGCGCTGGCCGCCGAGCGCCGCCGCATGCCGTGGATGGCGGTGGACAAGACGTACACCTTCGAGGGGCCCGCCGGCCAGGTCAGCCTGGCGGAGCTCTTCGACGGCCGGCGCCAGCTCATCGTGTACCGCGCCTTCTACGAACCCGGCGTGCATGGCTGGCCCGAGCACGCCTGCCGGGGCTGCTCGCTGGTGGCCGACCAGATCGCCCATCTGTCCCACCTGAACGCCCGGGACACCACGCTGGTATTCGTCTCGCGCGGGCCACAGGCGGAGATCGCCGGGCTGAAGGCGCGCATGGGCTGGGAGGACATTCCGTGGTTCACCATCACGGACCGCTTCGATGCCGACTTCGGCGTGGACGAATGGCACGGCACCAACGTTTTCTTCCGCGACGGCGACCGCATCTTCCGCACCTACTTCCTCAACAATCGGGGCGACGAGCAGATGGGCAACACCTGGAACTACCTCGACATCACCCCGCTGGGGCGGCAGGAGCTCTGGGAGGACTCGCCCGAGGGCTACCCGCAGACGCCCACCTACAAGTGGTGGAACTGGCACGACAGCTACGTCGCCGGCGCGCCGCCCGACAGGAAATGGGTGGAGATCTCCACCGCCGGCGAGAAGGCATTCCGTGAAGCCTCGGCGGCGGACAGGAAGCCCTGAGCGCCGCACCCCCCGGGAAGCCTTCGGCCGGGGCGCCTACGCCATCAGCACTTCCAGCGCCGCGCGCGCCTCGCGGCGCAGCTTGTCCACGTCGAGCCCCACGACCTCGCCCTGGCGCACCACGTGCCGGCCGCGCACGAACACGTCGCGTACCGGGGTGGGTTCGCCCGCCGCCACCGGGGCGGTGGCGATGTCGTGGAAGCCGGCAAAGCGCAGGCCGCCCACGTCGTAGATCGCCAGATCGGCGGACTGCCCCGGCGCCAGCGTGCCCACGCCGGGCAGGCCCAGCACCTGCGCGCCGCCGGCCGTGCCCCAGTGGATGACCTCTTCCACGCGGGTCTGCGCCGCGCCGCCCAGCGCCCGGTGCACCAGCCACGCGAAATTGGCCTCGTGCACCATGCTGCCGGACTCGTTCGACGCCACGCCATCCACGCCGATCGACACCGGCACGCCGGCATCGGCCATCGCGCGCACCGGCGCAATGCCGCTGCCGAGCCGCGCGTTGCTGACCGGGCAGTGCGCCATGCCGGTGCCGGTACTGCCGAGCAAGCGGATCTCGTCCGGCGTGACGGTGACGAGGTGGGCGAACCAGACGTCCGGGCCGAGCCAGTCGTGGTCGGCCACGAACTGCACCGGCGTGCAGCGGTACTTCTCCGCGCAGAAGCGCACGTAGTTGTCGGTCTCCGACAGGTGCGTGTGCAGCCGCAGCCCCATGCCACGGGCGAAGCCGGCCACCTCGCGCAGCAGCACGGGCGGCAGCGAGAACGTGGGCGTGGTCGGCGCCACCGCCACGCGGCGCAGGCCGTCTGGCGCGGCATCGTGGTAGCGGGCCTTCAGACGTTCGATATCGCCGAGCATCTCGTCTAGGGTCTCCGGCACCAGCGCCGTGGCGCGCATGCCGGGATGGTCGCCGGCGGACTGGATCGCGCCGCCCCGGCACAGCACCAGCCGCATGCCGAGCGCTTCGGCTTCCTCGAACAGCGCGTCGCCGGTCTCCGCGCCATGGCCGTGGTGGTAGAGGTAGTGATGGTCGGCGCAGGTGGTGGTGCCAGACAGCAGCAGTTCGGCAATGCCCAGCCGCACCGCCGTGCGGAACAGGTCGGGCGTGAAGCGCGCCAGCCGGGGGTAGGGCACGCTGGCCAGCCAGTCCTGGAGATCGGCATTCATGCCGGCCGGCACCGCCTTGAGCAGGTTCTGGAACAGGTGATGATGGGTGTTGACCCAGCCGGGGTAGACCACGCAGCCGGTGGCGTCGATGACCGTCTCGTCGGCGCCCGGCACGAGCCCGGCCGCCAGTTCGGCGATGCGCCCGTCGCGGATGCGGATGTCAACGGCGCCCGCACGCGCCGCGGCGCCGGCCCGGCCGGTCATCACGGCCGCCGCGCCGCGCACCAGCAGGTTGCCTTGCAGGGCGTGGCGAAGGGAAGGGGAGAGAGGGGTGGTCATGGCTACATCTCCGCGATGTGTTCGGGCGTGACGGCCAGCTCCGGCTCCTCGTCGCGCACGGGAATGCCGTTGAGCAGCAGGTTGAGGAAGACCGACACCACGCAGGCGATGATCACGCTGCTGTGGACGAACGGTTGCAGCGCGGCGGGCAGCCTGGCAAGCAGGGACGGCATGATCACCGGCATCAGCGCGCAGCCCAGCGTGATGGCCACCACGCTGAGGTTGGCCGGCTTGCGCTCGTAGTCCACCTGGCCGAGCGTGCGGATGCCCGCCGCGACCACCACGCCGAACATCACCAGCGCGGCGCCGCCGAGCGCAGCCGAGGGGATCGACGAGAACAGCGCGCCGATCTTCGGCACCAGCGCCACCGCGCAGAGCATCACGCCGCAGGTGGCCACCACCCAGCGGCTGCGCACCCCGGTAACGATGACCAGGCCCACGTTCTCCATGAAGGCGATGAACGGGAACGCGGCGAACATGCCGCCGATGGCGCTGGCCAGCCCGTTGGCGCGCAGGCCGTTGGTGGCCTCGCGCTCGGTGACGGGCCGCTTGACGATGTCGCCGATGGCCACGAACAGCCCCATCGACTCGACCATCTGCACCACCATCACGATCACCATGGTGGCGATGGCGCCGGCGTTGAAGGTCGGCAGCCCGAACGCAAACGGCGTGACCAGCGTGAACCAGGGCGCACGCGCCACCTCGTCGAAATTGCCCATGCCGAGCAGCCACGCCGCCCCGCCGCCCATCAGCAGGCCGATCAGCACTGCCAGGCTGCGCACGAGCTTGCCGCCGTGGCTGTTCACGAACAGGATCAGCGCCACCGTGCCGAACGCCACCACGAAGAACATCGGCGAGCCGAAATCCTTGGCGCCGTGCCCGCCGCCGGCCCACTGGTAGGCCACCGGAAACAGCGACAGCCCCACGGCGGTGATGATGCAGCCGCTCACCACGGGCGGAAAGAAGCGCTTGAGCCGGCCGATCACCGGGGCCAGGAACAGCGTGATGACGCCAGCGCCGATCACCGCGCCGCAGACGCCGTTGAAGCCCAGCGCGGGGTCGCTGCCGATGGCGATGACCGGCCCCACGGAGCCGAACGCCACGCCCTGCATCAGCGGCAGCCGTACGCCGAACTTCCAGACGCCCACGGTTTGCAGCAGCGTGGCGATGCCGGAGGTGAACAGCGCGGTGCTGATCAGCAGCGTGGTCTGGGCCGGCGTCATCTTGAGCGCGCCGGCCACGATCATGGGCACCGCAATGGCGCCGAGGTAGCTGACCAGCATGTGCTGGAAGCCGAGCGAGACCATCGCCCGGGCGGGCAGCATCTGGTCGACGGGGTGGACTGGGGGTTGCATGGGGGCGTCTCCTGCCATGTTGGAAGGGCGGGCCAGCCGATCGTGGTCGGGCCGTGCTGCCGCCGGGGGCCGCGTGGCCGCCTGCACTGACAGTAGCGAGCGCGGCGCGGCGGCCGTAGCATCGATGCGAAGCCGCCAGCACGGAAACGAAAAGGCACAGCACAGCGGGTTTCCCTGACTTGCCCGCATGGGTCGCGGCTCCTACGATGGCCGCACCTCACCGGAGACGTGCCATGACGCAGCGCGCCGCATCGCAGACAGGCAACACGGCCCACGCTGGCCGCGCACGGGCGCTGGACCACGTGCAGTCGCTCTCCGCGCGGGTGTTTGGGCCCACACGGCTCGATATCGGGGACGCTACGGGGGACGCCGAGGATGACGCACCGGACGTGCAGCTGCGCACGTGCCAGATCGGTCACCTGACGCTGGCCACCACGCGCTATGGCCGGGCGATGGAGATCGAGCCGCGCGTTGGCAAGGACGAATTCGTGATCCAGACCGTGACGGCGGGCCGCTGCCGGCTGCTGGCGGGAGGCCGCGCCGCCGAGATGCCGGTGGGCGCGGTGCGCGTGTTTTCGCCGTCGCTGCCGGTGCGGCTACAGCCCGATGCCGACTGCGAGCGCTTCAGCGTGGTCATCCGCCGGCAGGCGCTGGAGGCGGCGTTTCTGGAATGCTTCAGCTTCGACGCGCCGGCGCCGCTGGTCTTCGATTTCCACGCGGCGGATTCGGCGCGCTGGCAGGCGATGATGGCGTGGCTGCGTACGGAGTTCGACGCCCGCGCGCAAGGCGCCGCATTGGCCACCGAGGCGATCACCGACGCCGCCATCGAGCGGCTGGTGCTCGGCACGCTGCTGGTGGACCAGTTCGGCCACGACGGCAGCCTGCTGCCGCGCGGCTTCCGGGCCGCGCTGCCGGCCTACGTGCGTTGCGCCATCCGCTACCTGCGTGCCCACCTCGACAAGCCGGTCACGCTGGGCGCGCTGGCCGCCCATTGCGGCGTGTGCGAACGCACCCTGCAACTGGGCTTCCGCAAGGCCAAGAACACCACGCCGATGGAGTACCTGCGCGTGCTGCGCCTCCAGGCGGCGCGCGCGGACCTCCAGCGCGCCACGCCGGGGCGCGGCGCGGTCTCCGCCATCGCCCTGCGGCACGGCTTCACGCACCTGAGCCTGTTCTCGCGCGAGTACCAGCGCGAATTCGGCGAACTGCCTTCGGCCACGTTGCGGCGCTGAGGGGATGCGGGGCATCGCCGCACGATCCCGCACGATGCCGCACGATGCCGCACGGTGGAGGCTCAGGCGGCCGCGCTGGCAGCTTCCATCACATGCTTCAACTGTTGGGCAACATCGCTGGCGTGTGCGTAGCCGCCCGAGACGTGGTGAAGACGGCCGCCGTGATCCAGGACCAGCGCCGGGAAGCTGGAAATGCCCCAGCCGCGTGCGGTGCGGAAGTCTTCCACGGTGGCTGCGATGGCAGCGTCGCTGAGCCACTGGTCCAGGAACGTCTGCGCGGAAACGGCATGACCCTGACGATTCAGCGCCTGCGCCGCGACGTCCGCCAGTGCCTTGCCGTCCGTGGTGTCGAGCGCATCGACGTAGAACGCTGCCTGCAAGGCGCGGAATACCGCCAGGAGGTCGGATTGGGGGAATAGCTGGCGAGCCGTGACGACGGCGCGGCAGATGGGCTCGGTATCGTAGACAAAGTTCTCGCGCGCCATCAGCCCATCGCGATTGAACGGCAGACCGCTCGCGCTTTCCACCCGGCTCCAGTGATGGAGCCGGAAGCGCTTGCCGGCCTCGTCGAGGATGTCGGTGGCGCCAGCGCGGATGCCACCCACGACAATGCGCAACGGCAGATCGGGGAAGCGCTCACGAACCTCGGTCAATTCCTTGCCGAATCCATAGCACCACGAGCACATCGGGTCGCCAACATAGACCAGTTCCATTTCTTGCCTTTGATCGTTAGAGGGTCGCGCCGTGGCGACCGGGTGGAGATGCGCCTTCCGGCGCGGATCGAGCTTTCGGTAATGAAGAGGACTATAGAAGCGCGGACTGGCCCGATGAAGCCATCCAGGTGAACTTGAATTGATACATGGTGGAACAAGTCCGCGCCCTGAGCGTCAACGCTTACGCGTCTGCGCTAGCGCAACGACCTGAAGCTCGTGCGGACTTCTTCCGTGAACGCCCGGGGTTGTTCCCACGCCGCGAAGTGGCCGCCCTTGGGCAGGCGGTTGAAGTGAATCAGCTTCGGGTAGGCACGCTCCGCCCAGCTTCGTGGCGCGGCGTAGATCTCGTCGGGGAACACACTCACGGCAACCGGAATGGCGACGTGCTTCGGCGCGAAAAAGTCGAGCTTGTTCTCCCAATATAGCCGCGCTGAAGACACCGCAGTGTTGGTCAGCCAGTACAGCGTGACGTTGTCGAGCACGTCATCGCGCGTCAGGCCTTCCGGCTGTCCGTCGAACACGCGTGCGATCAGTGCCTGGCTGGCCGCATCGTGGTCGAGCATCCACGCCGCGAGGCCGACCGGCGAGTCCGCGAGCGCATACAGCGTCTGCGGGCGGTTCGCCATCTCCAGCGCATAGCCAAGCCCTTGCTTGTAGAACGTGTCGAGCTGCGCGTACGCATGCTGCTCGTCGGGTCCCAGTCCACCCGGCGCGGCCCCGCCCGCCTTGAGCGCGTTGGCGATGTCTTGCGGAATGGTGGCCGGCATGTTGGTGTGAATGCCGATCAGCTCCGGAGGCGCGATCAGCGCCATCTGCTCGGTTACCGCATTGCCCCAGTCGCCACCTTGTGCCGCAAAGCGCGTAAAGCCGAGCCGCTGCATTAGGGTGACCCACGCGCGTGCGATGCGCGCGGGATCCCAGCCGGTGGTGGTCGGCTTGCCCGAGAAGCCGTGACCCGGCAGCGACGGAATTACCACGTCAAAGGCGTCGGCCGCCGAACCACCATACGCGGTGGGGTCCGTGAGCGGGCCGATGACCTTCAGCTGCTCGATGATCGAGCCGGGCCATCCATGCGTGATGATGATCGGCAGCGCGTGGCTGTGCTTCGAGCGCACGTGGATGAAATGAATGTCGAGACCGTCGATCTCGGTGACGAACTGCGGCGTCGCGTTGAGCCGGGCCTCGATCCTGCGCCAATCGTAGTGCGCCTCCCAGTACTGCGCGAGCTTGCGCACTGTAGAAAGTTGCACGCCCTGCGTGGCGTCGGTGACTGTCTCGCGCTCGGGCCACTGCGTCGCCCGGATGCGCCGTCGCAGATCGACGAGGCGGGACTCCGGCACATGCACGCGCAGCGGGCGGATGGCCGTGCCGCCGGCTGGATTGCCGGACGGGCTGGCGATCCCGACGCTTGGCGGGCTCTCGCCGGCAAAGGCGAATTCGCTCAGGGACCCGCTGGCGACGGCTGCCGCTGCCGCACCCACGGAATAGCCGATAAAGCGGCGGCGCGATGGCGCCTGGGGAAGTGCATCGTTTGACATACAAGCTCCTGGTTATCCATTGAGTCCGGTTGGCGGCGCAGACGCCGCCAGGTCTTGGCAGCAGTATGGAAAAGTCGGAGCAGGACTTGAACGGTAGCCCGCGTACAACTCTTGTGCGGGGCAGGAACAATGCTTCGCAAGAAAAAAGCGGTGCAGGCGGCGTCACGCCGCACTGCACCGGCAAACACCCGACTGTCCGGCAGACGGGTCCCAGAGCGGTATCAAACCACCAATCAGGCCACCAATCAGGCCGCCAGCTGGGCGGGCTGGCACACGCGCAGGAGCGTCTGGAGCCGTGCGCGGTCGAGGTTGCGGCCGATAAAGACGAACTTGCTCTCGCGCGGGCGCGCGTCCCACGGGTCGGCGGGATGGAAGTCCATCAGCCGGTGCACCGCCTGCAACACGTGGCGGCGGTCGTCGTCCTGCACGGCGACGATGCCCTTCATGCGGAAGACGTCGTTGCCCTGCGCGGCCAGCAGGGCCTTGAGCGCGTGTTCCAGGCGCTGGCGGTCGAACGGGGTGTCGAACAGCAGAGAGACCGACGTCACCGACGGGTCGTGGCGATGGGCGTGGTCGTCGTCATCCGCATGGCCGTGCTCGCAGGTCTCGTCGCAAACATGTTCGTGATCATGGCCGTGGTCGTGCCCGTAATCATGCCCATGCAGGTCGTCCGCCGGCAGCGTGGCCACGCCGGGCGTGAAGCCACCGATGCCGAGGATGCGCGACAGATCCACCTGAGCGTGGTTCGAGCGCAGGATCTGCGCGCCCTCGTTCAGGTGATGAAGCCGGGCGGCCAGCGCATCGAGCCGTTCGGCGCTCACCAGGTCGGACTTGTTCAGAATGATGCGGTCCGCCGCCACGATCTGGTCCACCGCCTGGTTGTCGAAGCCGGAGAGCTGCGGGTCGTCCAGGTGCGATTCGATGTGCACGGCATCCACCAGCGTCAGGATGCCGTCGAGCGTCACCTGCTTCGCCACGTCGTTGTCCATGAAGAAGGTGGCCGCCACCGGCGTGGGGTCGGCCAGCCCGCTGGTTTCCACGAGGATATGGTCGAAGCGCTCCGGCTGGGCCAGCAGCGTCTGGAGAATGCGCACGAGGTCGGTCCGCACATCCACCACGCAGCAGATGCAGCCGTTGGTCATCTGGTAGATCTCCTCGTCCGAGGTCATCACCAGATCCGAATCGACATCCACCTCGCCAAACTCGTTCTCGATGACCGCGATGCGGTGGCCGTGCTTCTGCGTTAGGATGTGGTTGAGCAGCGTGGTCTTGCCGGCGCCAAGGAAGCCGGTGAGGATGGTCACGGGCACGGGCGGCAGGGACTGCGGGGTAGCTTGCGGAAGGGTCATGGTGTCTCCTGGGTGGGAAAGTCCGAATGCACGGCGGCCAGCGTGGCGCGCATGCCGCGCCAGCGCGAGACCAGCCCGGCGTGCTCCACGCCGAACAGGTCCAGCACGCGGCCCACGGTGTGGCCGACAATGTCGTCCACGCTCTGCGGATGGGCGTAGAACGCCGGCACGGGCGGCATGACGATGGCGCCCATCTCGGTCACCGTGGTCATGTTGCGCAGGTGGACGAGGTGCAGCGGCGTCTCGCGCGCCAGCAGCACCAGCCGGCGGCGCTCCTTGAGCATCACGTCTGCCGCGCGGGTGACGAGGTTGTCCGCCAGACCGGTGGCAATGGCGGCCAGCGTGCGCATCGAGCAGGGCGCCACCACCATGCCGTCGCAGCGGAACGAGCCGCTCGCCACGGTGGCGCCGATATCGCGCACGTTGTGCACCACATCCGCCAGCCGCTCCACCTCGGGCCGCTGCATGCCGAGTTCGTGATGGATCGTCAGCAGCCCGGACGGCGAGCAGACCAGATGCGTCTCCCAGCCCTCCGCCGTGCCGAGCGCCTGGAGCAGCCGCACGCCGTAGGCCGCGCCGCTGGCCCCCGTGATGGCCACGACCAGCCTGCGCGGGGCGTTCATGGCCGGGCCTCGCCGGGCAAGGCGGACCTGGCAGCAAGCGCGTGCAGCACCTGCTCGGGCCGGATCGGATAGTGGCGGAAGCGCACCCCGATGGCGTCATACACCGCGTTGGCGATGGCCGGGCCGATGGCAACGATCGGGTCCTCGCCCACTCCCTTGGCGCCGAACGGCCCGCCGGGGTCCGGCGCGGCTTCCAGCAGGATCGTGTGGATCGGCGGCATGTCCATCGCCAGCGGCATCTTGTAGTCCACGAAATTGGCATTGAGCGAGCGCCCGGTCTGCATGTCGATCTGGTAGTCCTCGTACAGCGTATGGCCGATGCCCTGCTGGATGCCGCCCTCGATCTGTCCCGCCGCCGCCACCGGGTGGATGACCTTGCCGATGTCGTGCACCGGCACCACCTGCGCCACGGTGATAAAGCCGGTCTCGGTATCGACCTCCACCTCGACGAAATGCGCGGCGAACGAGTACGACTTGGTGGGGTGATAGGTGGCCGTGCCGACGAACTGTGCGGCAGGCAGGCCCTTGCGCGGCATCACGGCCTCGCGCACGGTCAGCGTGGGGCCGGGGCGGCTCCGCACGGCAATCACGCCGTTGGCGATGGCCAGTTGCTCCGGCGCGGCTTCCATCTGCGCGGCGGCGCGGGCCAGCAGCTGCGTCTTGATCTCGCCGGCCGCCATCTGCGCCGCGCGGCCGACCATATAGGTGGTGTGGCTGGCAAAGGCGCCGATATCCCACGGCACCACGTCCGTATCGCCATGCACCACGCTCACGCAGTCGAACGGGATGCACAGTTCCTCCGCCACGATCTGCGCCAGCGCGGTGTGTGCGCCGGTGCCCAGCCCGGCGGCGCCGGTCAGCAGCACCACGGTGCCGTCCTCGTTCATCTTGACGATAGCGTTGCCCTGCTCCTTGATGCCGGGGTAGGCGCTGCTGCCGTGCATCTCGCACCCCACGCCCCAGCCGCGCCGGATCACGCCCTGCTGCTGGCGCGTCTGCGCGCGCCGCTGCGCCCAGCCGGTGGCCTCCATGCCCTTGCGCAGGCAGGCTTCCAGGCCGTGGCCGATCAGCGGATGGTTGGAGGGCGCGATGTCGCCCTCGCGCACGGCGTTGCGCAGCTTCAGCTCGGCGGGGTCGATGCCGAGGTGGGCGGCGGCCTCGTCCATCTGGATGTCCAGTGCGTAGTAGGTCTGCACCACGCCGTAACCCCGGAAGGCGCCGGCGATGGGGCTGTTGGTGTAGACGCAACGCCCCTCCAGCCGCACGTTCTCGCAGCGGTAGAGCGAGACCATCGCGGCGGTGCCCACGTTGGTCACGCCGGGGCCGTGGGAGCCATAGGCGCCCGAGTTGAACACCACCCTGGCCTCGCGTGCGGTGATCGTGCCGTCGTTGCGGAAGCCCTGGCGCAGCCAGATCCGCGCCGGGTGGCGCGTGCGGCCACCGAGGAAGGTCTCTTCGCGCGTGTATTCCATGCGCACCGGGCGGCGCGTCTCGCGGGCCAGCAGCGCGCACAGGAACTCGCTCTGGAACAGGTCCTGCTTGGCGCCGAAGCCGCCGCCCATGTGGTCCACCAGCACGCGCACCTTGTGCAGCGGCAGGCCCAGCACCTCGGCCATGATCCCGCGCACCATGAAGGCGGTCTGGGTGGAGATCCATACGGTCAGGTTGCCGTTGCCGTCCCACTTGCAGGTCAGCACGTTCGGTTCCATGTAGGCCGGCGTGGGGCGCCCGCCCTCGTAGATGCCTTCGAGGATGAAGTCGGCCTCGGCGAAGCCGCGCTCCACATCGCCCCGCTCGATCCGCACCGGCGGCAGTACGAGGTTGCCGCCGGGCGCGCGGTCGTGGATCAGCGGGGCGCCGGGCGCGGCGGCATCGTCCACGGTGAACACGGCGGGCAATGGCTCGTATTCGACCTCGATCAACTCCACGGCGCGCGCGGCGATCTCCTCGCTGATGGCTGCCACGGCGGCCACGCCTTCGCCCCAGTAGCGCACCTTGTCGTCGAGGATGTACTGGTCGCAGGTGACCGAGGCGGAGCGCGGGTGCGGCGAGCCCGCGTGCAGCACGCGCGGCACGTTCTCATGGGTGAGCACGGCCTTCACGCCGGGCAGCGCCAGTGCGGCCGAGGCGTCGATGCGGCGGATGCGTGCATGGGCCACATTGCTGCGCTTCATCTTGGCGTGGAGCAGGCCGGCGAGCGGCATGTCGGCGACGTACTTCGCGTTGCCGGTGACCTTGTCGAGCAGGTCCGTGCGCTTGACGCTGTGTCCGATCACGGCGTGGGTCATCGCGTGGCCTCCGGTGCGTGGCGCAGGGTTTCGGCGGTCTGCTCGATGGCCTCGATGATCTTGGTGTAGCCGGTGCAGCGGCAGATGTTGCCGGCGATGGCGAAGCGGATCTCGTCGCGCGTGGGCTGGGGGTTCTCGTCCAGCAGCGCCTTGGCCATGACCACGAAGCCCGGCGTGCAGAATCCGCACTGGGCCGCGCCGCAGCGCATGAACTGGTCCTGCACCGGGTGCACCGTGTCGGGGTCGGGCTGGATGCCCTCGATCGTGACCAGCGTGCAGCCGTGCGCCTCGGGCGCCAGCACCAGGCAGGCGTTGGTCGGCTTGCCGTCCATCAGGACCGTGCAGGAGCCGCATTCGCCGACGTCGCAGCCCTTCTTGGTGCCGGTGAGGCCGGCGTCATGGCGCAGCGCGTCGAGCAGCGTGCTGTGCGGCTCCACCGCGAGTTCGCGGGGCTCGCCGTTGAGGGTGAGTGCGATGAATTGGCGCATCAGTGGGTCTCCGTTTCCTGCAGGGCCAGTTCGATGGCACGGCGCGTGAGCACGCCCACCATCTCGCGGCGGTAGTCGGCGCTGGCGCGCACGTCGCTGATCGGGCGGGCATCCTCCATGGCCGCGTGGGCGGCCTGGAGAACCAGCCCGGCCGAGATGGGGCGGTCGCGCAGCATGGCTTCGGCGTGCACGGCGCGGATCGGGGTAGGGCCGACTGCCGCCAGCACGATGCCGACGTCGAGGCACTGCCCGCGTTCCACCGTAATCGACACCGCCACGCCTACGGTGGCCAGCTCCATCTGCACGCGCCGGCCATGCTTGAGGTAGGCCTTGCCGGTGTAGGGCCGGGGCGCCGGCACGGTCAGGCGCGAGACCAGTTCGTCGGCAGCCAGCGCGGTCTTGCCGGCGCCGGTGACGAAGGCCTCCACCGGCATCGAGCGCGAGCCGGACAGGCCATAGAGGTGCACCTGCGCGCGGTCGGCAATCAGCGGCGCCAGCGTATCGGCCGATGGCGACGCGCGGCAGACATTGCCCACCACCGTGGCGCGGTTGCGCACCTGGATCGAGGCGAAGTCGGTCACGGCTTTGGCCAGGCTGGCGTAGTGGCGCCGGGCCATGTCGGAGGTTTCCACCTCCCGCGTGGTGACCAGCGCGCCGATGCGCAGGCCCTCGGCGGCATCGAACGTCAGCACGTCCATGCCCGGGATCTTCTTGATGTTGATGACGCGGGCGGGCTGGCGGTGCGACGCCTTGATCTGCACGAGCAGGTCGGTGCCGCCCGCCAGCACGCTGGCGCGCCCGCCGCAGCGGTGCAGCAGCGCGGACGCTTCGGCAAGCGTGGCGGGTTCGAGGTATTCAAACGCTCTCATCGTGGCTCCTGTGGGGGCGGCGTGTCGGTGAAACCATGATGGTTGGCGCGCGATCATCGGTAAATACCCATAACCGGATTTATTGATCGTGTTACGCTCTGAATCGACCACCACACCACGCTTCAACAGAAAGCACGGGGGAGACATGGCCAACCTCAGCAATATGAATGTTTCGCTGCGGCAACTGCGCGCCTTTATCGCCGTTGCCGAGGAACTGCATTTCACGCGCGCGGCGGAGAAACTGAACCTCTCGCAGTCGTCAGTCAGCGCGCTGATCCACGAACTGGAAGGCAACCTGGGCCTCAAGCTGTTCGACCGCCACACGCGCCTCATGCAGATCACCCAGGCCGGCGCCGAGCTGCTGCCGACGGTCAAGAAGGCCGTGGCCGACATCGACAGCGTGCTGGAAAACTCCAACGAACTGCGCTCGCTGGGCCGGGGGCGGGTGTCGATTGCGGCGTCGTCGATCCAGGCGGCGCTGATGCTGCCGCGCTTTATCCGCGAGTTCTGCGTCGGGCATCCGGGCGTGAAGGTGGAATTGCACGATGTGTCCGAGCACGAGGTGCCGCGCATGGTCAGCTCGGGCGAGGTCGATTTCGGTATTGGCACGATTCCGGAGGGCCAGCCGGACCTCACCGCGTACCGGCTCTCGTCGGATGCCTTCGTGATCGTCATGCCGCCGCATCATCCGCTGGCGCGGCGCCGTGAACTGACCTGGGAGGATGTGGCGAAGCTGCCGGTCATCGGCCCGCACCGGGGCAACCCGATCCGCGATTGCCTTGATGCAGCGCTGGCGGTGCGCGGCATCACGCTGTCACGCGTGCACGAGGTCTTCCTGCCGCTGACGATGGTCGGCATGGTCGATGCGGGGCTGGGCATCGCCGTGATGAGCACGGCGGTGACCCGGCTGACCTCGGCGCTGGGGCTGGTCACGGTGGCGCCGCGCGACCCGGCGATTCACCGCGATATCTCGCTGCTGGTCCACGCCGACCGCTCGCTTTCGCCGCCCGCCCAGTCCTTCCGCGACCTGCTGATGAAGCACAGGAAGGAACTGGGCGAGTAAGTCCGGGCAGGCTCCGGGGTCAGGCGATCTTCTTCGCCAGCATCTCCGGCGCCCCGGCCTCAGCCCGGGTGTTGAACAGCAGGTTCAGCAGCACCGCGCACAGCGTGCCGAGCAGGATGCCGTTCTGGCAGAACTTGGCGACGAGTTCCGGCAGCTGCACGAAGAACCTGTCCGCCACCAGCGGAATCATCCCCATGGCGATGCTGACCGCCACGATATAGGCGTTCTTCTTGTTCTCGACGAAATCCACATGGCCGAGGATGCGCACGCCGGTGGCCGCCACCATGCCGAACATCACCAGCGCTGCCCCGCCCAGCACGTACTGCGGGATGGACGCCGCGAAGAACGCCAGCTTGGGCAGGCAGCCCAGCACGATCAGCATGCCGCCTGCCGTGGCGCACACCCAGCGGCTGCGTACGCCGGTCACCTGCACCAGCCCCACGTTCTGGGCGTAGGAGGTATAGGTGAAGGTGTTGAACACCGCCCCCACCAGCGCGCCCACGCCATCGGCGCGTAGCCCGCGCGCCAGGTCATCCGGCGTGACGGGCCGCTCCACGATCTCCCCGAGCGCCAGGAACTGCCCCACGCCCTCGATCATGATCACCACCATCACCACGCACAGCGTGACCGAGGTCATGGCGTCGAAGGTCGGCCAGCCGAAATGGAACGGCGTGATCAGCTCCACCCAGTGCGCCGTGTGTACGCCCGAGAAGCTGACCTTGCCCATCGACAGCGCGATGACAAAGCCCACCGTGATGCCGATCAGCACCGCGACATTGCACAGGAAGCCCTTGAAGAAGGCGATCATGACCAGCACGGTCAGCAGCACCGCCGCCGCGATGCCGAGGTTGGCGGGCAGCCCATAGGCCGGATTCGGCACCGGGCCGGTCGGGCTGGCAATCGTCGGGTTGCCGCCCGCCGCCCAGTTGATGCCGACCCGCATCAGCGAGATGCCTATGATGAGCACCACGGTGCCGGTGACCACGGGCGGGAACCAGCGGATCAGCCGGCTCACGTAGGGCGCCGCCACGTAGGTGAACACGCCGGCCACCATCACCGCCCCGAACACGGCGGGCAGCCCGAGCGCGGGGTTCGATCCGGTGGCGATGATCGGCGCGATGGCGGTGAAGGTGACGCCCATCATCACCGGCAGGCGGATGCCGATCTTCCAGATGCCGACGCTCTGGATCATCGTCACCAGCCCGCAGCAGAACAGGTCGGCGGCGATCAGGAAGGCAATCTGGTCCTTGGGCAGCTTCAGCGCGCCGCCGATGATCAGCGGCACGGCAATGGCGCCCGCGTACATCACGAGCACGTGTTGCAGCCCGAGAGCGGCCAGGCGCAGCGGGGGCAGGACTTCATCGACCGGATGCACGGGCGGTTTCCCGTGGGGGGCGTGGTGGGGGGTCATGCTGTCTCCTTGGTCTTCCAGGCCGGTCGCCGCATGATGGGCCGGAAGGGAGTCGCTGTAGCCGCCCCCCGTGGTCTGTGCCACGTCTTCCGCCACCTGCGTTGTCGTTGTCGGGGCAGCATGCCAGCCACCGGTCAGTGGGTATACAGGCGCCACGGATGAATCGATCGGCAAAGCCGATCAATCTGCCCCTACGGCGCGCTATCTAGGGGCTGGTTGGGGATTAGGGCGTCGGGTCAGTGTTTTCCCGTATCGAGCCGCGCCAGCAGTGCCGTGGCGCGGGCCATGGCGGCGGGGTCGATGCGGGCACGGATGCCGTCGAAGGCCGGGCCGCGCGTGGCGTCCAGCCCCATGCGCGAGGTGGTGCCCACGCCGGACGCCGAGGGGTCGAGCGCGCTGCCGGGCAGGCCGTCCACCACCACTACGTCCAGGTGCGGCTGCAGGTGCGTGGCGATGGCCCACAGCACCTCCTCGTCGCGCGTGATGTCCACATCCTCGTCCACGGCGACCACGGTCTTCAGGTACGGGTCCCAGCCGAGCAGCCCGAGCATGACCTGCCGTGCCTCCCCGGGCCGCGACTGGCGCAGCGCCACGTAGGCGTGGAAGTGCGTGCCGGAACTCGGGTAGTGCACCGCCGTGACGCCGGGAAAGCGCTCGCGCAGCTTCTCCACCATCTCCGACTCGCGCGGAATGCGTCCGAGGTTCAGGTGCTCGGCCGAATTGCCGCCGACCACATCGACCAGCCACGCATCGCGGCGGCGCATCACCGTCTCCACGCGCAGCAGGTTGTTGGTGGAGCGATCGGACGAATAGCCGGTGAACTCGCCGAACGGCCCTTCCTCGACGCGCGCCGACGGGTCGATCACCCCTTCCAGCACGATCTCGGCGTGCGCCGGCACGGCGATGCCATAACGCGGCGTCCGTACCACCTCAAGCGGCGCACCGAACAGCCCGCCGGCCACGTGGCGCTCGTCCACGCCGTACGGCAGTCGTGCCGCGCCGGCCAGCATGAACAGCGGATGGGCGCCGATCACCATCGCCACCGGCAGCGGCTTGCCGGCCGCCGTGGCGCGCTGGAGCATGCGCCACAGGTGCCCGCGCGAATGCAGGCTGGTGGCGATCTCGCTGGGCGAGTGCAGCATCGACCGGTGATAGCTGGCGTTGCCGATGCCGGTCTCGGGGTCTTCGGCAATCAGGATGGCATTGGTGATGTAGGGGCCCCGGTCCGTGGCGAAGTGCCGGATCGCGGGAATCGTCGACAGATCGACCTGCTCCTGCACGATGTCCGTCACCGCGCCGCTCGGCAGCACGCGTGGCGGCTGCATGCGGCGGCTGCGCGCCTGGTACTCGGCATGGATGCCGGCCGGCGAGACTCCGCCGAGCATGCGCCCCACGCGCTCGCGCGAGGCGAACAGGTTGGTGACCAGCGGCGTGGCGAGGCCCGCCACGTTCTCGAACACGATGGCCGGATGGCGGTTCTGCGCGGCCAGTGCCCAGACCAGCGCGGTCGGGTCCTGGTCGGCGGCCACGGGGTCGCGCACGGTCAGGACGTCGTCGGGATACGCCGCGCGGTACGCGGCCAGAAAGGTGTGGAAGTCTTGGGATGTGTCATCGAACCCCGCCGGCGGCGAGGTCGATGGCGTGGGCGAGGTGGGTAAGGCAGTCATGGCATGGCTCCGCTTGGGTACAAGGCTGGTACAACCATCGGGAGTCTGTTGCCGCGCGCGGGCGGAGCCGGGGAGGGCGGCCCGCGCGTGACCAGACGGATGTCAGGCTTGAGCGATGAGCGAGATCAGCGCGTGCTGGCGTAGGTGTCCTTGAGCCGCGCCTGCGCTTCCTCCTGGGTCTTGGGCGGTGCGGTCGGCTCGATACCGACCAGCCGGGCGATGTTGTTGCCCATGTAGCCCTCCAGCCCGTCCTCGTCCAGGTCCATGCCCTGCGGGGCGGGCCCGCACAGCATTTCCAGCTCGCGTAGCCACATGCCGGGCTCGTTGGGCGGCGTATCCGTGCCGAACACGATCTTGTTGCGCGGCAGCTGCCGGGCGAACTCGACAATGCGCGACTGGAAGCACCAGCCAGACTCGCAATACACGTTCGGCGTGTCCATCGCCATCCAGAACGCCTCGAACGAGTAGTTGCCGCCGGTCTGGATGCCGAAGTGACCGATGATGAAATTGACCATCGGGAACTCGCGGATCACCGGGTAGAACATCGTCGGGATCGTGTACGGGCCGTCGCCGGTATGGATCAGCACCACGATGTTGTACTTGGCGCAGACCTTCATTGCCGGGCGCAGCCAGTCCAGCGCGCGGTCAGGCCGGTAGCCGTGCATGTTGGCGTGCAGCTTCAGCATCTTGAAGCCGTACTCCTTGATGTGGAACTCCAGCTCCTGTGCGCCTTCCTCCGGGCCCCAGCGCGGGTTGAAGGTGAAATTGCCGATGAAGCGGTCCGGGTACTTCTGGCACAGGCTGGCGACGTAGGCCATGTAGTCGCGGATGCCTTCGCGGCCACGGCGGTTGCCGTCGCGGTAGCCGGTGTTGCCCGGCGGCGGCTGGATAAAGCCCATGTCGATGCGGCGCGGCTTGCCGTTGATCATGTAGGGGCCGTCCATCATCTTGAGCAGGCGCTCGCCGGTGAAGGGCTCGCCGGTGTGGCGCCAGGCTTCGTCGACGAGGTTGGTCGGGTGCAGGTGGGTATCGATAATCATCTGTGGCTCCGGGTGCGGAATCAGGCGGCCAGGCGGGCGCGGGCTTCTTCCAGCGTGCGCGGCACGGGCGTGGGTTCCAGGCCGATCATGCGGGCGACGTTGTTGCCGAGGTAGTCCTCGAGCGTGTCTTCGTCGAGGTTCAGCCCCTGCGGCGGCTCGAAGCAGAGCACCTCCAGCAGGCGCAGCCACATGCCGGGCTCGTTGGGCGGGGTGTCGGAGCCGAACAGGATCTTGTGCTTGGGCAGCACCTTGGCGAACTCGACGATGCGCGACTGCAGGCACCAGCCGGACTCGCAATACACGTTCGGCATGTCCATGGCCATCTGGAACGGCTCGAAGCAGTACACCCCGCCGGTCTGCACGCCAAAGTGGGCCATGATGAAGTTCACGGTCGGGAACTCCTTCATCATCGGCACCCATTCGGTGGGAATGCTGTACGGGCCGTCGCCCGTGTGCAGCTTGACCAGCACGCCCAGCTCGGCGCACTTCTGCAGCGCCGGGCGCAGCCAGTCCAGCGCGCGGTCGGGCCGGTAGGCGTGCATGTTGGCCTGGAACTGGACCATCTTGAAGCCGAGCCGCTTCACGTAGTGTTCCATCGCGTTCACGCCGTTCTCCACGCCGCAGCGCGGGTTGTAGACGTAGCAGCCAATGAAGCGCTCCGGGTACTTCTCCACCATCTCGCGCGTGTAGCCCATGTACATGTCGATGGACTCTGCGCCGCTGCGCTCGCCGTCGGTGTACGTGTAGATGGTGTTGCCCTGCGGCGGCTGGATGAAAGCCTTGTCGATGCGGCGCGGCTTGCCGTTGAGGGTGAACGGACCGTCCATCATGCGGATCAGGCGTTCGCCCGTGAACGGGTCGCCGTCATGCCGCCAGGCCAGGTCGACCAGGTTCGTCGGATAGCAACTGGTGTCGATGATCATTGAGATCCCCTAACGATGACTCAGGTGGAAGACGTGCATGCCGGCGCTCGGGGACGCTGGTCATGCCGCTTGCGGGAGTCGTGTCAGGGGGCGGGTGCGGCTGGATGCATGGCGCCACTGACGAACGACTCCGTCAGTGAGCAATCTCCAGTTGAACGGGGCGGCGTTGCGCCGCCGGTGTCCAATCGACCGCTTATACCCACGCGTTCGTTATACAGGATAGCCGGCGCCGCGGCGGCATTCATCTGGAACGCAGATCCATATATCGGCCGGGCCGATGAAGCTTGCGCGAAACAATGCGTTCGGGCGCCGGGAACGCTTTCATGGGATGGGTCCGGCCAGCCGTAGCCGGGTCCGGCGGTTCAGGGCTCGCGCGCTGTGTCCGGCGAGAGGCCCAGTACCCAGTCGCGGAAGGCGTCCAGCGCGGGCGCGTGGGGGCCGTCTTCCGGATAGGCGAAGTAGTAGCCCTGGCTCACGTCGAGCACCCGTTCCACCGGAATCACCAGCTGGCCGGTTTCCAGCTCGCGCTCGATCAGCAGGCGCGGCGCCAGGCCGACACCCAGCCCGGCCGCCGCGGCGGCCGTCATCATCGTAAACAGCTCATAGCGCGGCCCGCGTGCCGCCGCCACGCTGTAGTCCCAGCCCTGCACCGCATACCAGTCGCGCCACGCCTGCGGGCGCGTGCTCAGGTGCAGGTGCCGGCACTGGGCGAAGCCCTCGGCATCGGCCAGCGCGTGCGCCGCCCGGAAGGCGGGGCTGCACACCGGCACCATGCCGCCTTCCCGGAAGATCACCCCGCCGCGCGTGCCGGGCCAGAACTGGTCGCCGAAGTAGATCGCTGCGTCGTAGGCGCAATCCTGGAACGAAAAGGGCTGCGAGCGGGCGCTGAGGTTGACCGTGATCTCGGGGTGCAGCCGGGCGAAGTCCGGCAGGCGGGGAATCAGCCATTGGGTGGCGAAGGTCGGCACCACGGCCAGTTCCAGCGTGTAGCCCTGGGTGCGGCCGGCGCTGATCTCCTGGGTGTCCCGTTCGATATGGTCCAGATGGCGCCGTACGCGCGCCGCGTATTCCCGGCCTGTTTCGGTCAGCTCCAGCCGGCGCCGTACCCGGGTGAACAGCGCCACGCCGAGCCGCTGCTCCAGCAGGGCCACCTGCCGGCCGACGGCGCTCTGGGTGAGCGCGAGTTCGTCGGCGGCACGGGTGAAGCTGCCCAGCCGGGCGGCGGCCTCGAACGCGAGCAGCGCGTTCAGGTTGGGGATGTCCTTTCTCATGGCGGGCGGGGGCGACAGCAGGTTGGGGCGACTTGGGGGCGGCAGGGGGAGAGTATAGCGAGACGGACATCGTGCGCGCGGCGCACAACGTTGTGAGCATTCGTCGCTTGTGACCCGCCCGGCGCTGCCGCTATGCTGCGGCGCAACCTTACCGTGACTACGTTCCCATGAATCCGAATATCGCCAAGCTGCTCAACGCCAACCTGGGCGCCGCCCGTGCCGCCCACCTGCTGACCCTGGTCACCATGCCCGAAGGGCTGCCGGCCGATATCGAGGGCCGCGCCACGCGTGCCGAGATCGCCCAGGCGCTCAATGTCGTGCTGTTCGGCGACATCCTGGACCGCGTGCCCACCGGCCGCGCCTACACCGACGACGTGGCCCGCGCCGGCGGCAAGGTCACCTTCGACCATGGCGCACTGCGCACGGTGAAGTGGGAGAGCGGCGCGCTGCCCGAAGGCGAGGCGGCCTTCACGCGCATCCTGCGCCCGCTCGGCTACGTGCTGAACGGTACCTACCCGCTCGACCGCATCGGCATGACCGGCCGCTCCTACGCCCATGCCGACGCCCCCGAGCAGATTGCCCAGTTCTTCCTGAGCGAGTTCCACCCGGAGCGCGAGCGCTACAGCGACGCCTTCCGCGCCGCCGTGACCCGCGTGACCGAAGCGTCCGCCGACCCGCTGACCCCGCGCGCCCAGACATTGCTGTGGCAACTGGAACGCGACGGCCTGCTGGCCGTGGCGGATGGCGCCGAACTGGTCGGCCTGCTGGCGCGCTGCTTTGCCCGCCAGCACCCGGCGCCGCGTCTGGAAGACTACGAGACGCTGCTCAAGGAATCGGCCGAAATGGCGTGGATCTCCACCGAAGGCAACGCCTTCAACCACGCCACGGACCGCGTGGTGGACGTCTTCGCCCTGGCCGATGCCCAGAAGGCGCTGGGCCGGCCGATGAAGGAAAAGGTCGAGGTCTCCGGCAGCGGCCGCGTCAAGCAAACCGCCTTCCGCGCCGATCCCGTCACGCGCGAGTTCGTGGGCGCCAACGGCGAGACCGTCACGCGCCAGGTGCCGGGGTCGTTCTACGAGTTCATCACGCGGGATAGCTTCGAGGACGAAGCTGCGGCCCGTCGCCGGGTGGATCTCGGGTTTGACGCCGGGAACGCGCAGGGAATCTTCAAGATGACGGCGGCAGCCTAGGGGGCTTAGGCGGAGGCAACGGCAGGAAGGCGCCGCAAGGCGCCGGTTTCGATAATTCAATAAATTTGAATAACTATGACAGCGATAGCCCGCTTCCGGTGGCGGGTTGATCGCTATAGTTCAGCACATGGGCAGCGCAACAAAGCCGAGAAGCGAACAGCGCGCTGACCAAGAAAACCTCAAACTTATTGAATATCTTTTTACCGGAGAAACCACCATGTCGAACGCCAACAACGCCAAGCTGCAAGTCCTGACGCCGCGCAACAGCCAGCTGATCATCATCGACCACCAGCCGCAGATGGCCTTCGGTGTGCAGTCGATGGACCG
>Ga0255338_1000402_pt1 | contig 148646 bp, 112 predicted proteins | sample MeOH1_35cm_T4_19_FD_203715 | JGI IMG/M metagenome (GOLD analysis project Ga0255338, IMG submission 203715) | Sandy soil microbial communities from University of British Columbia, Vancouver, Canada - MeOH1_35cm_T4_195 | ecosystem: Engineered > Artificial ecosystem > Sand microcosm >... | reverse complement strand
TTTTCTTCTGCCTTTTCTTTAGCTTCTAATAGGGCTGTTTCTGTCTTTTTCTTGATCGTGATATCTTCTCCAATAGAGACATAATTAATTATGTCTCCCGTTTCATCGATTATAGGAGAAATGGATTTATTTTCCCAATAAAAATCTCCTGATTTGTTTTTATTGATTAATTCACCTTTCCAAATTTTGCCAGAACTTATTGTAGCCCATAAATCCGAATACACATGCTCTTCCATTCTTTTCGACTTCAAAATCCTTGGATTTTTCCCAAAGACCTCATACTTTTTGTAACCAGTAATTTCAGTAAATTTAGGATTGATATATTCAATATTTCCTTCTATATCTGTCACGAAGATTGAAACAGGACTCTGTTCAACTGTTTTTGACAGCTTTAATAATTCTGTTTCACTTCTTTTCCTTTCGGTTATATCAATAATTACCCCTCTGATATTAACTAATAAATCTTTTTCATAAACCGGTTCAACATGATTTTCCACCCAAATAAATCCATTATCAGGCAAAAGCATCCTAATCTCCATAATGATTTTCTCTTTCAGTATGAATAATCTCTCGTTATAATCATCAAAGCAATGCAAATCATTTGGATGAACAAGACTTTTAAAAAAATCAAACGATAAATCGGAATGATTAGGGTCAAGCTTTAAAAGGTGAAACAAATTTTTTGACCAAATACCAACGTCATGAATCGGGTCATACTCCCAGCTTCCCATTTTGGCAATAACCTGAGCTTGCCGGATTGAATCATGGTTTTTCAAGATTGCAATTTCATTAGTTTTTCGCTCTGTTATGTCGATATTTACTCCCTTTAACCGAATCAACCTATCATTATCAAAAAAAGGTAAAATATAGTTTTGTACCCATAAGATTTTATTTCCGGGTAGCAATATTCGAAATTCGATCTCAATCTGTTTTTTTTCTTTTAAGATGCATTCATAAGCATTGGAGATTATCAAGTGATCATTTGGATGAACTTTACTCATGAAATATTCATAAGAGAGCTTAACGTTTTCAGGATTAATTTTGAATAAGCGAAACAAATTAGCTGACCATTTTGTAACATTTTTCACAACATCCCATTCCCAACTTCCCATTTTAGCGATTTCTTCAGCATGACTGATAAATGCTTCGTTTTCCTTGAGTTCAATTTCAGCTCTTTTTCGTTTGGTAATATCGATAATCATTACATGTCGGGCTCGTTTGCCTTTGTAATCAATCGGATGTGATACAGTTTCGATCAAACGTTTTTCACCCGATTTGGTAATTATTTTCCAAATCAGACTACTATTCAGATCTAAGGTATTTTGGGCTAAAAAATCTTTAAATATAGGTTCTTGTTCCGGCGAAATTAAGTTAGTAACTCTAAGGTTTAATAATTCGTTGCGCGAATAACCATACAATCGGCCTGCCGCTTCATTAATTTCAAGTATCTCAAGAGTCTCAGTAGAATATATCCCCATAGCCTGCGGATTGTTCATAAACATGGCCTTAAAATTCGATTTTTCTTTCTTTATTCTAGCTTCAGTTTTCTTTTGCTCAGTAATGTCAACAATAGAAGCCAGAATCGAAAAATATGAATCTCTTAGTTCATCCGGAATAATAGTGACGAATAAATCTCCCCAGACTATTTTACCAGTTTTTTGAATGTATCGCTTTTGAAGCCGATATTCAGTAATATCTCCTTTGACCAACCGTTCAAACTCCAAAATGTCTTTTTCGATATCATCAGGATGGGTAATTTCTGAGAACTGTTTCGATTCTAACTCTTCATACGAGTAACCGATAAATGTGCACAGTGCTGGATTGGCATATAATATTCCTTTGTCAAAATCAACCTGTGCAAAACAGATTGGTGATTTGTCAAGTAAAAGTTTAAAATTCATTTCTGATGAAATTATCGATATAAAATGGACTAGTTAAATAGTTTTTAATTTCAGAGATTAAAATCTATTTATTCCAAAAATAGCGTTTAAAGCTTTATAGTCGAAGATAATTGCAAAAGATATAAACAGAGTTGATCAATTCTGGGATTGTAAAAATAATTTTAGAAATATTTTCCAGTGGGCTGAACGTAGAAAATTATGCATAGATGTTAGTTATGTTGAAAAGTGGGGAGTGATATACTAACAACTCTTAAATTCTTCGCACATTTGGTTCGGCACGGAAAGATTCGGCTGTGCCTGGTTGATCGGTTATTGAAAAAGTTCAGAATTTGCTGGTAATGTGTGTAGATGATGCCCGATATGGTATTGAATACCTTAAAAGAGGAATTTGTCACATTGTATACATTGGGTTAGTTTGATATAAGCCAATTTTTTATCTTTTGTTAGTAAGAAGATCAACCGAAGAGAGTGCGTCAGGCAAAAAGCTTTATGAATGCGGAGATATTCTGAGAACCGAAATTAAAAAGCAACATCAGCAAGCCATAGGCATGCTCTTTCTGACCCCCACTTAAGGTAACTCCTTCGATGATTCTTTTATTTCTACCCAAAAAGATACTCCGTTTCACTCTTAGCCAAAATGTTTCACAAACTCAACAGCTAAAAACGGGAAAAACTATTTTTCTTGAATAAGTTTCTCAAGCCGTTCAATCATTTCTTTTTGCTGTTGAAGCATGCGTTCATACAGCTCGACCATTTTATCAATTGGATTAAAGGAGCATTGATAATTTAAGGCAGAAGCAATTGCATTATCTTTAAAATCCTGGAACGTATTATTGATGATATTTATGGCTTGCTCGTCATCAAAATTTTGAAAAGCCTCAACCGGAACTTTCATAGCATGGAAATCTGTTTCAGAAGTGGCAGTTCGATGGTTTCTTTCTGTTCCAGCAACGAAATCTTTTGTTGATTCCAACCTTCGCCGAGTGCATAAGCAAGGGCATCCTGTTTGATTCCCAACATTTCCCGAAACCGTTTCACATTGCGACCTTCATGTACCTTAGTTTCCATAATTCTGATTTTTTCAACAACCTCAAAGATTAAACAAATTTGTTTAAAAAAGTAAAAGACAAAAGTTAACAAAAGACATCCTGTAAAATACCATGGATAAATGAATATTCCTAGGTTTACAGATTGCCTTAGTCAGGATGAAATTGGCCAAATCAGAGTCTTTTGTGACGATGTAATTTACTTGTCCAGAGATGATATTTTACACTCCGGCAGAATTGAATACGTTATCCAAAGGTTGGAAATTTGTGTTGTACCCCTAAAATACAGCACATGAGAACAACGATAAAACCTGATTCTTCGGTTCCTGAGAATGACCGGTTAGCCGCAAAACTCAACCAGTTAGCCAGTGAATTCCCAATCACCTATATCTTTTATCATCCGACAAGTGCAAAGGAGGCCGCTCGTATCGTAATTATTACTCAAGAACCCCAAAATGTTGAAGTCATCGAATCCCGAAAATGGATCCGGAACAACAAAAACGAGGATCCAATCCTTTTTCACATTTCCAATCTGGAGAAAATGAAAGCTGAACTTCGAACAGGCAATCCGTTCTTTGGATGGTATTGTCAAAAATCAGCTATCATCTACCAGAATCCAGAAACAAAGGATTGTGGGAATACAGCCTGGCCTTCCTTTAAAAAGAAATTCAAAAGATATTCCAGGACTTATAATTGCGATCGGGATAACCTTTTACGCGCGGTCATGCGATTTCAGGAGTTGGATTCCCTTACCGGAATATTTGTATCCTACCTCTCCGTTTTTGAATACACCATTCAACATCTGGAAAAGCTTTATATCGGACGCAGTTTCGAATTAGAAAACCTGCACCAGAGAATTAAAAGGCTGATTCCATACATCCCGGAAATGGAAGGCATATTTGTTCCCAAAAATGGAAATGAATATTATCTAATCTTCGAACTGGAGAAAGCCAATGATTTTGCTGAGGATGGAGACGAAATACGGCTTAATGATAAACTTATGGTCTGTTTCCACCAGACAGAAGAAAAACTCCATAAAATGGTTCTTTCCCGCCTTTCCGGGCTAAAGTCGCAGATCAAGTCCGGTTTTCAAAAACAGCTACCCATTGACAATACAGAATTGACAGCTGAAAATGATCAGATGTCAGAAATAGCCGAACAAATAGCAAAATTACAACCGGTTGAAGAAATCTATTTGTTCCATCAAGTTCAAAACAGTCAACAATCCACCTGCTTTCTTTTGCTCATAGGAGAAGGTTTGGGAACAGAAATCCTAAGCCGCATTCAGCAGTCTGTGAATTCCAGATTTGAAGGAAAACATTCGGTTGTTTTAATCGGCCATAGCAGATCCTGGATACAAACCAATTTGTTTTACCAGCAGTCATTCTTTATGAAAATAATGACGACTGAAAACCGTATGTTTCAATCCCATCCCAATCATCCTTCCATCCATTGGGAAGACGATCATACCCCAGAGTATCCCGATCTTGAATATTTAAACCGTTCGGCAATAGGTCTGTCAGCCCAGTATCTTGTATTACGAAACCATTCAGAGAAAGACAATGCAGAAGGTACATTTGATTTGTTCAGCAAATCCATTTTAAGAATATTCCGAATATTGGTTTATTCAAAGCTGAGCTACCTTCCCAATTACTTACCCGCTTTTAACCTTTGGAAACTGTGTGTATTTGCAGACCCTGGATTGGAAAAGCTGGAATACCTGTATGAAAAACTAAGTGGAACCGACTTTTTCAAAGATGTAACTTACCACACCCGATTTCATCATGATCTTTCACGATTGACCGAGAAGAAGCTTCTGATAATGGATGAAATATTAAACTCTCTGTTGAAGGAGTTAAACACTGCATTCAGCCGCATAAAGACGCTCACTATGACAACAATCGAAGAGGTTGAATAAGACAGATACTAAGGTTACAAACCAATAAAATATACTTGCGAATAATCTTGAATCGTTTCAAATACATTTGAATAGTTCTGACTAATCTTGAATGTTTTTAAATAGTTCTGACTGATCTTGAATACATTCGAATACTTTTGAATAGATAAGTTTTCCTAAAAGAATAGGTTGTTCTGTCCCTGCGACACAAAGCCTTCAGTATTCTCCGGCTTTAAGTCTCGGGAAAGTAGCAAGAGAGTTGGCTCAATTACATTGCGCCAACACCCTTGCTTTTTTTTTGTTATCCATATCAGCAAATCGAAACAGAAAAGTCAATTTAGCTGCACGGCTACCAAAAAAGACAAGGCCGGGGCGAGTGTTCTGCCGACATACCCTCAAGTTTAATTTGAATTGTTTTAGTTTGATTCGGTCAGAACAGCCTTGCTTTTTCCGCCGTTCCGCATACCAATTACCTTTCTTTTTCTTTTTTTGACTGTTTTTTCTCCCTCTTTTGAAAATAGAATAATCATTTTAATTAATTGATATTGAGTTGTTTTTGTTGTTGTATCTTTTATTTTTTAGGTATAGCTTTAGGATGGAACCAGTGCCAAAACGGGAGAATACGACTGTTCAAAGTGGGGAAGCAAGATGTGTCTTTGTATGCACAAATACCTTTCATCTTGCCCACAGGGATAAAAGGATCCTCCCCCTCCTTTGAAAGATTACTCCCCACTTTGAACCGGTTTTAACAGGAACAAAAGAGACTGTTGGGACTATAGAAACAATAGGAAACACAGAAACAAGAAAACAGGAAACAACCAGTGCGTCCAAAGCTATCCGATATTGACAAAAGAACTGAGAAGCTTATTATCCGGCTAACCAGGGAAGAAAAGCTCAGGTTGCAAAACCTGACTAGACAGGGAAAGTATGGTTGCATGAGTGACTATATGCGAAATAAAATATTCGATCATTCAAAAAGAAAAATCCTTTCGCTCGACAACGAAACTAAAGATCAACTCAAAAGCCTGGACTACGAGCTGAATAGGATTGGGGTTAACCTGAACCAGCTATCCAAAAGGATGAATTCGTTTTCAGGTTACAATGTTGGAGACAATGACCGGCAACTATTGAAACAAGCTTTTGGAATGATGCGATACTGTTTAATCGTCATTCAAAAATTACTGCACTAATTTTTCTTTCTCTGAACCATCAAAGTCCAAAATCATGATCATCAAAATCCACCAGGCTTGAAGTGCAAAGAATGCTTTGTTTTACAACGAAAGAAAGGTTGAACGACACTTTGGTACTTTTTACCAAAGCAAAAATACGCCAGAAATCAATCCTTTTCTGGGAGATAAGAATGCGCGTTATCAGATTTTCAAGGAGATTGAAGATCGGAACACCCGGGTTCGAAAACCCGGTTTGCATATTTCGGTTAATCCAACCGTTAGTGATTTGGTTCGGCTGGGAGATACCGGTATCAGAACTGAGATCGGTAACCTGATGAAACACCTGGGCTATGGGAACCAACCTTATCTGGTTTACAAACATGCCGATCTGGAACGGGGACATTTTCATGTTGTATCTACCCGTATTAATTGTGATACTGGTAAAAAGATCAGTGATAGCTATGAAAAAGAAAAAACACAACGGTTCATCAAAGAGCTGGAGCAGAAATACCAGCTTACCAAAGATGACCCCCAGGAAAAACTGAATTACCGGTTTTCTGGTTCCAGTAAAAACCTGAAACAAAACCTGGAAAGCTTATTTGGTCAACTCAACCGAATGGAATTTATCACTTCCAAAGAAATGTATGATCAGGCATTGAAGTTATTTAATGTTGAGATCAGAAAGGCCGGACCGGGATACTCTGCTTTTGTGACGGATGAAAATGGAAATCCGGCAAGGCATCCGGTAAGAATGGGAGATTTTGAGGAGAGACCGAGATTTTATTTGTCTGAACAACAAAATTTAAATCAATATCATAGCCAGCATCTCAATTCGGATCAAACAGTTATAAGCACTAGCGTATTAAAATCGGTGGTTTTAAGAGAAATAATCCGACAGGTAAAAACTCGATTTGATGATAGTTCAAGTGTAAGAAGCAAGGGGTATAAAGTGAAATCGCAAAAAAACAAATTCAGAAGAAAATGGTAGGGGTTAAATTAGCGAATGGGAAACTTTACTCATAATCATATTTGATAATGAAATATCAAATTTTTGGCAGCAATCTTAATTTGCTGCCAATTTATAGAAATTAATTATCTTTGTATTCAAACACTTTTTGCTATCGCAACAGATAAACTGCATATTGACCGATTAAAAGAATATCTCAAGGGTAAAGAAACCTTTGATTCCAATGATATTTTCAGATTTTACGAAAAGGATGAGCCTCAGATTAAAAAAGAGACGGTCAATTGGCGAATATATCATTTGGTTCAAAGAGGAATTCTGAACCGAGTTGGACGGGGCAAGCTGACATCAGGTCAAGGCAAAAAATATTTTCCTGAAATTTCAAAGAAGTTAAAAACAATCTATTCAAAACTAAAAAGAGAATTTCCTTTTTTGGAAATCTGTATCTGGAATACATCTTCTTTGAATGAATTCATGATACATCAGCCAGGTAGGTTTTTTATCCTAATTGAGGTTGAAAAAGAGGCAACTCAATCAGTATTTTTCTTTTTAAAAGAAGAGAAATACCCAGTTTTCGTGGATCCAACGGAAGAAATATTTGAAAAATATCTTTCCCTAGAAAAAGAGAATCTCATTGTAAAGTCATTAGTTACTGAAGCACCGTTACAAAAGATAACAGGATTGAATACCGTGACCATTGAAAAAATGCTAGTTGATATTTTTTGTGACGAATTATTATTTTCAGCACAGCAAGGTTATGAGATGAGAACAATTTTTGAGGAAGCAATAAATAAATATTCTGTCAGCGAAAATCGTATGTTACGCTATGCTGATAGGAGAAGAAAGAAAGAAAGCTTCCGAAATTATTTAAATTCAATACCAAATTTACGGCAGCAAATCTAATTTGCTGCCAATTTTTAGAATATGATTGATCAGGAAAAAATTACTTTAGATTGGATAGATAAGGTCTCCAAAGCAAACCGAAATGCTGACAAAATATTGGTTGAAAAAGTTATAAGAGCCCTTTTATTACTGGAGGGACTTGTAAAGCAAGAATTACTTTTTGTTTTTAAAGGTGGAACCGCGTTAATGCTTCACCTAAATTCATCAAAAAGATTGTCTATTGACATCGATATTATTGTTCCCGAAAAGCCAGAGAAGTTTGAAGTGCTACTGGATAATGTAGCCTTTCAGCAGGGATTTCTAAGAAAAGAACTGCAACAAAGAAATGCGGAATCAAAAATTGACAAATCGCATTATAAATTTTTCTATATCCCGATTCATAAGACCAGTAAAGAAGAAGAATATGTGTTGCTCGATGTTCTATTTGAAGAAGTTCATTACAAAAGCATTATTCAACTCAATATCCGCTCATCATTTGTTCCAGAAACAGGTATTCCATTAACGGTGAATTTACCTTGTCTGGAAGATATTACCGGCGATAAGCTAACTGCATTTGCTCCAAATACAACAGGAATTCCATACTACAAAAGGGAAGATAGTATGAGCATGGAAATAATTAAACAACTTTACGATATTGGTAACCTGACTGATGTGGTCGCAGATATTGAAATAATAAAATCAACATTCCAGGAGTTTGCTAAAACTGAACTTTCTTACAGAGGAAAAGATTTACTGTCCGTAAAAGATATTCTAGAGGATATTTATCAAACCTCGCTTTGCATTGTAACACGGGGCATGGATGGGAAAGGTGATTTCAACTTATTGCAGCAAGGTATTCAACGGGTAACAAGATTTATTTTCTCGGAAAGTTATCATTTAGAGAAAGCGATTGTGCATGCATCTAAAGCGGCCTATCTGGCCACTTTGATAAAGCATGATGCTGATAGCATTGAAAAATTCAGTAATCCAATGGTTATGAAAGATTGGGTTATTGAAGAACCGATGAATACAAGACTTAACCGATTAAAAAGGACAAATACTGAAGCATTTTTCTATTGGTATAAAATTTCATTATTAAATAATTGAAATACAGCCTATTAATAATTTTTCCAAAAGCGAAAAAAGAAGGGATTAGAAAAAATGAAAATTAGGATGTTATAAACTAAAAAAACTGGATATTAAGTCGCATAAACTTATTAGTAAACTAGTGTTATATTTCTATGGCAACTAATATTTGATCTTGTTTTGCAGTCTACGTTCTTTTAGTGAAAATGATTTAATTGTATGATAAACGGTATTGTGATAAATCAGTATATTTGAGAACCAGTTTTTAGCATGAAATTCATTTGTAGAAATCTTGCCTTGCATATATTATGATCATGCTGGCATTCTCAAGAGATTTTGTTTAGAGAATCTGAAAAAGCAATTGAATATGGAACATAATAGTTTAGCGTCTAAGTTTGAGTGAAAAAGCATAAATTCACGATTTATATATTTGTTGAAGGTATCAAAACGTAGACTTTGTTTAGCTAATGGAAAACGTTAAGAAATATGATGATGAGGATGGACAATTTATTGTTCCAATAATTGATGAATACAACCTCCTTTTAGTTACTGCGACTAGGATTGAGAAAGAGACTCTACACTCATACCTGAAGCCAATTAATGGAAGATCCAATTTGATAAAAATTCATGAGGGCAAACAAACCTACTATCTTGGAGTTTTGGGTAAATACCAAGTGGTTCATGTTTCTTGCGATAAAATGGGAGCAATAAGTCCTCAAGCATCAATAACCACGACTATGAGCGCAATAGCTTTTTGCAATCCCAAAGTTGTAGTAATGGTTGGAATTGCATTTGGTGTAGGTGGAGAGCAAAAAATTGGTGATATTCTAGTTTCAGAATCTATTGTTCCATATGATATTCAAAGACTTGGGAAAAACGGATCAACAAATAGGGGAATCTCCGGTGCTTCTTGTACAACTTTATTAAACAGAATCAACAATATAACTGACTGGGATTATTCTTATCAAAATAAAAATCCCAAAATATTTACAGGCCTATTACTGTCTGGAGAGAAGTTAATTGATAATCCGGCAGAAAAAAAAATACTTTTAGATGCGCATCCTACTGCAAAAGGTGGAGAGATGGAAGGATATGGTGTGTATACAGCATGTAGCACTAATTCAATTTCCAACTGGATTATAATTAAAGGAATCTGTGATTTTGCTGATGGGAACAAGAAAAAAGGGAAAGAGAAAAAACAAAAGATAGCAGCAGAGGCATCTGTTAATTTATGCCAACATATTTTTAATTCTAGTCATGCATTTAAAGATCTGGGCCTTTCGCCTGTTACAATCCACTCTGAATCATCAATTCCAATTAGGTCAGAGGTTTCAATATCTCCATCTATAAATGAAGTTGAAAAAGAAATATTACTAGAAATGAAAGAAGAAGTAAAATCAGTGGAAAAAAATTCAACGACTACTGTCCAAGAAATTGTTCGGTCATTTCTTCGGTTGGATGATGAAGAAAAGATAAAAATAGCGAAAATGATTGGTGTCTTTGATGATGAACTTAACCAAATGTATGCTCACATTCGAGATAAAGAGATATTTGTACGTACAAAGGAAAACGATGCATTAGGAGAAATGTGGGAAGCCATAAATTTATTTTCTCCATTCACAAAATCAGTTAACCCATTTAATAAAGTTAAAATCCAATAACTATGAATAAAGGTCTAATATCGGAATGGCATAATGCTTCAAAATTTCCAATAAGCGAAGATATAGCAACGAAACGAAGTGAAGCCTTGGAGGAAATACTGACTCATGGTGAATTATCATTTTGGGTTGATATGGTAAAATATTTTCTTAATCTCATTGAGGGTGGAATAAACGTTACGCATTTTGTAAAAACATTTCAAAAAAATGATGACACTTTTCCTATATTAAAAATCGAGAAATTAACAAAAGCGTTAGCCGCTATTGCACTAGCTACAAAAATACAAGAAGCTATTTCTGAATTAGGAAGAGTCAATACAAAGAAAGATAGCGGAGAGGAAGATGACGACGAGGAATCTACAGAATTAGAACATTTATCAAACTGTGAGATTGCAAATGTTATTAGCAATGCTTTGATAAACGCGACTTTTCTAAAACAAATTAAGGTAGAAACAAAGATTCCTTTAATTCAGTTAGCCATCGATTTTTTAAGTAAATATTCTTCAGAAGATAGATATATAAACCTTGATAATCATCAAACCGCCATTAATGAAATTGAACAACGTATTGTTGAGGAAGGGGAGGACGAAAATATTTTGGCTGAAGAAAGTTTATCTATTATTTCTGCAGCACAAGCAATATTGAAATCTAATAATATACAAAGAGAAGAACTAAATATTTTGTGGTGGCTGTTTGGAGAATATAGTGAAATTGGAGGAGGGTATTTCGTGAATATTGATAAAAGGGCAATGTCTATTATTGCAGCAAGGGAATTGCACGATTTATCCCAGTTTACTTCGGAACTTCCTGCAAGTAAACATCTTCTGAGGAAGATTCTCTCTCTTAGTAAATCAGGGGAATATGGTACAACAGCTTTTTCATTAAAAGAGTGTATTGAAACCCTTGATCCTGAAATAAGAAAAAAAATAATTGGTAATTATGGAAATAGTGTTGATGAGTTAACTCCATGTATGAATGCACTATTCAAATCTGGAGAAAACGGAGGATTAAAAAATCTAAAGATGAACATAGATGAAAAACTGGATTTGGGCGTAATAGCTTCACAATTTTATAAGGAATTAACTTTTTTAGGAGCTATCTAACTAAATAGGAATGGAACAAACAGTTGAAAAAAAAATATGTCATCAAGCTGGTTGCAATATTCTTGAAGGAGGTAGTTGCCTCGAAGGTATTGATGTAACGAAAAATGAGTGTCCTCATTTCTATCTTGACGAATTGAACGAAGGTGAGTCAGAGGAAAAACCACACTACAAGCCACAAAAGAAAAATGTTATCCATTTATTTACTGGCAAGGAAATGTCGTTTTCTGAAACTTCAATTATTACTCATAGCAAAGACTGTAGACTAATTGTTATTGTAGGAGAATCAGAAAGCGGGAAGACAACTCTGCTCGCTGAGTATTTTGTGAATTTGCAAAAGGGCCCTTTCTGTAATTATTTATTTGCTGGTTCTCTTACGCAAATAGCTTTTGAAGAAAGATGTTTTGAAGCTACGATTGAATCAGGAAACAAAAATCCGAAAACGGAACGAACAAAATCAATGGAATTTGGGTTTCTGCATTTGTCTTTAAAACATAGTGATAAGATTATGGAGCCTGCCCGTCATTTCTTATTCTCAGATATTTCAGGTGAGCGATTTAGAGATGCAAAAATGTCTTCAACTTTAATGAAAGAACTTAATGTAATAAAGGCCGCTGATTTTGTCATTTTTTTAATTGACGGTGAGAAAATTGCAGACATAGGCAGTAGGTCGCTGGCAATTGAAGATGCAAAGACGTTCATTCAGAAAGCTCTTGACGAACAAATTTTTGATTTAAACACCAATTTGAAAATTGCACTGACCAAATGGGATTGTTTAAGTGAAGATTCATCTTTTAACTTTGAAACAAGGATTATTAAACCTTTTAGTAATAGATTTTCATCAAGACTTAAGTCAGTTGAATTTACGAAAATTGCAGCAAGATCCAAAAACAAAAATATTGTCTCCGGTATGGGGTTATGTGAATTGCTTACCGAATGGGATAAAACAGACTTAAGTCTTTTAATAAATGAGGCAGAAACCCCAGTATCCTCAGATCGAGCTTTTCACAGCTTCACTTTCCCCAAAACATAGATTATGGAGAAGAATAGAATTTTATTTGCTGGGATGCATGAATCAGGTAAAACTACTTTTATTGCTGCTCTATGGGACTACATTAATTCCGATAAGGCTGATAAAAAGCTTTCCCTTAAATCACTGGCAAATTCAGAAAATCAGTACTTGGAAAAAATAAGAGCGGAATGGTTACAGTGTAACAAGGTGACTCGTACTAATCTTAATGAATCGGAAACAGTGTGCATGAATGTCCTTATGGCTGCAACCGGTAAAAATCTGATTATAGAGATTCCAGATATTTCAGGTGAACTTTTTAATTCCCATTTTCAGCATAGAGAATGGGATACTGATTACGAAAATATTGTACGTGAAATGGGTGGTATTTTGCTTTTCATTAATCCTAAAGATAAAAGAAATCGAGCACAATACATTGCGGACGCTATTGTCATTGAATTTGAAATAGAGACTGAGTTGAAAGAGGAAATCAAATATGATACCCAAGATATTCTTGAAACTCCCAAAGAGCCAGAACCAACTGTTATTAATTCAATTAATTTCCCCCAATGGAGCGAAGAACAAACTTCTAACCAGGTGAAATTAGTTGAAACATTACAATTCATAGCATCGCGAATCGAAATTCAATCCCCAATACGAATTTCACTCGTTATTTCCCGATGGGATTTAATTGAGGCTAATGGTAGCGGAACTCCATTATCATGGCTTCAGACCAAAATGCCATTGCTGCATCAATATTTGATCTGCAATGATGATATTTTTCAGTTACAGGTTTTTGGGGTCAGTGCACAAGGTGGTGATTACAGTCAAGTGGATCAAAGGAATCGCCTTCTTGGGCTTGAACCACATGAAAGGATACTTGTAAAAATAGATAATAGTATTATTAATGATATAGCAGAACCTATAATTTGGCTTACAGAGAACTAAATATAACTGTTAATCAAGCTTTGCATGGTTACCAAAATGGCCATCAACTTTTGGCTGCTTCAACTAATCTTAGCTTGAATGCGAAAAGAACTTTATTATTTCAATCAGACTTAACCGGCTCTATACTACCTGGTTTTGAAAGTTATATTACAGGTTACCCAATAAGGGAGACAAATCATTATGTATTTGCAAGAACTTGGTACGCCCCAGAAATGGAAAGACCTGGATGTGTTTGGACACATAGTTTGCTTATTGATTTATCCGATATAGGAAAACTACCAGATCTTTCAATTTTAAACTCATTATTTAAAAGACCAAAAGCTAATAGTTTTGAATCTTATAATTCCGAAATCATATTTGATGCCATAAAAATTTCAATTGCATTGAAGAAAAATGACCCTGAGATTAACGATTATATGGGTATTATTATGGAAGCTCTTTATGAATCTCCAAATTCTACATGCTTGATTCCGCAGAATTCATCTCAGAACTTAGAGAATGAAATTCTCAATATATGGAGTGAACAATGGCCGAGACTCAGGAGAAATTTTACTTTTTGTACTGGTGCTCTAAATTTAAAAGTATTAGAAGGAGAGGAATATGATATTCAAATTATACCAGAGAAATTGACCTCAAATATTAAAAGGCAAAGTAAAGATAGCAACGTAATAATTTTTGAACAATCGTATTTTAATGACTGGTTAAATATTTTCAAGAAATATGATCGAAAGGAGATTCATCGGTTTCTTTGGGCATTTGGAGCAGACATAGAAGGGAAAAGAAGCAATTATATCCCATTACTTAAATTATTTCAATCATTACACTCTCCTGATTTTAGTTTGTCAGAAGTCAATAATTTTGTTTCAAAGTATTTTCCTGATTCTGATAAGGGTAAGTTTTTAAAGAAGAACTTTTTTGGTGCAAATTCAATCCTTCCAGTTTCAGAAAAGGTTTTAATAGACTTCTTATTGGCAAATAGTAATAACTTATCAATTAATTATAATGAACTTCAAATTGCAGATAGGATAATAAATTTGATAACAAGCGATGAAATATCAGATGATGAAATTATTCATCTTTTTAGAAAGATTGATTATTCGCGAATTGATATCTCCATTTGGAATAAAGCTAATTTACCTTTGGAATTAGTTTTGCGCATGATTGAAGAAAATTTGAATTTAATTCCAGTTTTGGTCAATCGTCTCCCCATAATTGCAGAGGATACAAAAGTATGGCATTTGAGCTATTCTATACAACTTGAGATTTTACATTCCCTTCAAGATTTGAATACTAACTGGGAGAATGTATTAGCAGCAGTTGCTAATTCTGGAAGTAAAATAATTTTTGATTTCAGGAAAGTGCTAGGCCAAAAGGTAACCTCGTATTCACTTCAATTGATTAACTCAGGGGAGGGTAGTTCATTAAACTTAGATTGGATTGGGTACTTGGTCCAAAATGATGATGCATTTAATACGTGGATTTTAGATAACAAAAATGCTTTAAAAGGACCAGTTTTCATGATGATATTTGAATATCTGAGCCCTAAACAAATTGAATACTTAAGACTAGAAACTGAGAATTTAGTTTCTGGTTATGAGATGATTAGATCGGTGTGTACTATGGATTTTGTATATGTAGCTTCGTGTAAGTTATTGTGTATTGGGTACGATAATGTATTATCGTCAAGCTATCTTTTAATTGAGAAAACATTTCCAACAGTTTATAGCGCTGTATGTTCCAATAAAATGGGGAATAATATTTGGAAATATATTTCTCGTGAAAATCCAATTAATGATCATGATGATTTCTTTAATCCTTTTTCTGTGTTTTCGTATTTCCAAAAAAGAAAGAGAAAACATTATGAAGTAGAATATTGGGATATTGGGAGACAATTAATCGTCAAAACAGTCAACCATTTTATTCATAGCCGATGGCCGCTTAATTCATTTGCTAACACTTTTTCTGGGAAAAGGGATTTTAAAGATGCATTACTGTATTGTTTTACTTTCAAAGAGGGTGTTAAGTTTGTAGAGGATTTAATTGACGAAATTAATCAAGGAAGAATTAAGTTGAACAATGAACAAAACAATGTTATCCTCAATCTATTTAAATAGATAATAAAATCTTTAGGACATTAGAACACTGGTAAAAGATCCTCCTCAAAGGTCGTAATTTGGTGGTTCGTGGACGGCTTTGAATTTTTTATTAGTCTTGTTTTCAATGACTCAATTTTAATATTTATAGAGCAATTGATCGTTGCTTAGTCGTCTGTAGATTGTCATAACATTATTTTATCTGAGATATATCTGATCTGGTCGTGGTATTTTAATATTTTTTCATTAAATTATGTTAAAATTCAATATTTCTAAGATAAGCTTATTACACTCAAACTTCCAACAAAATTATTGATTGCTTCCGAGAATAGTAAAGGTACGGCAACTTTTGACCTGTAGAGTTTACAAAAGGTATTTAAACAAAATCTGTCAGGTGAGCCTTCAAAAGAATAAAAGTAGTTAATTTGCATTATTGCAATGTGCATTACAGTAATGTAAATTGCAATAAATGAAATCGCATGAAATTTTATAACCGTGAAAAGAACCTGGAGTTTTTAACTTCGATCAAAGAGCGCTCTGAAACAAAGGCTCAGATGACTGTGGTCGTAGGATGTCGCCACATAGGAAAGACAAGCATTTTAAAAAAAGCGGTCGGGAATGAAGATTCCGCGCTTTATTTGTTTGTGTCCCGCAAAAGCGAAATCCTGATTTGTTAAGAGTTCAGAGAAGAGATTGAACGTAAGTTACAAGTTAAACTGTTTGGATCGTTCACGCGGTTTAAAGACCTGTTCCAGTATCTGATGGATTTATCCGCTAGGAGAAACTTTTCGCTGATTATTGATGAGTTCCAGGAGTTCTATACCATAAACCCTTCCGTGTATTGTGAAATGCAAAATATCTGGGACAGTTACAAGGACCGGAGCAGGATCAACCTGATTTTCTGCGGATCGATTTATTCACTGATGAAGAATATTTTCGAGAATTCAAAGGAACCGCTTTTTGCCAGGGCCACTGAACGCATTCACCTGAAGCCTTTTCATGTGGATACCCTTAAGGAAATATTGGCCGACAATTATCCCAAATATAAACCGGAGGATTTACTGGCGTTTTACGTTTTCACCGGAGGCGTTGCCAAGTATGTGGAACTTCTGATCAGTAAAAAGGCATTTACACTGGGAAAAATGCTTGATGAAATATTCCGGGAAAACTCATTGTTTATTGATGAAGGACACAATGTGCTGGTTGAAGAATTTGGGAAGGATTATGCGACCTATTTTTCCATTCTTTCGCTTATTGCTTCCTCCAAGACCTCCCGTTCTGAAATTGAATCCATTCTGGAAGTAAGTATCGGAGGATACCTGGAAAGGCTGGAAAATGATTTCAACCTGATCCGCAAAGTACGCCCGATGTTTGCCAAACCGGGAGGAAGGAATATCAAGTATGAGATTGTGGATAATTTCCTGAATTTCTGGTTCCGGTTCATCTATAAATACCAGAGCGCGGTTGAAATAGGAAACTTCGGGTACCTGCGCAGCATTGTGGAACGCGATTACCCGATGTACAGTGGAAGGATGCTGGAGCGGTATTTTACGGAAAAGCTGGTGAACCAGCAGCGGTATTCAGCCATCGGGACCTGGTGGGAGAAAGGCAACCAGAATGAACTGGATATTGTGGCCGTGGACGATTTCAACAAGGTGGTTTTGTTTGCGGAAGTGAAGCGCAGGAAGGAAAATATCAGCATGTCTGTGTTGCAGGAAAAGGCAGGAAACCTGCTTCAGTCGCAGTTAAAAGAGTATTCCGCAGAATATGTGGGATTCTCGATGGAAGACATGTAAATTTTTCCACAAAAATCAGAACGAATTTCAATAAATTTTGACTATATTTGTTGTGTAATGTGTTGATATACAGTTGTTAATGGGCAAAATCGAGACCACTGAATCTAAGTGCTTCGTAAAATATTGATGTTCAGCCGGATACGGACGTTGGTTCGATTCCTGGTGGTCAAAGCGCTCTATTTCAGTTCAATCAAAGCGAAAAACCATCATTTGAATTCAAACTTGATCTAATATTACTACTCATTGCGGCAAAATATACTCGCATTTTAGTATCCTAAATAACGTTAGCTCGATCTAATCTTCAGTGACAATCGTAGTTGCTTCATCTTTATACATAGTAGTTAGGGAAGATTTCTAAAGATAGCATGAATAACCAGTAAACATGAACCCCGATGGACTGATACTATACATCATATCCAATTTTGGTATTTCAATTTCTGGCATAACTCTAAAAAATCTATATTTGCCTATCCTAATAATTTCAGTTTTGAGTAGCTTGACGTCAAATAGTGAACTTCTAAATCTTCTTAAAGAGGGAGATATGCTTGCATTTGACGCGATATACGAAAGATATTGTAAGCGAATTTTTGCTTTTGTAGTTAGATATGTCAAATCTGAAACTGATGCAGAAGAAATAGTGCAGGAAGTCTTTCTGAAAATTTGGAAAAATAAGAACAAGATTGATGTTTACTCTTCTTTCGAATCTTATATTTTTACAATATCCTATAATTCAACCATAAGCCTTTTACGTAAACGAGTCACCGAAAAGAAATACATTGACTACTTAAAGAACCTACAAGTAGCTGAAAATGTATTTGAATTGACTGATGAAGTATATTATACTGAATTGAATGGTCAGATACAATCTTTACTCTCCGAATTAACACCAAGACAAAAAGAGATATTTCTGCTTAGTAGAGAAGAAGGATTAACACATGACGAAATAGCTAAAAAACTGGGAATATCTTCAAATACTGTAAAAAATCATATAGTTACCACATTAAACTTCCTTAGAACTAAAATTGATAATGGTCTAGTTATCAATGTATTCTTCGCGTATCTATTTCTTTAAGAAAAAAAAGGAATTTTCCTTAGTCCTATATAAGATATTGCGCGTATTATATTATGGATTCGTCAATGTATGATTCCGATATATCAATTTTTATCCTTGTAGAATTAATGAACGAAGATTTACTGATAAAGTATTTGAATAACCAGTGTAATCCGAAAGAATTGGAAGCGGTTATACATTGGATTGAAAATGAGGCTGGTCGTACCTCTGGTGGTCGTACTTTAATCGAGAAAGACTGGAATGACTTAGCTGAAAATAAGTTTACAGAGTACTCTGATGATAAGTTTACTTTACTCCTGAATAGGATTCATCACCAAATCAACATAAATGGTAAAACCAGAGTGGAAGAAACGCCTGCAAATAGGAGTAAATTAATATTAAGCTGGTTAACTCGAGCTGCAGCAATCCTTTTGTTTCCAGTCCTAGCTTTCATATTTTATATTTTCTCAAATCCACTCATTCTTACTTCCCGAATTAAGGATGGAGTAGTTGATTCTCTTGAAATTTCTGCTCCTATTGGATCAAGAACCTCGGTGCAATTGTCGGATGGAACTATAGTCCATTTGAATTGTAGTAGTAAAATCAGGTATCCACGTTTTTTCGTTGGCAAAACACGAGAACTAACGTTAGTTGGGGAGGGATTTTTTGAAGTTAATCATGACCCCAAACACCCTTTTATCGTTAAGGCAAAGAATGTTCAAATCAAGGCTTTAGGTACAAAATTCAACGTAATGACATATCCGGAAAATGATTTAGTATCAACCACTCTGGTGGAAGGGAAGGTCGAATTGGATAAAAATGCTAATGGAATTACAAATACACTTGAATCATTAACCCCGGGACAACATGTTGATTACAATACAAAGACGGGAAAAATTTCGATCGCGGAGGGTGATATGAGAAAATTCATTGCCTGGAAAGATGGCCTCTTGGTTTTTGATAACGCAAGTATAGAAGAAGTTTCAGAAAGACTTAGCCGGATATTCAATGTTGACCTTAAATTTAGCGATGACATCAAAGATTATACTTATACTGTAAAATTTGTTGATGAATCTCTTGTACAGATACTGGAACTCTTAACGCATGCAACACCAGTCAATTACAAATTATGTCCACGAGAGAAACTCCCTGACGGAACCTACTCGAAGCAAAAAATATTACTGGAAAAAAGAAAGACCTTGTAGAACTAAAACTAAAACTTATGAAGTAACCGACAATTAAAAAAGGGAAATGTTGGCGCATTTCCCTCAAGAGTTAAACCAGCCCTGATGCAAACAGGGATAATTCTAATTTTAACAATACAAATTTATGAAAAAAAATTATTGTGTTGATTGGGAGCGGACTGTTCCCATAATGAAAAAACTATTTAAAATTATGAGACTAACCATTTTCTTAATAATGCTTTCATCTTTAAGCATTTTCGCAAGTAATCTCTTCTCACAAACGGTTAGCATTAAGATCGAAAACGTAGCACTAAAAGAAGTTCTCTCTAGATTAGAGGATAAATGTGGCTGCAACTTCATGTATAGTGAAAAATTCATTGATGTTAATAGGAAGGTTTCACTTAATGTTGACAATAAAAATCTTGACGATGTATTGAGTATATTATTTTCTGGATGTGACATTAAATTTGAAAGAAAAGACAGGATAATTATTCTTAAAAATGCAGAGGGAACAAATGAATCACCAACCTCTCAACAGAACAGGAATGTCTCCGGAAAAGTAACTGATTCATCCAGGGCCCCACTCCCCGGAGTTTCGGTGGTTATAAAAGGGACAACCACGGGAACGATAACAGATACAAATGGGATTTATACTCTTGGTAATGTGCCTAATAATGCTGTACTACAATTTTCATTTGTAGGAATGAAATCAAAAGAAATTTCTATTGGAAGCAAGACAACAATTGATATTTTAATGGAAGAAGAAACTGTTGGGCTTGATGAAGTTGTTGCTATCGGTTATGGAACCCAGAAAAGAGAGCAACTAACAACAGCAATATCAAATGTTAAATCGGAGAATTTCATTAAGGGTTCGGTTTCGGATGCTTCGCAACTTATTAAAGGTAAAATTGCAGGTCTTAGTATTACCAATCCTGATGGAAATCCGGTAAATACTTCACAGATAAACTTAAGAGGTATCACTACGTTGGTGTCAGGAACAAGCCCGTTAATCTTAATTGATGGCGTTCCAGGATCATTAAATGTGGTAGCTCCTGAGGATATTGAATCGATTGACGTATTAAAAGATGGTTCGGCTGCTGCTATATATGGTACAAGGGGTACCAATGGCGTAATTCTGATCACCACCAAAAAAGTGGATGGTGAAATGCCTGCATCCATTGAAGTTAACAGCTATGTCAGCACCCAGAAGATAACCAAGAAACTTGATTTCATGGATGCCGATCAATATCGTGCCATTGTGGCTAAGAATAAACCCGGAGCAGTTGATTATGGCTACAATACCAACTGGCTGGATGAAATACTTCAAACACCAATCTCGCAGGTTCACAACATCAACATTAAAGGAGGTGCAAAAAACACCACTTATGTTGCAAACATCAATTACCGAAGCTCTGAAGGTATTATTAAGAAATCGAATAACACCATGATTGTTCCCCGATTGGAGATCACGCAGAATTTGTTCGATGGTAAAATAAAGCTAAGTGGAAACATCACTGGTTACCAACAGGAATATTTTTCCGGCTCGGATGGCGGAAGTTTTAACAACAATGTTTATCGAAACGGACTGACCTACAATCCAACCGATCGTCCAAAAAACGATGATGGCAGTTGGGTAGAACATGTGGATAAAACGGATTACATGAACCCACTTTCATTGTTAAACGAAACTCATGGATTGAACCAAAACAACGATTTACGCACCATTGGTACAATCACCTTTTTACCGATAAATGGCTTGAATATAAAAATGTTGGGTTCAAGAGATTTGTTCAATAGCACACGCGGGTACTATGAAACAAAGAAACATTACTCAACACTACATGATGGCCGAAATGGATTTGCCTCACGAGGAACCAATCGCACACTTGAAGAATTGTTTGAACTTACTGCACAATATACAAAAGCGATTAAAGATCATTCTGTTAATGCATTAGCTGGTTATAGCTGGCGTGAAAACAGTTATCAGGATTACTGGATGCAAAACTGGGATTTCCCGACTGATGCATTCGACTACAACAACATGGGCGCCGGAAAAGCTTTAAAACGCGGTGACTCTCCCATTTCATCCTATCAGAGCCGGAATAAGCTGGTTGGGTTCTTTGGCCGTATAAATTATGCCTATATGAACAAATACCTGGTGATGGCCAGTCTCCGTCACGAAGGTTCTTCAAAGTTCGGAGAAAATCACAAATGGGGTAACTTCCCTGCCGTTTCTGTTGGCTGGAACATTCAGAAGGAAGGATTCATGAGAAGCCTGTCAATGATTTCGAACCTCAAGCTTCGTGCGGGCTATGGTATTACAGGTACCGAGCCAAGTGATCCATACCGCTCACTCTCTCTTATAAATTTTAATACTTATGCTTTAAACAATGGTCAATGGGTTCAAACAGTTAATCCATCGATTAATCCCAATCCAGATTTGAGATGGGAAAAGAAAGAAGAGATTAATATGGGATTGGATTTCGGATTACTTCACGACCGTCTCTCCGGATCTATTGATGTTTACAAACGGACCACCAAGGATTTATTGTTTGACTATCCGGTTTCTACTCCTCCTTATCTTTTATCGACACTGAGGGCGAATGCTGCTACCATGGAAAATAAAGGGGTTGAAATTCAGGTTAACGCCGTACCTGTTCGGACTAAAAATATTGAGTGGAATTCATCACTTAGTTTCTCATACAACAAAAACAAGTTGGTTTCACTCAACGATAAAAACTTCTCGATTGCCAGTGGTTATTTTGATGCAGGAGCCTCGGGTGAGCCTATCCAAGCCAATTTCACCAGAGTTAAGATTGGCCAGCCAATTGGTAATTTCTGGGGTTTCAAAACTGTAGATATTGATGCCTCCGGACACTGGATTATCGAAGGGAAAGATGGTAAGCCAAAACCAATTCTGGAACAACAGGCTGATGACAAACAGGTACTGGGAAACGGTACACCAAAATCTTACCTTAGTTGGAATAACACCGTTAGTTACAAGAATTTTGATTTGAATGTTACCATGCGTGGCGCCTTCGGATTCCAGATTGTTAACTACCCCAAAATGCAATACGGAGCGCCGGTGATGCTTAACCGCGGTAATATTCTGGCTTCGTCATATGATAAAATATACAACAAGGTTCCATTGGCCGATGACCAGTCACTCAACTTTGTAAGCTATTACGTGGAAGATGGTGATTACTGGAAGATTGACAATGTGACTGTTGGATACAATATGACTCTTAAAAACCAGAAAATTGTTAAAAGGATCAGGATCTACGCATCAGGATCAAACCTGGTTACTTTTACCAAATACACGGGTATCGATCCTGAAATCAGTACAAGTTTTGGAGGTAACAACCTGGTTCCCGGTATTGACAGCAAAGGCAGATATCCTGCTTCTACAACCTACACTCTTGGGTGCTTCCTAACATTTTAACAACTTAAAAGAGAATTATTTATGAAAACAATAATAAAAACATCATTTTTTATTGCCCTTATTTCAATCGTTATCTCGGGTTGTAATAATGATTTGAATGAAATTACATACAGCGATGCATCTGCAAGCTCTTACAAATTCGATGACCCCTTTAGTGCTATGGGGGTAGTTTATGCCAAGATGAGGAATAATTTTGGTCACTGGGACTGGTACAATATTCAAGAGACCACTTCTGATGAAATGTGCCACCCGGCCAATGCTTCGGGCTGGGACGATGGTGGTATTTATAAAAAAATGCATCTCCATACCTGGAACTCGGAAACTCCTCAGTTGGCTAACGGATGGAATAACTTTTACTCCGGCGTGTTAAGTGCCAACCGGGTTATTGGTCAAATCAGATCCGGACAGGTTCCGGTAACCGGCGGTACTTCCAAAGCCTCTCTTATTGGTGAAATGCGGGTTGCACGTGCATTATATTACTGGTTACTCCTCGATAATTTCGGCGATGTTCCTCTGGATACAACCGCAGTGCAAGGTGAATTACTTCCCCAAACACCACGTAAAGACATCTATAAATTTGTTGTAAACGAAATTACCCAGTCGATACCCAGTCTGAGCGAAAAAAGTGATCAGTCAATGTATGGCCGTTTCAACAAATGGGCTGCCAAAGCATTGCTGGCTAACATTTATCTGAATGCCCAGGTATATGTAAATGAAGCTAAATGGACCGACTGTCTGCAACAGTGTAACGATATTATTGCCAGTGGGAAATACAATCTGGAAGCCAACTACAAGGACATTTTTCAAACCCGCAATGAAAATTCCAAAGAGATAGTTTTTGCTGTTCCGTTTGATGAAAAAGTGGGAACTGGCTTCTATGTCGAAATGTGGTCGTGGAATGGTAAATTTAATGCAAAATCGAATATGCAGGCAACTCCATGGGGATTTGGGGGTGTTGTTGGTGTCCCTCAGTTTGTGGATACTTATGATGTCGACGACTCCAGGCTTTCGGATACTTGGCTGCTGGGTCAGCAATATGCGCTCGATGGGAAAATCATCACTGCCAGCGACAATGTAACTCCATTCATCCTGAAAAATTCGGTGCCCGATGGTTTATATATCGGTGAACTGGAAGGTGCCCGAATGAATAAATTTGCCGTAAAGGAAAAAGCGATGTCAAACCTTGACAATGACTTTCCTTTATTCCGCTATGCTCATATCTTAATGATGAAGGCCGAATGTTTGCTCCGAACTAATAAGGCAGACGAAGCAGCTGCCATTGTATCCCAAATCAGGAGCAGGGCCTTTAAAAACAATCCTTCAAAAGCGACTGTAACAGGTGCTCAACTGATGGGGCCTTCGAAATATAACTACGGTTATGTCGAAAATTACAAGATTGTTGATCCTGGAAACACCGCCGCAATTCAATACGGAGGCTTTCTGGATGAGCTGGGATGGGAATTTGGATGGGAAGCACACCGTCGTATTGATAATATTCGTTTTGGAGTTTTCACTACAAAAAGCTGGCTTTCACACAAACCTCAGGGCGATTACCGCACGGTATTTCCGATACCTCAACCCGCGTTGAATGCAAATACACTTTTAGTTCAGAATCCTGCATATGCCGGGAAATAAGAACTATAAAATTGATTTTAAAATCTATAAGTAAGCAGTTTGGCAGCTTCAACTATATCCAGATGAAGCTGCCTTATTGCTAACAAACATAACTTATACATCGACAGAGGCATTCCCTCAGTTATAAAATTCAAAAAAATGAACAAACTCTTAATTGCTGTTCTGATCTTTAGCGCAACAATACTATCCACGGAGCTAGAAGCACAGGATGCTCTTCTGAAAGTAGAGCCGGTAAATTTCTCGCAGGTCGAAATTCAGGACAATTTCTGGAAGCCTGTAATGAATAAGGTTAGTACCGTAACTATACCTGTCTGCATCGACCAGACAGAGGTAAAAACTCCACGTATCCGGAACTTTGAAAAAGTAGCCGCAAAAAAAGGCGAAAAACATGAAGGCATTTATTTCGATGATTCTGATGTTTATAAAGCGCTGGAAGCCATAGCCTACTCGCTAAAAAACCATCCGGATGCCGCACTTGAAAAGAAAGCCGATGAATGGATCGACAAGATTGCCGCCGCTCAACAGCCAGACGGCTATCTAAATACTTATTTCACTTTGTCAGGGATCGAGAAACGCTGGACTGATATGGAAAAACATGAAGATTATTGTGCAGGACACCTGATCGAAGCTGCTGTTGCCTATTATAACACAACGGGAAAACGCAAACTGCTCGATGTTGCCATCCGATTTGCTGATCATATTGATAATACATTTCGCCAGAAGAACATACCATGGGTTTCTGGTCACCAGGAAATAGAATTAGCCTTGGTTAAACTTTACCACACCACAGCAAACATCAAATACCTCGATCTGGCTGATTGGTATTTGCAACAACGTGGTCGTCAGCATGGGAAAGGCGTGATTTGGGATAAATGGAAGTCTCCGGAATATTGCCAGGATAATGTGCCAGTCAAAGAGCAAAAAGAAATTACCGGTCATGCCGTCCGGGCCATGTATTTGTACACTGGCGCTGCCGATGTTGGCGCTGCTAAAAACGACAACGGATATATGGATGCCATGAAAACCGTTTGGGAGGATGTGGTTTACCGTAATATGTACATTACCGGTGGAATTGGTTCTTCTGGGAGCAATGAAGGCTTCACAACTGACTACGATCTGCCCAACGAGCATGCCTATTGTGAAACCTGTGCTTCGGTTGGAATGGTCTTTTGGAATCAGCGAATGAACTTATTGACTGGCGATGCCAAATACATTGATGTTTTGGAACGTAGCCTCTATAACGGAGCTTTGGACGGGCTTTCATTATCGGGAGATCGTTTCTTCTATGGTAACCCTCTGGCTTCACCTGGAGGCTATTCCCGCAGCGAATGGTTCGGATGTGCCTGCTGCCCTTCAAACATTGCCCGTCTGGTCGAATCAATCGGCGATTACATCTATGCACGGACAAGCAACGCAGTTTACGTCAACCTCTTTGTCGGAAGTTCAGCAAATTTATCAGTTCAGAATAAAAAAATTAAAATTACCCAAACGACCAAATACCCTTGGGATGGTGAAGTCCAAATAGCTGTAACACCCGAAAAACAGACCCAGTTTAGCCTTTATATCCGCATTCCGGGGTGGGCGCAAAATCAGGCGGTTCCGGGTGATACCTATGCCTTTACTGAAAAGGATGCAGCCCAGTTCACCATCACAGTTAACGGAGTAGCCGAAAACTGTAAAGTGGTAAATGGATATGCCCTAATCAACAGGACATGGAAAAAGGGTGACCTTGTTGCTCTTAGCTTACCCATGCCAGTGCGCAGGGTAATGGCTATTGAGAAAGTGAAAGAAGACAAGAATTCGGTAGCGCTGCAAAGAGGTCCGCTGGTTTATTGTTTCGAGCATCCCGACAATGGAGCTCAAAACATGAATATTGTGTTGTCCGATCAGGTAAAACTGAATGCAGAGTTCAATCCTTCACTATTGAATGGAGTGGTCGTGTTAAAAGGTAATGCTCCGGTGGTGTCGGTTTCGGCTGATGGCTTAAACGTATCTACCGAAACAAAATCGGTTGTGGCAATCCCTTATTATTCTTGGGCAAACCGGGGAGAAGGCCCCATGAAGGTTTGGGTCCCGCGCCAGGTAGCCGACGTGAAAATAATCCCATAATTAATTTATTTTTTGAATGTTAGGTTAGTTAGATGTATATTCTGGAGAGGTTGTCTAAAACAACAAGCTGTGTTATTTCAGCCGATTGATTTAAGCAACAACCTCTCCGATTTTTAAGACTTAAACTTATGAATCAAGCCAGTCAACCCAATCCTGACAAAAGAATAGCACAGAAACAGGCTATATTTAAGTCAGTTGCTATTTTGTTGCCATTGCTTGTTTTGATGGTGATTGAGATGAGTTTGAGGATTATGGGGTATGGTTTTGATTTGAGTTTATTCGCAGAAGACCCGCAGAATAAAGGTTATCTGGTGATGAACCCTCAGGCCTCCAAACGCTATTTCATGGAGGCGGAAAATGCGACCATTGGCTCATTCGAATCGTTCAGGAAACGAAAATCGCCGGAAACTTTCCGAATTTTTGTTCTGGGCGAGTCCACCACCCTGGGTTATCCATACATGCATAATGCTGCGTTTCACCGGTGGCTGTTGTATCGCCTGATGCACACATTTCCTGATCGCCGGTTCGAAGCAATCAACCTTTCGCTAACCGCCGTAAACTCTTATACCGTTCTGGGATTTGCCAAAGAGCTGGTTAACTACCAACCAGATGCGGTATTGATTTATTGCGGTCAAAATGAATACTACGGGACTTTGGGTGTCGGCTCAACTTCGCAACTTGGAAATAACCGCTTTATCATCCAATGCTTGCTGCGTTTACGCTCGTTACGGATTTTTCAGTTGGCCGGAGACACCTGGTCGCACATCAGAAAAAGCCTGACAGGTACAACAAAAAATACCCGCGAGACGCTGATGAAACGTATGGCAGCCAAACAGGAAATCCCCTATAGTTCGCCCGATTACCTGCGGGGCATCCGGCAATTCAAAATAAACATGGATGAGGTTTGCCAGACGTTGACCAAAAGCAATATTCCGGTATTCATTAGCAACCTGGTGAGTAACGAGAAAGATTTAAAACCCTTCATCAGCGCCAAAACGGACATCGCCTCTTCGGCAGAAAAACAATATGCGCTGGCAGAGGCCGCTTATAAAGACAACGATTTTGCCAAGGCCAAGCAACTCTATGTAAAGGCTAAAGATCTGGACTTACTCCGGTTTCGTGCTCCGGAAGCCATGAATGACGTAATTGTCAGTTTAACCCAGAAATTTCCATTGGTTCATTTGGTCGATACTAAAAAACTCTTTGAAGTCAACTCCCCTCAAGGAATTATCGGCAGCGAAACCATTTTGGAGCATGTCCATCCAAACATTTTTGGATATGGGCTTATGTCAGAAGCCTTTTATCAGGCCATCAAACAGCAACATTTGATTGCTCCTAACTGGAAAAACGAAATCGCCTTTGCACAGCTCCGTCACGAGATGCCAATTACCACAGTCGATTCCTTGAAAGGCACCTACGAAATTCAGGAGTTGAAAGAAGCCTGGCCATTCAATCAGGAAAAAACCTTTGATGCCGGCAAACTGAACTCGTTCGAAGAACATCTGGCCGCTGATTTGCTTAATTTTAAGATCAGCTGGAACGATGCCCTCAAAAAGCAGATGGATTATTACCTCAGGCAAAACGACCGGATCAATGTGGCCAAAGTTGCAGAAGCTGCCGCCTTGCAATACCCAAACGACGAAACATTTCTGAACTATGCCGGTAAATTTTGTATGAACCTGCACCAATACCCCAAAGCGCAGGTCTATTATCAGCACAGCTTCCGGCTGGCTCACAATCCTGAAACAGCACAGGCACTTGCCATTCTTTACCTGAAAACCGATGAGCCGGAAAAGGCGCTGACCTACCTCAATCTGCTGAACCAGAATAAGCAATCGAGGGTGAATTATTCGGTAGCTCAAGCCTTGGCCTCCGGGGTGGTCGATCTCAAACACCGGCTCGAACAGGATTCGCTGAATGTGGATTTGCTCAACCGGATTGCTTCAAACTATTTGAAGATGCAAAACCTGGAAGTAGCCCAAAGATATGCCGGAAAAGCCTTGGCTATTGACAAGCACAATCCAGCCACTCTCGGGCTGATTGCCCAGATTCAATCCATATATAAACTAAGCCAGCAACAACCATGATACGAATATCAAAAAACAGCCGAAAGGATCGATCGTTTGGACTGGCACTGTCGATTATGTGCGTAGTTTTCTGCGCGTACCGCTACGTGCAGGGTGACGGGCTGAACTACACGGTTGCCGGCATTGGATTATTCCTGTTGGTCGTTGCTTTGTCTGCTCCTTTGTTGTTATATCCGTTTCGTGAGTCTATGGAATTTATGGGCCATTGGATGGGACTTGCCAATACCTTTATTTTACTTACGCTTGTCTTTATCCTCTTGATTATTCCCATCGGGTTTGTCCTTAAAATGACTGGGAAAGACAGCCTGAGCAGGAAATGGGATTCGCAAACGACATCCTATTGGGTAAAATGGTCAGAGTCTAAATCACGTTCAATGAAAAACCAATTTTAACTGAAAGCTATGAGTACGCTGAAAGAACTTTTCACGTTCCTGATACAGGAAAAAAAATACTGGCTTTGGCCGTTGGTCATTATTCTGTTATTGCTTGGTTCACTTATAATTCTTGCTGAAGGATCGGCATTGGCTCCATTCATCTATTCAATTTTCTGAAACGATGTACATTTTGGGAATATCAGCTTTTTACCACGACAGCGCAGCCTGCCTGCTTCACGATGAAATCGTTGTGGCGGCGGCACAGGAAGAACGTTTTTCCCGGATCAAAAATGATTCTGGATTTCCTTCCGTAGCCATTGCATTTTGTCTGAAAGAGGCCCGGATTTCGCTTTCACAGGTTGATTACGTGGTTTTCTACGAAAAGCCATTTCTTAAATTTGAACGGTTGCTTGAAACTTATCTTTCATTCGCGCCCAGAGGCATCCGTTCATTCTGGAAATCAATGCCACTGTGGATCAAAGAAAAACTGTTCCAGAAGAATATCATCATTAAAGCCCTTAAGCAGATTGACCCGGTCTGGAACTACAACGACGGGAATCTGTTGTTTACCGATCACCACCAATCGCATGCAGCTTCGGCATTCTATCCTTCACCTTTCTCCGAAGCTCTTATTCTGACACTCGATGGCGTTGGGGAATGGGACACAACCACGGTTGCACGAGGCTCTGGTAACCGACTTGAGTTTCTGCAATCGATCAGGTTTCCGCATTCCATCGGCTTGCTTTATTCGGCATTCACCTATTATCTGGGGTTTAAAGTGAATTGCGATGAGTATAAAGTGATGGGCTTGGCTCCCTATGGAAAACCAGTTTTTGCGGATACCATTTACAAGCACCTGATTGATGTCAAACCGGATGGTTCCTTCCGGCTGAATATGGATTATTTCGGTTTCGGAAGCGGCCTGCACATGACCAATAGTCGGTTTCACACACTTTTTGGAGCCGGTCCCCGCACTAAGGCTTCTGAATTAACTGTATTTCACATGGATGTGGCCTGCTCGATCCAGAAAGTTACAGAGGAAATTCTTTTGCGGCTGGTCAACCATCTCCACCAGACCTACCCTGCCGAAAACCTTTGCCTGGCTGGGGGAGTAGCTCTGAATTGCGTGGCCAATGGTAGAATACTGCGCGAAAGCCCTTTTAAAAACATATGGATTCAACCGGCTGCAGGAGATGCCGGTGGAGCACTGGGTGCAGCTTATGCTGTTTATTACAGCCATCTCAATTGCACCCGGAATTTACAACCGTCGGGCGTTGACAAAATGAACAATGCACTGCTTGGCCCGTCGTTCAATGCAGCCGAAATAGAGGTGGTCCTCCGGAAAAACGGTCTCAGCTACTTACAGCTCGACGATGAACTGTATTTCGGGAAAATTGCCGGCGAGATTGCCAACGGAAAAGTTGTCGGTTGGTTCGATGGTCGGATGGAATACGGCCCACGGGCCTTGGGCTCACGGAGTATTTTGGGCGATGCCAGAAACCCCTCTATGCAAATGACGATGAACATGAAAATCAAGCTGCGGGAGTCGTTTCGCCCTTTTGCACCCGTAATCCTGGAAGAATTTGCAGGTGATTATTTTGATCTTCCGATCTCAAGTCCTTACATGCTTTTGGTCGGAAACCTGAATCGCAAATACCATCTGCCGCTTGATGCTGAACAGAAGAAGCTTTCAGGAATTGGCCTGCTCCGGCAAATTCGCTCAACGGTTCCAGCCATTACTCATGTTGACTATTCGGCAAGGGTTCAAACGATGAATGCAGCAAACAACGGCAGATTCTATAAGCTATTAAGCGCTTTTTATCGGCAAACTGGTTGCCCGCTGATGATCAACACTTCGTTTAACCGGATGGACGAACCCATTGTTTGCACACCCGATGATGCCATCTCCTGTTTCCAGAAAGCGGATATTGATATTCTGGCTATCGGAAATTTTATTGTCGAAAAGAATATCGGATGAATTCCTGGTAATTAATAAAATTGAACGACATGTATTTAAAAACAATTTCGAAGCTTATTATAATTCTGTTTGTAAGTAGTTTATCATCAGGCTGTCAAAATCCTTCAGAAACTAAGATTGATCAGATTGCAGCAAGTTCGTTCGTATTAAAATGGGAAGAGTTCAGCCCATTGATTGCTGACTTCAACAAAAAAGATGAGGAAATTTACGTTCAGCATTACCCAAATTCTAGCGCTGACGAATTTTTGAAAGCAAACATTCCGTACTTTAATTGTCCAGACAAGGAACTGGAAAGAACCTATTATTTCAGGTGGTGGACATTCCGGAAACACATTAAAATGACACCTGCCGGATTCATCATTACTGAATTTCTTCCTGATGTTTCGTGGGCAGGCAAATACAATTCCATTTGCTGCCCGGCGGGTCACCACTTTTACGAAGGAAGATGGCTTCATGATCAGGCTTATCTGGAAAATTACGCCAAATTTTGGTTTTTGGGAGGGGGAGAACCACGCCGCTACAGCTTCTGGGCAGCCAATTCAATGCTGGCCTTTGCTTGCGTTCAGCAAAATAAAAGTCTGATGACTGAATTGCTTCCTTATTTCGATCAGAATTATCTGGAATGGGAAAAAACTCATTTATGTACTGATGGATTATTTCAGCAAACCGACAACCGCGATGGAATGGAAGTGTCGATCGGTGGTTCAGGCAAAAGGGCGACCATCAACTCGTACATGATCGGAGATGCCGAGGCCATTGCTGCAATTGCCGATATAGCTGGAAACAACTCTTTGAAAAAGACCTATAAACACAAGGCTTCAGTTTTAAAAACACTATTGATGACCAAGCTTTGGAACCCAAAAGCAGGATTTTTTGAGACGCTTCCCATCGATTCAGATACTTTGGTTGGAGTTCGCGAATTACATGGGTTCACGCCCTGGTATTTCAATATTCCGGAAGAAAAACACTCATCAGCATGGAAATATTTGCTTATCACAGATGGTTTTAAAGCGCCATTTGGACCAACTACGGCCGAGCAGACCAATGCCGGGTTTAAAGTGGCTTACGAAGGACACGAATGCCAGTGGAATGGGCCAAGCTGGCCGTTCGCAACTTCTGTAACCCTGAAAGCCATGGCCAACCTGTTGCACAATTACAATCAAACGGTTGTTTCGAAATCGGACTATGTCCAACAGCTTAAAACATTTTCTAACAGTCATCGAAGAATAAATGAGGATGGCAAACAAGTTTGTTGGATTGATGAAAACCTGAATCCATTTACGGGAGACTGGATTTCGAGGACGATGCTTAAATCAAAAAATGCTTTGCCCAAAGAAAGAGGCAAGGATTACAATCATTCTTCTTTTTGCGATTTGGTTATTAGCGATTTGATTGGTGTTCAGCCATCGATGAGCAACCGGCTTACCATCGATCCTCTGGTTCCTTCCGAATATTGGGATTGGCTCTGTCTCGATCATGTAAAATACCACAACAAAATTCTAACTATCATTTGGGATCGGGATGGTTCCAAATACCAAAAAGGAAAGGGGTTTTCTGTATTTGTTGACGGTGCACTAAAACACAATTCTGAAGCAATTGAAAGAATTGAAATTCAACTATGACCTATAAAATGAAAAAGCTTATTCTAATATTACTTGCGATTTCCTTAATGCTCACAAGTTCGTTTGCGAAGGAAAACGAAAATCGAAATACGTATTACATTACCAACCAGGTTCCGCTTGTTGCCCAGCCTTATACAGAGCTTCCACTGGGAGCCATCAAGCCACAAGGTTGGTTACTCGAACAACTCAATATTATGAACAAAGGGGCAACTGGTCACCTTGATGAAGTTTTTTCTATGATTAAGAACGATAATGGCTGGTTGGGAGGAAAAGGGGACAGTCTTGAAGCAACTCCTTATTGGCTTGACGGTGCTTTACCGCTTGCCTATCTGTTAAACGACCAACGCCTCAAAGATAAAGTACTGAAGTATGTAAACTGGTCGCTTGAGACTCAACGTCCTTCAGGATATTTTGGGCCAATTACTCAATATGAGCGCAAGAACAATGCAAAAGTGGAAAAAGCAGATCAAGGCGATGATTGGTGGCCAAGAATGGTTATGCTCAAAGTGCTTCAACAGTATTACACTGTAACAGGCGATAAGCGTGTGCCCACGTTTATGACCAAATATTTTCAGTTTCAAATGCAAAACTTAACCGATAACACTTCATTAATAAATCGTTATATCGAGCAGGCTGCAAATTCGCGATGTCAGGAAAATATAATGAGTGTCTATTGGTTGTACAATATAACCAAGGATAAATTTTTGCTTGACCTGGCTGATCGATTATATAAACAAACATATCCATGGACCGATTGGCTTGGAAATCGCAACTGGGTAATAAACGCAGCTGCACAGCAAAATGCTGAAAACTGGATGAGCCGTCATGGTGTGAATGTGGCAATGGGACTCAAAACGCCAGTAATATATTATCAGGCACAGGGAGACCCCAAATACCTGGCAGCCTTGAAAACAGGGTTTAGCGATTTAATGTTACTTCATGGGCTTCCAAACGGTATTTTTTCAGGTGATGAAGACTTACATGGGAATGCTCCAACGCAGGCAACAGAGCTTTGTGCCATTGTAGAGACGATGTTTTCACTCGAACAGGCCATAGCAATTACCGGCGACAATACCTATATGGATGCTTTGGAACGAATGACATTTAACGCCCTTCCGGCTCAAACCACCGATGATTATAATATGCGGCAGTACCTTCAGATGCCCAATCAAGTAATATTAACTGGTGGTGATTATGATTTTTCTTATTGCGAACGGTTGAGCAGTGTATTTGGTGCCCGTACGGGTTGGTATTGCTGCTTAACCAATATGCATCAGGGTTGGGTAAAGTACGTTTCACACCTGTGGTATGCAACGTCCGACAATGGTATCGCCGCATTGGTATATGGCCCCGGAAAAGTAATAGCCAGAGTAGGCAAAGGAAATACTGTTTCAATCAATGAGGAAACAAATTATCCATTCGGAAGCACAATCAATTTAACGATCACCCTTCCGGAAAAGGACACTTTCCCAATCTCATTGCGAATACCTAAATGGTGTACCGAGGCTACTATCTCACTGAATGGGATAAAGTTGCAAACAGAGAAAGGCAATCAAGTCGTTAGAATTGAACGCGAATGGAAAAACAATGATAAGCTTACATTGGAATTCCCAATGCAGGTTTTTACAAGTAATTGGGGAAAAAACTCGCGTGCTATTGAGCGCGGTCCATTAGTTTATGCATTAAAGATTGGCGAAAAATGGGAAAAGAAGGTCGATAAAGAGAAGGGTGAATACTACGATATATTGCCGACAACTCCATGGAATTATGGTATTATAAGCGATGTGATTACCGATCCGGTAAAGAATAGCGCTGTTACAAATAAATCTGTAGTAGGGAATTTTTATTGGAACCAAGCGAATGCACCCATCGAAATTCAGATCAATGCCCGTAAAATCCCAGATTGGACATTGGTAAGAGGTATTCCATACCAACCTGTAACTTCAAGATATGGATTTTATAAGGATGAAGTTGGAGAAACCGAAACGGTAACATTAATCCCTTACGGATGCACAAAATTGAGAATTTCGGCATTCCCGGTAGTTAAATAATGGAATCTGTTTCAATTGGGAAAAGACAAACATTCAGCTAAATATAAATTAATAATCAGTCAAATATGAAAAAACTAATTTTAACAGCACTGGCTATTGCCTTTTTTCTAAACATTTCGTTTGCGAAGGAAAAGGAAAAACGAAATGCGTATTACATTACTAATCAGGCTCCGCTTTTGGCACAGCCATACACCGCCTTGCCTCTGGGTGCAATTAAACCCAAAGGAATGTTGCTGAAAATGCTCGAACTGCAACGGGATGGTCTTTCGGGTCACCTGGACAGCATTTACAATGTCGTTTGCGGCGACAACAATGGATGGCTGGGCGGAACCGGCGATGGTTGGGAACGCGGCCCTTACTGGATCGACGGACTGATACCACTGGCCTATATTCTTGACGACGCCACGCTAAAAGCAAAAGCTCAGAAATGGATCGAATGGAGCATCAAAAATCAGCGGGAAGACGGTTATTTTGGCCCCAACCCTCTGCCTGAAGGATACAAGCAGATTCCGGGTACCCAGCAAGGCATGCGCGAAGATTGGTGGCCAAAGATGGTGATGCTGAAAGTATTGCAACAATATTACACTGCCACAAAAGATGAACGGGTTCTGAAACTGATGTCGAATTATTTCAGGTACCAGTTAAAAACTTTACCGGAAAAGAAACTGGGGTTCATTACCTTTTGGGCCGAACAACGCGGAGGCGATAACCTCGCTGTTGTTTACTGGTTGTACAACATTACCAAAGAAAGTTTTCTACTCGACCTGGCAGAAATTATTCACAAACAAACATTCAACTGGACAGAAATCTATTCCGGAAACGTAATCCGTACGCTTAATCCTCTTCCCAGATTGCATTGTGTAAATGTTGCACAGGGATTAAAAGAACCGGTTATTTATTACCAGCAACATCCGGAACAAAAATATCTTGATGCCGTTAAGAAAGGCTTATCAGCACTGAAGGATTGTCACGGGTTTGTGAATGGGATGTATGGGGGTGATGAACATTTGCACGGAAACGATCCTACCCAGGGATCGGAATTATGCTCTGCTGTGGAGATGATGTACTGTTTTGAAAGTATTCTACCCGTAACCGGCGATGTTTACTATGCCGATTATCTGGAGAAAATCGCCTACAATGTGCTCCCTACACAAAGTACTGACGATTATATGCGAAAACAATATTTTCAGCAACCTAACCAGGTGTTGGTTACCGATGTTGAACGCAACTTTATGGACGATAAGAATGCACGTATTTGCTTTGGCACCACCAGTGGTTATCCTTGCTGTGTGACCAATATGCATCAGGGTTGGCCAAAATTTGTCCAGAATCTTTGGTATGCAACAGCAGGAAACGGTATTGCTGCGTTAGTGTATGGCCCATCAGAGGTAACAGCAAAAGTGTCCAATGGCGAAGAAGTGAGCATTTCGGAAAAAACAGATTATCCGTTCAAAGACAAGATCCAGTTCTCTTTTATGTCCCGGAATTCTGTGAAGTTCCCGTTCCATCTTCGTATTCCGGAATGGTGTAAAAGTCCGTCAATCACCCTTAACGGAAAGGTTATTTCTACAGTGATCAGTAATAATATCGCCGTCATAGATCGTGAATGGTCTGCAGGAGATGTAGTTGAACTGAGCTTGCCAATGGATTTCAGATACAGCTACTGGTACGAAAATTCGCTTGGTATTGAACGCGGACCATTGGTATATGCATTGCGAGTTGAGGAACAATGGCGGGAAATTACCCAGAAAGGTTACGATGATACGTTCTGGGAAGTGTTGCCTAAATCACCCTGGAATTATGCGCTTCAGAAAAGTGAAATTGAGAACAACAACCTGAAGGCTGAAGTGAAAGATCAGATTTCGCTTAATCCATGGAACCTTGAAAATACACCGATCACTGTGAAAATTAAAGCCAACAGGATTCCAATATGGCAATTGGAACGGGGATCAACAGGTAAACTTCCAGTTCCTTCGCATCCAGCCAGAACTGTGGAAAAACAAGAAGAAGAAGTCACGCTGATTCCTTATGGATGCAGCACTTTACGGATTTCTGAATTTCCAGTCTGGGAGAAATAGTGTAATTGAATGCTATAATCCTCGAATACAAGTATCAAAAGATTGCATATAAGAATTTATAGGGAGGCTGAGCTTTTTTGAGTTCAGCCTCTTTTCTTTTTATTCAAATGAATAAATCAGCTTTAGTTTGGTTTTTTTAACTTAATCCCATAGTTTATTTGAGTCGCGGGAATGGATCAAAACCGACTAAAAAATAAATAAATCAGATGTTTCGGTACTTCTTTTTTTCATAATAGTATAAAATTATGAGTAACAGTTTAGACTTGTTCAAACGTTTTCCACAAAATGGATTTGCTGTCTTTTGTTTGAATTCAGATTTTTTTCACTTTAAATAAATTGGTGTAAATAACCAGTAATGAATATTTTCTTTTTTGCTGCAAAAAGTGCATTCCATAAAGATCAGAAAGCCATATGTATTTAATGTAAATGTATAATTATCAGTAGTTTATTATTCTATGGGCATGGGTGTCAAAAGCAACTCAGCAGGTGATGTTTGAAGTCAAATATTAGTAGATTCTGCATAGATAAAAGAGTATTCGTCTATTATCTATGCAAAATTTGCCATATCTGATGGGTTGTTAAAGAATTAAAATGAATGGGCTGGAGCAGTTTGGAATTATTCCGATAGATTTTGAAATGACGATTACGTTAAATGCCCGGCATGAGGTAATACAACAAGTTGGTCTTGCCGGATTATGTCGGGGTGTTTTTTTCAATAAAGCAGCATTCTGCATATCCAGTAACATTTTTTAATGATTCTTACTTATTTTCATTCGGATGAGCCAAATATCAATTTTATTCGGCTCAAATTTTTATTATATTTGAGCCGAATAGGGAAAATAATCGGCTCATGAAATACAACTGGCAGTTACCTGGATGGCCCGGGTTTTCTTTTGATATCACGGATGTTCAGCCTTCTATTCTCGCTTTTGCCAAAGAAACTGGTGAGATAACAGGTATGATTCAAGGATTGCCAAACAACCTGAGGCAGGAAACGCTTTTGCAGTTAATGATGTTGGAAGCCTTGAAAACCTCAGAAATTGAAGGCGAATATATCAGTCGGGAGGATGTACTGTCTTCACTGAGGAACAATCTTGGAATGAACGATCAACCGGTTCCTGTAAAAGACCGGAGAGCTACCGGAATAGCCGAACTGATGACAGAAGTCAGGAAGAGCTTTCAGGAACCACTGACGATAAACATGCTAAAAACCTGGCATAGCCTGTTAATGGGCGGGGCACCGAATATAAATCCGGGAGAATGGAGGAAGGGGAATGCACCCATGCAAGTGATTTCCGGTACTATTGGTCGGGAAGTAGTACACTATGAAGCTCCGCCTTCGAAGCAGGTACCTGCAGAAATGGAAGGTTTTATTGAGTGGTACAATTCATCAGTTTTTCCGTTGAAAGGGGAGATTGCCGAAGGGATATTAAAGTCGGCCATAGCGCACCTGTATTTTGAGTCCATTCATCCTTTTGAGGACGGGAATGGTCGCATAGGCCGCGCGGTTGCGGAAAGAGCGTTATCGCAGTCACTTAATCGTCCTGTCATGCTCAGCCTGTCAAAAACCATCGAAAAGAATAAAAAGGACTATTATTATGCGCTAAAGGAAGCACAACGTTCCCTGAACATTACTCCCTGGATACATTATTTTACCCAGGTTATTCTTGATGCACAGCGTGATGCCAAGTCTACGGTTCAGTTCACTCTAAAAAAGTCCCGTTTTTTTGACCATTACGGGGAAAAGTTAAACGAGCGCCAATCGAAAGCTGTCCTCAAGATGATGGAACAAGGAGTTGATGGTTTCGAAGGAGGAATGACCGCAAAGAAATATATGAGTATAACCAGGGCATCCAAAGCCACGGCGACAAGAGACTTACAGCAATTATACGACTTGGGCATGTTTATCAGAGAAGGAGGGGGAAGATCAGTACGCTATCACCTGAATTTTGATTGATAATACAAATTGCATGATTTGAGGCACTACCAGCAAATAAATTTTCGATTTTTGTATGAGATTTTTCAATAAAATTTATGTGTATTTGTATTATAATGTATTGATATACAGCAATAAATGAACAAAATCGAGATTCCTGAGCTTGGGTGCTTGGTAAGATATTGATGTTCATCCGGATACGGGCGTTGGTTCGATTCCCGGTGGAGTATCAAATATAAAATGATATAAAAATTTATTAAAGAACGAATCAACCCTTTTATTTTGTTCTTATTTACATATACTGAATACCTAGTGTAATTCGACTAGACATTCCACACTGAAAGTCAAATCAGTGTTGCCGTATAAGTACCTTAAATCCTCATTTTTGCTAACTTTTTCTTTCTAAGCAGCGTGCAAAACAATGAATACAAAAATCAGATAATCTGAATTTCATTTGTTAGATTTGTCCGGTCCAATGTCATATATATCCTTTTGTATCTGAATGATATCCGTTGAGCCGAAAATATTAAAAGAATTAAAAGAAGGAAATCACTCTGCCTTTGAAACGGTTTTTAACCGTTTCAGTAAGCAACTTTTTATTTTCTCTTTAAAATATCTGAAATCCGAACAAGCAGCAGAAGATATTGTCCAAGAGGTATTTATAAAAATATGGGACAATCGCAAGGAAATTAAAACCGATACTTCATTTCAATCCTATTTATTTACAATTACACTTAACTCTATCCGAAAATACTTTAACCGTTTATCCCGCCTTAATGAGTTAAAGCATGATATATTATTCGACTTATCTGGAATGAAATCCGACTTCGACGACAGGTCTAATTACCAGTTTATGCTAGATAAACTCGAGGATTTGATATCACAAATGCCTGAGAAAAGAAGAGAGGTCTTCATAAAAAAGAAAATCGAAGAAAAATCGCTTAAAGAAATTTCAGAAGAACTGAATATTACTACCAAAACGGTTGAATACCATATCACCGAATCAATGAAATTTCTGAAAGGTGAGTTCGAAAAACTACAGATTCAAGGGATTATTTTTTTCCATTTGTTTGTTTCTTAAAGCGAAGTTGTAAAGACGGCTTTACAACCGATTGATACAAATCTAAAGGAGCGATAATTGATTTTCTTCAGGTAAAGTTTTTTTCGTTCATTTCACATTTTTTCAGAATTTTCAAAAAAAGTTGGATTTTCCCCTAGGGATCTCAACAGTTATAGGATATAATAGGCAAATTGTTGATTTTAATCGGGAATCCGACATATGGATAAAATTGATTATAAACTTCTGAATAATTTTTCGAAGGGGAATTATTCTTACAATGACTACCTGAAGGTAAAACACTGGTTCACTCAGGTTAAAGATGATGCTGAGATGGAAGAACTGTTATTTGCCGAATGGGGAGAATTGACTGACACTCCAGAATCAAAGTCACTTCACTCCATCTTTGAGAAAATTCAGTACCAAATTTTACTTGAGGAAAAGAATAACGCGAAGAATAGAAGTATCTGGTTCTACTATAAACAAATAGCTGCCGCTTTAATTCCGTTTCTGATTCTTTCGGCCACATGGTTTTTTTATTCCCAACCGGAGAAAAAGATCGTTCAAACTTGGGTCGAAATTAATGTTCCGGAAGGTGCCCGTATAGAGTTTTTACTTCCAGACAGCACAACAGGGTGGCTAAACAGCGGAGCCAAACTGAAATATCCATCTGAATTTTCGTCGCACCGAAAAGTCGAATTGGTTGGAGAAGCCTACTTTGAGGTAAAACATTTGGATAACTCTGATTTTACGGTTGGGGTTAAGGATATGAATATTAGGGTTCTCGGGACGAAATTTAATGTTTCCGCATACTTTAACGAAGCATTTACAGATGTTGTACTGAAAGAAGGTAAGGTAGAAGTAATAGGAACTTCAACTGATTTTAAGCAAATTCTTAAACCTGATGAAAAAATATCCTTTAACCGTGAAACAACTGATTTGAAAGTAAACAAGGTTGATGCAGATTTGTACGCCGCCTGGACCAACGGCTATCTTGTGCTGGATAACGAGCCACTCGAACAGGCAGCAAAAAAGATGGAGAGGTGGTATGGTGCTGAAATCACAATAATTGATGAAAAACTTAAAAATTTTCGGTTTAAGGCCACTTTTAAAGATGAGCCACTTGAGGAGGTATTAAGGTATATTTCGATGACAACACCCCTTACCTACAAAATAGAAAGCCGGGATCAAGACAATAATGGAATAGTAAAAAAGAAACAAATAATAATCTCACTTAAACAATAAAACGCAAAAACAGGAAAGTGTTTGCGGCACTTTCCTGCATGATTGCAGAGCGAGGTACTGTTAATTAATCACTCTAACAAATGTAAATTTATGGAAAAATTTCGAGAACTAAAGGTATCGATATCCTTTTCCGCAAGGGAAGGTTCTGCCTTAAAAAAAATTTTCAGGATGTTGCGATTTACCCTATTCTGCTTTTTTCTCAGCCTGATACAGGTTATGGCATTGGATTCCTACTCTCAACAGACGCGGATTTCAATAAACCAAAACGCCCAACGGCTGGAAGATGTTTTAAAGACTATCGAGGACAAATCGGAGTTCTTTTTCCTGTATAACAGGGATTTGATCGATGTTGACCAAACGGTAAATATCAATGCTACAAACCAAACAATTAAAGAAATTCTGGATGAATTGCTAAAAGGTACAGATATTCACTATTCGGTAGCTAACCGGCAAATTATCCTTTCAAACCTCGACGGCAATTCAGGAGTGACTAACCAGCAACAAAAATCAGTCTCAGGCAAAGTCACCGACAACTCTGGTAGCTCCCTTCCAGGAGTTTCCGTAGTGGTAAAAGGTACTACAACCGGCACCATTACCGATGCCAATGGAAATTATTCATTGACAAATGTTCCGGCCAATGCCATTTTGCAATTCTCATTTGTGGGGATGAAATCGCAGGAAATTGCTGTTGGGAAGAATGCCACAATAAATGTCACTTTAACTGAAGAAACTGTTGGTATAGAAGAGGTGGTGGCAGTTGGCTACGGAACCCAGCGCAAGAAAGATTTAACCGGCTCTGTGGCAGTTGTAAAAACCACCGATTTACGGTCGTTGCCAGTGCCCAGCGTAAGCGACGCCTTGCAGGGACGCGCTGCGGGCGTTCAGGTGATTACTTCAGGAACTCCGGGTAGCGATGCAACTTTCCGTATTCGCGGCGTGGGGACAATCAACAACAGCAATCCTCTGATTGTTATTGACGGATTACCGGTTTCAGGAGGGTTGAACCAACTGAATATGGACGATATTGAATCGCTCCAGGTTTTGAAAGACGCATCGGCCACAGCAATTTACGGATCGCGGGGCGCAAACGGCGTTGTAATAGTGACCACCAAACGGGGCACAGGCGCCCAGTCGCAACTGAATTTCAACTATTCCTACGGGGTTCAGCAAGCAACCAACATGGTTGAAATGCTCAATGCCTCGCAGTTCGCTTCGTTACACAACGATATTCTGGGAAATGCAGGCCTGATTAAAAATCCTGCGTTTATTACTCCTGAAAGCCTTGGTAAGGGAACCGACTGGCTTGGAAGTCTTTTCAGGACTGCACCCGTGCAGAATTATTCCATTTCTTATTCAGGAAACGGTGGAAAGACCAACTACTATATTTCAGGTAATTACTATGACCAACAAGGAATTGTGATCAATACCGGGTTCAAACGCTATACTTTTCAACTGAATACCGATACGAAAGTAAACTCAAGATTAAGGCTCGGGAATAGCCTGACATTGAATAGTGATGTTAAAACAAGCGGTGATTACAGCATCCGCAATGCCATGCTTGCTTTGCCTACCCAACCGGTGTTTCACGAAAACGGAAGCTATTCGGGGCCGGTGGCCCAGCCAATCTATGATGGCGACCTGGTTAACCCGATTGGTTCGGCTAAGACCGTAAAGAATTCAACCAAAGGATATAACCTGATTGGAAACATTTTCGGTGAACTGGATATTTATAAAGGGTTGAAATTTAAATCTACTTTCGGCCTTCAGGCTAATTTTTGGGACTCGCGCACCTGGAGTCCTAAATATCAATGGGATACAAGCAAGAAGGAAAATTCATATTTAGGTCAGCAATACAACAAAAACCTGACCTGGGTTTGGGACAATACTTTTACTTACGAATACACTTTGGGCAGACACCGCATTGGAGCAATGGCCGGTACCAGCGCCCAGGAGAACCGCTTTAACTTTATAAATGGTTCGGTCCAGAATTTTGCAAGCGACCAAACACAGCAATTGGGCAACGGGACCTTGCAACCCACCGTTGGGGGAAATACAGCTAGTTGGGCGCTGTTTTCGTACATGGGCCGCGTGAATTATACCTTTGCCGACAAATATTTGTTGACCACAACCGTTCGCCGCGATGGTTCGTCGCGTTTTGGCGAAGGAAATAAATATGGTATTTTCCCTTCGGCATCGCTGGCCTGGCGTATTTCAGAAGAAGAATTCCTGAAAAAATTCAGTTTCATCAACGACATGAAACTACGTGCCGGTTATGGTGTAACTGGAAACCAGGAGATTGGAAACTATTCTTTTGCATCGGCTTTAAACACCATAAAATACAACTTCAATAACAACGTGGTATCAGCGGTAGTGCCTACGGTAATGCCCAACCCAAATGTGCAGTGGGAAGAACAGCAACAGATGAACATTGGGTTCGATGCAACAATTTTAAACCAAAGAGTTGACCTAACAGTTGATGCCTACCTGAAAAAAACCGACAAAATGCTGGTTCCCATGTCAGTTCCTGTTTCCACCGGATATTCCGACGTATATGTCCCTTCGGTCAACGCCGGGAAAATGGAGAATAAAGGGATTGAGTTTACCGTTAATACCCGGAACCTTACCGGGAAACTGACTTGGAACTCCTCGCTCAATGTATCATTCAATCAGAATAAAGTTTTGAGCATTAACGATACGATCCCGATGCCGAGCGGGAGTATTGGGTTGAACCAGAACCTGGCATTAATTCAGGCGGGGCAACCCGTTAATTTCTTTTACGGATTTAAAACCGACGGTATTTTCCAATCGCAGGCTGAAGTTGACAGCCATGCCGTCCAGGTTCCAGGAAATGATCCGTACAACCGAACTTCGGCGGGCGATATCCGTTTCGTCGATTTAAACAACGATGGGATAATCAACGATAAAGACCGCACCTATTTGGGAAATCCAAACCCAACCATCCTGTTCTCGTTTGCCAACAATTTCACTTACAAAGGATTCGATTTAAGTATTTTCCTGCAGGGGATTGCCGGAAATAAAATATGCAATGCCAACCGTTTCTGGAGCGAAGCAATGGCCGTTGCTCAAAACCAGACGACTGAAACATTGAACCGATGGACCGGTCCGGGAATAAGCAACACCATGCCAAGAGCGGTTTTTAACGACCCGAATAAAAATACAAGGCCTTCAGACCGTTACATCGAAGACGGATCGTACCTAAGGATCAAAAATGTGACTTTGGGTTATACCATTCCAAAATTCCTGATGGAAAAGGCGCATCTCTCTTCGGCTAGGTTCTATGTTTCGGCACAAAACCTCCTCACATTCACCAAATACAAAGGATTCGATCCTGAGATTGGTCCAAGTGGAACAAATGCAAACAGCGGCAGTGGCATCGACAACAATGTTTACCCATTGACCCGCACATTTACAGTTGGCGTTAATCTTGGATTCTAACCATCTAAAAAACGAAAAACAATGAAACTCAAAAAATATTTTTCAATTGCGATACTTGTCTCACTCATTTTTGCATGCAGCGAAGACTTTTTAACCAAATCGCCTGAAGACTCGATTAATACGTCCAACTTCTTTCAGACTGAAACCGATGCGGTAACTGCAATTAACGGCGCCTACCAGCCATTGCAATGGCCCAAACTTTACAACATGCGCATGTGGACAACAGATATTATGGCCGGGAACAGTATCGTGGGCGCTGGCGGTGGCACCGATGGTATTGAAACACAGGATGAGGCAAACTTTGTAACTGCATCCGATAACCAGGGAGTTTTGGATTTATGGCGCGGCCCATGGCCAGGCATCCTTCGCTGCAACATCATTTTGCAAAAGGTTCCGGGAATGAACATCAGCGAAAGTGTAAAAAACCGGGTGTTGGGCGAAGCATACTTTTTGCGTGCGCACTACTATTTTATCCTGGTCAGGTTTTTTGGTGATGTGCCTTTGACCCAGAAACCCGTTGAGCCGGGAGATGACCTGCGGCCCTTCAGAACACCCAAATCGGAGGTTTACACCCAAATTATTTCAGACCTGAATCAGGCAATTACGTTATTACCGCCGAAAGAGCAATATACAGGCGATAATGTTGGCCGTGCATCAAAAGGATCGGCCACTGGTATGCTGGCCAAAGTGTACCTGACTTTGGGCAATTGGCAAAAAGTAGTGGATTTATGCGACCAGGTGAAGGCTCTCGGATATTCGCTAAACGCCAAATACGGCGACAACTTTAGTTCGGCCACCGAGAACTCCAAAGAATCGCTGTTCGAAATCCAATACGTGGGCAATGCGGGCATGGGGTTCTGGAGTAATGAGAATCAGGCCTCCTGGCTTAGCACTTTTACGGGCCCGCGCGGTTCCGATTTGGTTGCCGGAGGCTGGGGATGGAACCAACCTACCCAGGAATTCATGAATTCGTATGAGGCAGGCGATTTACGTAAGGATGTTACCGTTTTGTATGACGGTTGCCCAAAATTTGATGGCAAGGATTACAAAAAATCATGGTCGATGACCGGCTTCAATCTTCGTAAATTCTTAGTTCCCCTTTCGGCTGTAAGTTCATACGACAATAGTCCCCTTAATTTTCCAGTGCTGCGTTATGCCGATGTGCTGCTTATGAAAGCTGAAGCGCTTAACGAACTTGGCCGTACTGCCGAGGCTGTGGCGCCTCTGAATGAAGTGCGCAGCCGTGCCGGTTTGGGAAACGTTACCGGTTTGTCGAAAGATGCTTTCCGCGAAAAGGTGTTGCACGAACGCCGGATGGAACTGGCATTTGAGGGACAACGCTGGTTCGACCTGATCCGGATAAACAATGGCCAGTATGGCATCGATTTCCTGAAATCAATTGGTAAATCGAATGTAAGCTCGAAATTCTTGTTGTTCCCGGTTCCGCAGAAAGAAAGGGACGCCAACCCGAACCTGACTCAAAATACCGGATATTAATTCCTGTCATTCACTTCAATTAAATCACAGAAAAAATGAAAAACCTAAATATAAAGCGCATTTTCAGGCAAAATGCCCAACGGTTATATTCCAGAATTGGCCTGATAGCCGTCCTATTCATGCTGGCCACTTCATGCGAGCAATACGATGAATTCAAAATTCAAACAGCAGAACCTTTGGCTTTGAGTGCAACTAAAAGTGAGCTGGTTTTGACCCAGAAAGAAGATGCAAACAACGCGGTTAATTTTAGCTGGACAACCGGGACCAATCAGGGCACAGGAGCTTCAATTTCTTATGTCCTGAAGATTGATAAAAAAGGGAACAATTTTGCCAATCCGGTAAGCTTTGTCATGGGTAAAGGTATTTATTCGAAAAGTATAACAGTTGCTGCGCTAAACGATTACCTCTTGAATACATGGAAAGCAACGCCAAACGCGGTAACACAACTCGAGGCAAAGGTTGAGGCAACAGTTTCATCGAATCCGGAAACAAAAGATGTGGCAGGGTTTAACTTTTCGGCAACTCCTTATCAGCCCGTTTCCAAAACCCTATACCTGACCGGAAGCGCATCATCCAACGGGTGGGATGCAAGCAAGGCCACCGCCATGACTCCGCAAAGCGATCCGACTGTGTTTGTTTACCAGGGAGCTTTGAGCGCCGGCGAACTGAAATTCATCACCACCTCCGGTCAATTGCTCCCGTCGTACAATGAAGGGGCCGATGATTCGCACATTGTTTACCGGGCTGCTGACAGCCAACCCGATAACAAGTTTGCAATCAGCGAAACAGCCGTTTACAAAGTGACTGTGAGTTTATTGGACCTGACTGTTTCAATCAAAAAAATGGACTTACCGGCTTATGATAAAATCTATATGGTGGGCGATGCAACTCCCAATGGCTGGGACATTTCGAACGCTACTCAGTTGGTACAAAACACCGAAAATCCGTACATCTTCACTTATTCAGGAGTGATGAAAGCAGGTGATTTCAAATTCCCGGTAAACCGCAACAGCGATTGGGGCCAGGATATGTATATGAAAACTGACGACACGCACATGTACCTGCACAAAGGCGGAGCTTCGGATGACAACAAGTGGACAATTGCCAAAAAAGGTTATTACAACATTACCCTCAACCTGTTGGACAATACCATCTCGATCAACCGGCTGAAACTGTATATGGTTGGCAGCGCAACTCCAATTGGCTGGAGCATTGATAAAGCGGTTGAAATGACGGAAAATGCAACCGACGGGTCGATCTTTACTTATACCGGGCCAATGGTTGCCGGTGAATTCAAATTCCCGGTAAACCGCGATACGAGTTGGGGCCAGGATATGTACATGAAAACTGACGACACACACATGTACCTGCACAAAGGCGGGGCTTCCGATGACAACAAGTGGAATATCACTTCGGAAGGAAATTATGTGATTACGGCTAATGTAGAAACACTGTCAATTGCCATTCAAAAGCAATAAGGATTCAGGGTTGCCCTGTCTGACCAGGGCAACCCTCATTTACCCGGTTTCGCTGAATTCAATGAAATGAAGTTGAGAAGTATCTGTTTATTCGTATTGGTTGCAAGCTTTTGCTTCGGATGTAAAAACAATGAAGATGATGCAAATGTGACACCTCCTGATTTTCCTGCAAATCAGGCGGGTCCATTATATAACAATGTGGCCCTAGCAACTGATAAAGCGGTTTACAACCCGGGCGACGAAGTTACTTTTACCATCGACAATTCCACGCTTCCAGCTTCGGCAAAAGTGAGGTACAAATACCTGAACTCGATTCTTTCGGAGGTTTCGTTAACCGGTTCAACCTGGAAATGGAAAACTCCCGAAACCGATTACTGTGGTTATATGGCCGAGGTTTATTCAGCAGAAAACAGTGTGGAAACAATATGTGCGACCATTGGGATCGACGTCTCCTCGAACTGGAAAAAGTTTCCGAGATACGGGTTTCTGTCCAGATTTCCGCAGTTAAGCGATATGGAAATAAATGGGGTAATCAGCAATCTGAACCGGTACCACATCAATGGCCTGCAGTTTTACGATTGGCAAAATAAACACCACAAACCGCTGCCGGTAACAGGTTCAACGCCTGCCGTTACCTGGAAAGACATTATAAACCGCGACGTTTATTTCAGCACGGTTCAGAAATACATCGCTTCGGCCCACAGCTACAACATGAAAGCGATGTTCTACAATCTGGTATATGGCGCCTGGGATAATGCCGAAGCCGACGGCGTTCAGAAGGAATGGTATGTTTTTACGGATAACACGCATGTCAACAGAGATTTTCATCCGCTTTCATCTCCTTTTTTGAGCAATATTTATTTGCTTGATCCGTCGAATGCTGCCTGGCAACAGTACTTGATCAACGAGAACAAAAAGGTTTATCAATACCTTGCGTTCGATGGGTTTCACATGGATCAGTTGGGCGACAGGGGAGCCCGATACACGTATGACGGATCTAACCTGAACCTGGCGGAGACATTTAAACCCTTTATCGAAGCGGTAGAAGCTGACGCACCTCAAAAAAGCATCGTAATGAATGCGGTTGCTCAATATGGACAGAAAGGCATTGCAGAGTCGTCTGCCGATTTTCTATATACCGAAGTATGGAGCCCATTCGACAGTTACAGCGATCTTTCCAACCTGATTCAGCAGAACAACGCCTTCAGCAACCAGACAAAAAGCACAGTGCTTGCAGCCTACATGAACTACGACCTGGCCAACAACAAAGGTTATTTCAATACACCGTCGGTGTTGATGGCCAACGCGGTGGTTTTCGCCTTTGGCGGCGCACATCTCGAACTGGGCGAGCACATGCTCGGGAAAGAGTATTTTCCGAACAATAACCTCGACATGAAAGATGACCTGAAAAGTTCGCTGGTTAATTACTACGATTTTCTGGTTGCCTACCAGAATTTGCTTCGCGACGGAGGCACGTTCAACAGCGTCACACTGACTTCGGCTGACAGCAAAATGATGCTTTCCAAATGGCCGGCATCGCAGGGAACCGTTGCTGTTGCCGGAAAGAAGAAAGGTGACAATCAGGTGATACATTTAATCAATTTTACGAATTCAACTACGCAGAATTGGCGCGACAGCAAAGGAATTCAGGTGGTACCGGTCAAGATTAAGGATGCGAAGCTTGTTCTGACCAGCGATGCTTCCGTTAAAAGAATATGGATCGCTTCGCCGGATATTACAGGCGGTGCACCGCGCTCCCTGAAATTTGCACAAACCGGGACCAACGTAAGTTTTATCCTTCCTGAACTCCGGTATTGGGATATGCTGGTGGTTGAATATTAAAATCAAAACAAGTCCAATGAACAACTTTATATTTCGATTTCTATTTCTTGTAATTCTTTTTTCAACCCAAACATTTGCACAAGGCAAATTGCTGGTTGGCAACTGTCTTTCTTATGAAGTGAAGGGCAATCAGGCTGTTTTTACCTGTGAAAATAGCATCAGGGTTCAACTCGAACTGGTAAGTTCCGGTATCCTGAAATTCTGGTACGATCAGGATAATTTCAGAAGGAACAACGAATCGTTTGCAGTGATAAAAAAAGGTGATGAATCCGCCCCGATGAATATTTCAGAACAACCCGGCAGTTACGAGGTTTATACCGGCGACCTGATTGTCCGGATCAATAAATCACCCTTCCAGATTCGCATCTTCGACAAGTACCAGAAGTTACTGATGGAAGATTTCCAGAACACGGGATTCGAAAGGGATTCGCTGAAAATAAGCAGTTTCAAAACACTTCGCGAGGGCGAACGGATTTATGGCCTTGGCGAGAAAAACGGGCCGATCAACCGGGTTGGAAACCGGTTTAAAATGTGGAACAGCGACAAACCATGCTACGAAGTGAACGAAGATCCGCTGTACAAAAGCATCCCGTTTTTTATGAGCAGCGCCGGATATGGAATTTTCTTCGACAACACGTTTAAAACCGAATATGATTTTGGCGTTACCGACAAGAACTGCTACTCCTTTTCGGCCCCGGGCGGCGAAATGATTTACTATTTCATTTTTGGCCCGACTTACAAACAAATCATCGGCCGGTACATGGAACTGACTGGGAAACCAATCATGCCTCCAGCCTGGGCGCTCGGTTTTTCGCAATGCCGCGGAATGCTCACCAACGAAAAACTGACCCGCGAAATCGCCAGCGGTTATCGCGACCACCAGATACCATGCGACATTATTTACCAGGATATTGGCTGGACACAGCATCTTCAGAATTTCGAATGGAATCCTGAAGCTTATCAGAATCCGCGCGCAATGGTAGCCGACCTGGCAAAAATGGGCTTCAAAATAATTGTTTCGCAAGACCCGGTGGTTTCAAAGGGCAACTCGACTGACTGGCATTCAACAGATACTTCTGACGCCCGGGCGCAATGGCAGGAAGCCGATTCGCTGGGTTATTTTGCCAAAGATATCCGCACCGGGAAAACCTACGACATGCCCTGGCCCTGGGGTGGTAATTGTGGTGTGGTCGATTTCACCAAACCTGAAGTGGCCGACTGGTGGGGAACTTATCAGCAAAAAGTACTGGACGACGGCGTTCGGGGATTCTGGACCGACATGGGCGAACCAGCCTGGAGCAACGAAGAAAGCGCCGACCGCCTGTTTATGAAGCACCATTTGGGGATGCACAGCGAAATCCACAATGTATATGGATTAACCTGGGACAAAGTGGTAACCGAACAATTCGAAAAGCGCAATCACAACCGGCGCATTTTTCAGATGACACGTGCCGGTTTCGCCGGAATGCAGCGCTATACGTTTGGCTGGTCGGGCGATTCGGGCAATGGCAACAATGTACTTGACGGCTGGAATAAACTGGAGCATCAGGTTCCGGTGGCGCTCTCGGCCGGGATGTGCGGAATCCCGTTCTGGAGTTGCGACATATCGGGCTATTGCGGCGACATCAAAGATTACGAAGCCATGAGCGAATTGTATGTGCGTTGGTTGCAGTTTGGAGCATTCAACCCGCTAAGCCGCATTCACCACGAAGGAAACAATGCCGTTGAACCCTGGCTCTTTGGCAGTCAGGCCGAAACGATCTGCAAACAAGCCATCGAACTGAAATATCAATTGTTTCCGTACATCTACACCTATGCCCGTCAAGCCTACGATACCGGCCTGCCACTCATGCGGGCTCTGATGCTCGAATATCAGGATGACCCGGAAACCTTTAACCTGAACTCCGAATTCATGTTTGGCAAGGAATTACTGGTCGCCCCGGTGGTCGAAAAAGAAGCCACCGTCAAAAAAATATACTTACCTGAAGGTGAATGGATTGACTTCAACAATCCGCGGAAAAGTTTTCAGGGGAAACAGTGGATCGATTACCCGGTTTTGCTAAGCACAATCCCGATTTTTGCAAAGCGTGGTTCTGTTATCCCGCAAATGCCGGTGATGCAATATATTGGGGAGAAGAAAAATGCACCGGTTTGGTTCGAGGTATTTCCGGCTACAGAAGGCCGTTCGGCCACTTTTTCGCTCTATGAGGACGATGGCGAAACCAACAATTACAAAAACGACCATTGCAATAAAACCGAGGTGAAATGTGTATCGGCTAATGATGGTTGGGAAATCAGCGTACAGCACCGAAAGAACGAATGGAAGCCTGAACAGGTCCGTAATCTGGGTATCAAAATACACCTAGAGCAGGCTCCCAAAACAGTTGCATTTAATTCGGAAAAACTGAAGCAAACCAATCACGAAAAACTGGGAAAAGGCTGGTACGAAACTTTAGAAAAACCCGTTTGGAGTTGGGATAAACAAACGAATACCTGTTGGGTAAAATGGCAGGACAACGAATCTCCGGCTGAAATTACAATCAAAAAACAATAAGCAATTAATCAGGAAAGTTAGTCACGAAGGCACTGTTTTGATATTTAGTAAAACGTGAAGAATCAGGGGTTTTTCACGTTCTACTAAATATTGCAGAATTCGATGAAGGATATGAATTTCTGGATCGGGGATTTTCATCTTAATGTCAAAATTGTTTTTTATTTGAAACACTATGTCTAATGTTGTTGATAATAAACAATAATTGATGAAAACAAAGAAACAAATTTTACTCCCGAAGTTTCAGAAGATGCTGGAGCAGATGGGTGAAAATATCAAACTTGCCTGAAAACGAAGAGCCCTGACAACAATACAGGTTGCAGAACAGGCTGGTATTAACCGTTCAACGCTCTATTACATTGAAAAAGGAACCCCAAGTGTTGCATTGGAGGCTTATTTCAACGTCTTCCATGTATTGGGCTGCAGGACGACTTTCTGAAACTGGGAGCCGATGACGAAATTGGGCGAAAATTGCAGTATTTGAATTTAATTGGGGAATAGGTTATGGCAGATATCATAGATTTGTATGTACGCGACGGTAAAGAAATAACCTCTCCAATGATGTATAACAATTTCCCAGAAGTACAAGTTAGTTCTTCTGCAAAAGTAATTTTATGCGAAAACCATTAGAAAATGATACTTTTTGCATAAAAGTACTAACAAATCAATCAGATTAATTCTGTAACTACCACATGAAGAGTGCTTTGAATTTTAAATACAAATCAATTGTTGCAGTGGTTATTACAGTAATCCACAGTGAAATAATTCACTCGGCAAAGGTTAGGCATAAGTTATTCTCTGATGTAGCAGTGAGAATATTCTTTATTCCCAAGTTATATCCGGTAACATTTTTTGATAGTTCTTACTTATTCCCATTCGGATGAGCCAAATATCAATTCTATTCGGCTCATAAAATACAACTGGCAGTTACCTGATTAGTAAAGCAAAAAAGAATTCTTTAGAATTTTGGATAGATAAAGGAATCAGTATGATGAAATAAAAGACAATGCAACGAACAAGTTCAATCATCTTTGATTTGAATCACAAATCAAATAAAGTCATTATTTTCGTTAAATTATAGATATGATTAAAATATCTTCAGGAGCTAAAAGACCTGAAAATTGGTCTTTTAGCTCTCTATCTTATGGCAGATAATCATTTTAGCTCCCGAAAGAACTCGCCGAAAGAAAGAATGCGCTCACTATTCCGTTTATTAAACAGTAAGTGTTCAAAGTCTCTTTTTTTGATGCTCAAATCCACTGTTTTTAGCATTTCATTTGTAGCAACCTTTAGTTCTTCAAGGTCGCTTATCCCGTGTTTTTTTGTCAGAAATGTATAATCGGGCTTGGTTTGGCCAAGTAAAAACATGGCATCGTAAAAATCACGTCCTTTGTGGCGGGTAAGCATTGCTGAAAGTTTCATAGAGCAAAGCACCCCATCCGAAGGCACCGGAAAAGGAAAATAGAAGCCACATCCCTTAACATTGACCATCATGGGTTCATATGGTATCAGTTGGTCCTGGCTTTCAACCTTGATTAGAAATCGTTCATCCCGGTGTCCGGTCAGACCTAATTCGAATAAGAATTCAGGGAAATGGATGTTCCTGCGAAAAGCCTTCAGCCTATCATTTTCACGGTCACGAACTTCTGCATGAAATCCACTGCGTTTTAAAAAGAGCAGAACAGCATCAGTCATGGCCAGAAATTCTTCTTTTGAAAGATTCTTGCAATCAAAATCCAAATCTTCAGAGAATCGGTCAATCCCTTTAACAAGTCGAAGATTTGTGCCGCCAATAAAAACGATCTTTCCAACATACGGAGTAGCTGAAAGAAAATCGAGAATGAGTAGCTGAAGATATTCTTTCAATATGTGTTTCTGAAAAGAAGCATCATTTCTTATTTCCGGCGGGAAATAATTCCTTATCAGGTCAAGTTGTATCATAAATTGTAGATATTAATCAGTAATTTAAGTCTGATTGCCAATGCCTTATTCTCATACTTCAAGGCATATTCTTCCAGTAATCTTAAGTCGAGCTCATCATGCAGAAAATCTTCATCCAGTCGCAGATTTTCCAATTCTTCTGCCGTGTTATAGAATGGATAAAGATACAGCAGGTCAAGCAAAGCTTTTTCAGGTTTGGCAAGTTGAAAAGTCCGGCCACCGGCAATGGGCTTGAGATCATAACCAAACATCAGGTTTTCTTTTATACTCTTGTAACTATACTCCCCAAAACCATTACTGAAACTTACAGTTTTTAGCGTGGTTACACTTGTTATCTGTACGACAGCTTCAGGTATCATTCCATAAAACGACAGTGCTGTATGCAAACTCACGTAAGAAGGTCGGTAGATTCGATTGGCAAAATACAATGCAAAATCAGGCTGGCTTTTATAGTCCGGAAATGTATAATAACCCTGCCGCAAACGAAGAAGGAGTCCCTTGTTGACCCAACGCACGAAATTATTCCGGTCAAAGTCTGGTCTCCACGCATAAACCTGGTGAATGCTGAAACATCCCAGATCAAACATTCTGTTTTTGAATTCCAGGTAATTCATTCCTGTATTTTCTATGGATTTAAAAAAAATCTAAAATATATTTCTGTTTTGCAGTAAAAATAGTGCATTTCAGAAATATATCAAAATTGAAATATAAATATCGATGCAGACTTTGAAATGCCCTGTGCTTTTGTCACAATTACATTTGTTGTTTATTTAAAACATTTCTCTTCTTTTTGTTGAAAATAAGCAACATTGCCTGAGTGCGTGAAAAATCTATCTCACTTTTTAAAAGTGGGTATTAAGAATGAAAACAAGACAAATGTCGCATGAAAGTAGCCCTGGCTTTCCCGACAAACAATTCAACACGTTGATCATGTGTTTATAATTCTGAAATTTTAATACCTTATCGCAACACACATTACTGTAATGCAAATTGCAATAATTGATTCTGCAAGAGTTGAAGCATGATTGATTCTTTAAAACAGTAGTGTAAAATATTCTTTATTTTCAGATAATAAATTTTCGATTTTTGAATGAGATTTCTCAATAAAATTTATGTATATTTGTAGTATAATGTATTGATATACAGTAATCAAGGGGCAAAATCGAGACCCCTGAGTTTGGGTGCTTGATAAGATATTGATGTTCAGCCGGATACGGGCGTTGGTTCGATTCCCGGTGGGACTACTGAAAATCAAGTTAAATAGCTGTATTACAATGTAATATGGCTATTCTTATTTTTGGTAACATCAAAAACCAGCAACCTTTCTCAAAATTTTCTGAAAATATTACTGTAAAACAGTAATATTATACCGGAATTAACTAAACCAATACCATCATGATTAAACTCTCAGCATTATTAATCTGTATATTTTTTATAACCGGAATTGGCTGGTCGCAAAAGCCGGTTAAGTTGTCGGTTACTGATAATCTTTCTGCTGTAAAATCCGCTGAAATCGGCGGATATGTTGGACACCGGCTTGACGGTTCGTATCAAAACCGGATTCTTGCACAGGATATCGATCGTTTGGTAGAACCATTTAAAAATCGTACCGAAACCAGCTGCTGGCAAAGCGAATTCTGGGGAAAATGGTTTACTTCGGCTGTTTTAGCCTATCGGTACAAGCCTGAACCTCAGTTAAAGGCTATTCTTGACAAAGCTGTTGACGGATTAATCAGCACTCAGTCGGCCGATGGATATATCGGGAATTATGCCGATGATAAACACCTGGCAGCCTGGGATATCTGGGGCCGTAAATATTGCATGTTGGGTTTATTGTCTTATTACGATCTTACCGGAGAAAAGAAGTCACTGAATGCTGCATCCAAAATTGCAGATCACCTGATGAAAGAACTGAATGATCGCAATGCATTAATTGTAAAGCTTGGAAATCATCGAGGAATGGCAGCCTCGTCGGTACTCGAGCCCATTTGCCTTTTGTATGTCCGTTCGGGCGAAAAGAAATACCTCGATTTTGCTGAAGAGATTGTTCGTCAGTGGGAAACTCCTGATGGACCTCAGTTGATTTCAAAATCGACAGTCGATGTGGCCAATCGCTTTCCAAAACCACAAACCAACTGGTACGGCTGGGAACAGGGACAAAAAGCTTACGAGATGATGTCGTGCTACGAAGGATTGCTCGAACTGTACCGCATTACCGGCAAGCCTGAATATAAAAAGGCCGTTGAAAATACCTGGGAAAGTATTCGTGAAACCGAAATCAATGTAGCTGGTTCTGGTTCTTCTGTGGAGTGTTGGTTTCATGGGAACGAACATCAGGATCATCCAATCCATCACTATCAGGAAACTTGCGTAACCGCAACTTGGATTAAACTCAGCCAGCAATTGTTACGCCTGACCGGCGAAGCCAAATATGCCGATGCCATTGAGCAAACCTATTACAACGCCCTGCTTGGTTCAATGAATTTAGACGGGTCGGATTGGGCTAAATATACGCCCTTGTCGGGTCAGCGCCTCGAAGGTAGCGAGCAGTGCCATATGGGCCTCAATTGCTGTGTGGCCAGCGGTCCGCGCGGCTTATTTACTTTCCCATTAACGGCAGTGATGTGGGCTCGTGGTGGTGTTCAGGTTAACTTTTTTGCTGATGGAACTTACGAATTGCCAACTCCCGGAAAGCAAAATCTTAAAATTATCCAAAAAACCAGTTATCCTGAGAGTGGAAAAATACAACTCACGGTTCAGTTGGATAAACCTGAAGAACTTTCAATTTTAGTAAGAATACCGGAATGGAGCGCCAACTCGTCGCTCGAGGTAAATGGTGAAAAGGTAGTTGCCAGGGCCGGACAATTGGCGGCAATTCAACGTCAGTGGAAAACAGGCGATTTAATTGAACTGAACCTGGATATGCGCGGCCGGGTTGTCCGCATGGGATCAGAATCCGAAAGTGTAGCTATTTTTCGCGGACCGGTTTTGCTTTCGCGTGATTCGCGCTTGGGAGAACCAGAAATCGATGCCGTTATCAGTCCTATTACCGACAAAGATGGTTTTATCGAACTGGAACCCGCTGCAGAAAAAAATCCGGAACTCTGGATGGAATTTAAAGTTCCGTTTATGCCTGAATCGTATCTGGAAGGTGGTCCAAAGCCAATAAAAGTTGCGCTTTGCGATTATGCTTCGGCCGGAAATTCCAAGGAAGGACATCCATTCTTTAAAGTATGGCTACCTCAGTTGTACGATCCGCGTAAATAGAACTTGATTTCAAAATTTGACTAAGTAGTCGCTTTGCGGAAAATAAAATTGCCAATTATTCCCTTAAATCGATAAGGGAATAATTGGCAATTTTATTGTTGTTAATCAATTTTTTCGGCCGAAGGCGGCGCATCATTCACGTCACTTCCCCAGCTTCGGTTGGCTTTCGGGCCCATCTTTAGTATGAGTTTTCCTCCTGAAATCAGGTCGGTGTGCGAGAACCATGGTTTGTTCCAGGCTTGTCCGTTCAAAGTGGCCGACTGGATGTACTTGTTTTCTTCGGAGTTATTCTGAGCTTCAATCTCGAAGAACTTGCCATTACCCAAATCAATTTTCACATCGTCGAACTGTGGACTGCCAATGTTGTAAACCGGCATTCCTGGGGTGACGGGGTAAAAACCCATGTACGAGAACACCACGAACGAAGTCATGCCGCCGCCATCTTCATCACCGGGAACACCCATCAAATCGTTGCGGAACCAGAATTCGAGCAGCGAGCGGATGCGTTTTTGGGTTTTCCACGGTGCACCGGCATAGTTGTACAGATACGGAATGTGCAGCGATGGTTCATTGGCCATCGAGAATTGACCTACGTTACCGGTATGGTCGGGCAGTTGGGCATAAAAATCGAATTTACTTTTCCCCAAAGGTTGCGAGAACATGGCGTCGAGGTTGTTCACGAACTTCTCACGTCCGCCCATCAGGCTGATCAAATCGCCCACATTGTGCTGAACGTCCCAGCGGTACACCCAGGCATTGTTTTCGTCGTACGAATCACGGGCACCCAATCCTCCTGAAAACACGTAATCAAACGGCTCAATAAAATTGCCATCAGCATCTTTCGGATGGAAGAACCCGGTTTTCGTATTAAATACGTTACGGTAGTTGTAGGCACATTTCAGGAAGTATTTGTAATCGTCGGTTTTGCCAAGCTCTTTGGCAATTTGCGACAGGCACCATTCGTCGTACGAAGTTCCCAAAGTCACCGCAATTGGCTGGCGTTTTTCAAATCCGTGCACCTCTGGAAAAGTTTCCTTTTCGCCTGGGTTCAAGGCCGGAATGTAACCATGATCTTTGTAAAAATCATTCAGCTTTCCGGCCGGAACGCCCGACCACGGAGCCAGTGTTTTCTCGGTAATTCCACCTTTGCAGGCGGTATAAGCTTTTTCAAGATCGAAACCGCGAAGTCCTTTGCGATAAGCATCAATGACCGAAGCCACGCCATGGTTGGAGTTCATGCGGCGGCTGTCTCCGGTAATTTCAGGAAAAGTTGGCCACCAGTTATGCTCCATCTGTCCCGACATTTCGACAAACGAATGCAGGATATTTTCTTCCTTCTTCGGATCGAGCAAAATACGCAAGGGGTGATGGGCACGGTAAGCGTCCCAAATCCAGTCGTCGGTGAAAAACGGAGTTCCGTTGTCGGAATGAATTTTCCCGTCGAAAGCGCTGAAATAACGTCCATCTTCCGAAATGCAAACAGGGCGCTCATAAGTACGATACAGCGAGGTATAAAAGATCGTTTTCCCATTGTCAGTGTTTCCGCTCACTGCAATTTTTCCCAGCGCTTCATTCCATACTTTCCGACCGGCTTCCTGCAGCGATTTCAGGTCGGATTGGGCAACTTCGCGCTCCATATTTTTACGTGCCTGTGCTTCGTCGATAAACGAAATCCCATAGCGCAAACGAACGGTTTTCAAATTCTTGCCGTATTTCAGCACCACACAGGCATTCCGTCCTGAAGCCTCTTTCCCTTCAGCCAAACCGTTTTGTTTCAGCACCAAAACCTGTTCAGGGGATTGTTCAGGCTTTAAATAAAGAAATACGCGGGTGTTGTTTTCGAGCGACTGCGAGCCGGAAATGGCCTGTCCGTCCCATTTCATTGAGCCATTCCGCGAGTTCAGCACCAGGTAGGCCGGGGCATCCTGCCCGAAGTCAATTTCGTACATGGCCGACTGGTGCGATAAGGCGAACCGAACGTCGGTCTGCTGATCGTCGAGGTAAACCGAATAAGAATATGGAGTCAGCTTTTCCTGGTCGTAGCTGTACAAAACAACCGGTTTCAGGTCTTTTTCATCTCCCTGGAACGGGCTTAGGTTGAAAGCCGAACTTCCACGGTGGCTGGTTATTTCCAATGGCAGTCCACGAAGCAATTCGCCGGTGTAATCGCCCCTTTCAGGATAAACCCGAAGCAAGCTATTTGGCAGATGGATGGTTGGGAATGTGGGCACCAACAAGTGACTGATGTTTCCCATGTAAGGATTAACATAGTCGACCGGATCTTTACCCGCCGCATTGCCTTGAAGCCAACCCGCTGATAATAATGAAAGAAGCACCAGATACAGGCTCTTTTTAAATCGAATGGTTATCATTTGTTTTAGTTTAGGATATTGGTTCAAATATATGTTTTCTCCGGCTTTGGATTGCGCTGAAAGCTGAAGTTCTCAAATAAGAATATTGATTTTTTGTAAATGGTTCTCACGAGTCTTTTTCAACATAGTCCTGACCTTTTGTTAGTTTTGCCTGAGGCTGTGCGTTTTGGTGAAGCGCCTTGAAGGAATATTTAAGTTCTGATTGTTTTTAGGTTTAGTAATTTCATCGGATTTTAAGATGGGCATAAGGACATTTCATAAAAAACACGTATGAGATTTAAACTGAATATTAATAGGTTGTTTTTAATCGGGAGCTTTTTGCTGGCGGTTGCTTTGCCCGGTAAGTCTCAAACAAACATGGTGTTTTATCCGCTTGATGAGCAAATAAATTCATCGGGCATGAACCCTTCGTTTTTAACTAAGCAAAACCGATTTACGTTTAGCATTTTTCCTTTGTCGGGACTGAATGTAGGGTACAATAATCAGCAGGCTGTTAAAAATATGCTGACAGACTTTGTGCGGGGAGACCAAACCAACGAACAGTTTCGCGAGGTTTTTAACAGCATGATCGAGCTCGAGCTATTTTACCAGCGGCTGGAAGACAACCTGGTAAGTTTAGGTTACAACTCATCGCTGGGATCATTCGATTTCAGGATAAAAGAAAATATACAGCTCCTGACGGATGTTAAAAATAATTTCTCCGAGTTTTTAATTAATAACACGGCGCAATCAATTGCTCTTGGCACTCCGGAATCTTTTCCGGCGTTGGCGCTGCATTACCGCGAGTATAGTTTGGGGTATGCCAAAGAAATTATCAGGAATAAATTATCGGTGGGGGTGAGGCTCAAAGCTTATTTTGGTAAGGCTGCAATGGAATCATCGGCGAGTGGTGTTGTTGTGCAGAAGAACTCTGATATTTACCTTCAAACCAATGGCCGTTTAAATATTTCGGCTCCCATTGATGTGGTTTCTTACAGTGATAATTCGCTTCAAACGGTTGCTCTGGACGACAATTTTTCTGCAGGCAATTATTTGATGAACTCAAAAAACAGCGGCTTTGGGTTTGATATCGGATTTAACTACCAACTGACTCCTGAACTTTCCTTTTCGGCAAGTGTGATTGATGTAGGAAAGATAAACTGGAAGAACAACCTGAATAACATGAATTTTGAAGGTGAATACAAGCTTCCTGCGGAGTTTATAGTTGCCAACGCTGACGGGGTTTTAACGAAGAACCCTGGTTTTACTTCAGAAACAGTGAGCTTTCCGGAGCTTTATAAGATAAAAACAGACACATTGCCCTACACCACGCAAATGCCAATGTCGGTTTATGCCGGAATTAAATACCGGCTCAGTTCCAGGTTTAATTTGAGTTTGACCGACCGGTTTATTTATGCGCCGTCAATGAGTTTCAATAGTATTATGGCAACCGGGATATACGATTTGAAACAGAATTTATCGCTCAGTGCTGGTCTTTCGGTGTTGGGAAACTCCTATGTCAACATGCCTTTTGCGCTCCTTTACTCGTGGAGAGGTGGCCAGGTTTATGCCGGAACCGATAACCTGCTCTCGGTGCTGATTCCTTCAGTTTCCGAATTCTCCGGAATAACATTCGGGATGTGTTTTTATCCGTTTAAGGAAAAAATGAGGTACAACGATCAGATTGATTACCTTCCGTTTTATCGGGAAAAGAAACATAAGGGAGGCCGGGACAAATAATTGTAAATGTGCGTGTTGATTTAGTTTGAACAGAAGAACTGTTTCTGCTGTGCAGGCAGTGCGCAAAAAGAACATCGGGCTCAATCGGGTTATGCGGCTCTTCTTTTTAATTTGGGCTGTTATACCATTCGACTAAAAATCTTAATTTTGAGCAAAGTTGAATCAGAATGGCAGATCAAAGAATCAGTTTACAGCAACGTTTATTGCAAAAGCTTTCTCCGCAGCAGATACAGGTTATCAAGCTGTTGGAGATTCCTACGATTCAGCTTGAGCAAAGAATCAAAAGCGAATTAGAGGAAAATCCTATTCTGGAAATGATTGAAGGGGAGAATCCGGATGAGAGCTACGACGATGCCGGCGATTCGGACGAAGCGCCCGGAAGCGACGAATTCTCGCTCGAAGATTACATGAATGAGGAAGATATTCCGAACTACCGCCTCAATGCCAATAACTACTCGAAAGATGACAAACAGGTTGAAATGCCTTATTCTTCAGGCGTTAGTTTTCACGACTCGCTGATTGAGCAATTGGGACTTTCAAACCTGGGAGAAGAAGAAGAACGTATTGCTGAATATATTATTGGCAACATCGACGAGGATGGATATCTGCGCCGCGACCTGCTTTCTATTTCCGACGATCTGGCGTTTCACCTCAATATCGATGTGAAAATTGAGGATCTGGAACGTTACCTCGATATTATTCAGGACTTTGACCCGCCGGGCATTGGCGCTCGCGACCTTCAGGAATGCCTGCTTTTGCAGATCATGCGGAAGAAGGGGAAAGATTCAACCTGTCTGGCTGCTAAAATTATTCAGGACCAGTTTGACGAATTCACCAAAAAGCACTACGATAAAATTCAGCGCAAATACGAAGTATCGGAGGAGGAATTGAAAGAGGCTATTGACGAAATCCTGAAGCTGAATCCGAAGCCAGGAAGTTCGTACAGTAACCCGATGAGCAAATCGAACCAGGTAATTGTGCCCGATTTTCTGCTCGACAATCTGGAAGGAGAACTCCAGCTAAGCCTGAATCAGAAGAATGTTCCAGACCTTCAGCTGAACAGTACTTACATGGATTTGATGAAGTCGTACGCCGTGAACAAAAGTGGCGCCTCGAAAGATCAGAAAGAGGCCATGATGTTTATGAAGCAAAAGCTGGATTCGGCCAAGTGGTTCATCGATGCTATTCGCCAGCGCCATCAGACTTTGTACATTACCATGAGCGAGATCATCAAATTCCAGAAAGAGTTTTTTCAGGATGGCGACGAAACCAAGCTGAAACCCATGATTTTGAAGGATATTGCTGATTTAACCGGTCTGGATATTTCGACCATTTCGCGTGTCTCGAACAGCAAATACATCCAAACTCACTTCGGAATTTATCCGTTGAAATATTTCTTTTCGGAAGGGCTTCAGACCGATACCGGCGAGGAAGTTTCGACCCGGGAAATTAAAAAGATTCTGAAGGAATGCATCGAAAATGAAGACAAGAGGCATCCGGTTACCGACGAAAAGCTGGCTTTAATCCTGAAAGAAAAATCGTACATTGTGGCCCGCCGGACGGTAGCAAAATACCGCGAACAAATGGGAATACCGGTGGCCCGAATGAGAAAAGAACTGTAATTTGATTTTGAATTAACGGTTGTCGGTTGAGGGTTAAAATGAATTTTTGCTATCAGTCAATCAAAAATCGTTGATCATGAATCGTTAACCGATTGCACCAATGAACGACAACAAAATTCTGAACCTGACAGCGCGTATCATGTCAGTAATGTTTCATCCCCTGTTAATGCCAACACTAGGTTTTCTGCTTCTTTTCAACTCCGATTTTTACTTTTCAATTTTACCCTGGAATCTGAAAAAATACATGCTTCTGGTCGTTTTCTTTTCGACCTGCATTTTGCCTGTAATTAGTATTGGAATTTTGACCTTAAATCACCGGTTTAATATCAATATGGAAAAGAACACCGATCGGGTGTTGTCGCTGCTACTTTGTGCTGTTTCGTACTACCTCGGCTACCAGATTCTCAAGCGTCTGCCGGTTTTTCCGTTTTATAATATCTTACTGGTTGGGGCTGTTTTAGTGCAAATTGCATTGGTGCCCTTGTCTATGCGTTGGAAAATCAGTACGCACGCTGCGGCAATTGGTGGTTTGATTGGCGGTATTTTGGGACTGGCATTCAGGCTTCAGGAGAACCCAGTCAATCTTTTATTGATACTGATTATGACAGCCGGACTGATTGGTACTTCGAGGCTTATTCTTCAAAAAAACACCGGTACACAAGTATATACAGGTTTCTCGGTTGGTTTCCTGATCCTGTTTCTGGTAATTACCTATATATAGTGGGAAAAGCCATTAGTCATTCGGAAACGGATAATTGCTCCCGAATGACCAACGACTTTCTTCTGGTTTAGATCAATCCGTTTCTTTTGAGTAAAGCGTTTGCAGTGGGTTCCTGCCCGCGGAAAGCTTTATATAGCTTCATCGGGTGTTCGCTTCCTCCTTTTTCCAGAATGTTTTGGCGGAACGAATCGGCTGTTTTGCGATCAAAAATACCGTTCTCCTGAAAGACCGAAAAGGCATCGGCATCCAGCACTTCGGCCCATTTGTAGCTGTAATAACCGGCGTCATATCCTCCGGAGAAAATGTGCGAAAACGAGGCGCTTTGCAAACTGCCTTCAACTGGCTCGAATAAATCGGTTGACGAAATGGCATTCAATTCAAACGGTTTCAATTCGCCTTCCACCGGCGTTTTGCGGTGGTGATAAGCCATGTCGAGCATTCCGAAACTCAATTGGCGTTCCATCATGTAAGCTGCTTGAAAGTTCTGCGCTTTGCGTATTTTTTCAATCAGTTCTTCGGGCATTTTCTCGCCGGTTTGGTAATGAGCGGCAAACGTATCGAGCCACTCTTTTTCGTATGCCCAGTTTTCGTGCATCTGCGAGGGCAGTTCAACAAAATCCCAATACACATTGGTGCCCGAAGTTCCGGGGAACTGGCACTGCGACAACATGCCGTGCAGCCCATGCCCAAACTCGTGCAGAAAGGTGGTTACCTCATCGAAGGTGAGCAGCGAAGGCGTGGTTTCGGTCGATTTGCTGAAATTGGTTACCAGCGAAACATGCGGACGAATCTGTTGTCCGTTGACGTTCGATTGCGGGCGATAGTCGGTCATCCAGGCGCCCGAGCGTTTGCTTTCGCGCGGGAAGAAGTCGAGGTACAGCACTGCAATGAAATCACCCTTTTCGTTATACACTTCGTAGGCCATCACATCCGGATGGTACACTTCGATGTCTTTATTTTCTTTCAGGCCCAGCCCATAAAGCTTGTGTGCCAGTTTGAATACGCCCGAAATGACTTTTTCGAGCTGCAAATAGGGCTTTACCTCCTCGTCGGTAAAATTGTATTTTTCTGATTTCAGTTTTTCGGAATAATAGGCCCAGTCCCAGCGCTGAACAGGGCCGACCAGTCCGGCTTTGGCTGCATATTCCTGAACCTCGGCAAATTCTTTTTCGGCAAATGATTTGGATGCCTGGTGCAGATCTTCCAGAAAATGCTCCACCTTTTCGGGTGTTTCTGCCATTCGCTCTTGAAGTTTGTATTCGGCATGTGTGCGGAATCCGAGCAGTTTTGCTTTTTCGAGCCGCAGTTCTACAATGCGTTTGATGATCGCGTTGTTGTCGTTTTCGTTTCCATGATTGGCTCGCGAACTCGATGCCCGAAAAATCTGCTCGCGCAATTCGCGGTTATCGGCATATTTCAGGAAAGGTACATAGCTCGGGTATTGCAGGTTGAACAGCCAGCCTTCCTTGTTTTTGGATTTGGCTGATTGTGCGGCCATTTCAACAATCGACTCCGGAAGTCCGCTCAGGTCTTTTTCGTCGGTAATCAGCAATTCGTAGGCATTGGTTTCAGCCAGCACGTTTTGCTGAAATTTCAATCCCAATTGAGATAATTCCTTCGTGATTTCGCGGTATTTAGCTTTATCATCTTCGTTCAGATTGGCTCCGCTACGCACAAAACGGCGGTAGGTTTTTTCGAGTAAAGTGGTTTCCTCAGTATTCAGCACAAGCTGGTCTTTTCTTTCAAAGACTGCCTTAACCCGTGCAAAAAGTTGTTCGTTCAGGTTAATGTCGTTACTGAAATCCGAAAGTTTAGGCGCGATATTCTGAGCAATTTCCTGCATTTCGTCGCAGGTTTCGGCCGAGTTCAGGTTAAAGAAAATGTTCTGAATCCGGTTCAACCGATCGCCGGCCAGATCGAGCGCCACGATGGTATTTTCAAAACTTGGAGTCGCTGAATTATCGATGATGTTCTGTACTTCCTTGCGGGCTTCCTCAATGGCGGCATCGAATGCCGGAGCATAATGCTCAATCTTTATCGAGTTGAACGGAGCAGTTTGGTGCACTCCGGTAAATGGTTGTAAAAGTGGGTTCTCTGAATGTATGTTTTTGTGTGTCATTTTTTAAGCTTTTAAATCAACATATTCGATGTGGCGCATACAATTTTTGCACTTCGAATAAAAACAGTGGATGCGCCTGTTTGTTTTCTGCCAACTTCGGCTGAACTATGCCTACTTCTTCTTTTTCTTCTCCACCGACCAGCCAAACTTCCCGATTTTGTCGCCCATCTTAAAATAATGGCCATGCGAATAAATCAAGGGATTCGACTTTTTCAGGCTGAATGCGCCGGTTTCCGGATCGATATACCGATCATCTGCAATTACATTTACCACTTCGGCGATGAACATATCGTGGGTTCCCAGTTCAATAATCTGCGTCACCTTGCACTCGATGCTGATGGGTGCCTCAGCCAGAATGGGCGCTTTCACGATGGTTGCCGGAGCCGGTGTCAGGTTCATCTCTTTCCATTTGTTGTGTTTCGCTCCGGATTTCACCCCGCACCAGTCGGCTGCACGGGCCAGTTCCTCTGTGGTGAGGTTAATCACGTATTCGCCCGTGCGTTTAATGATTTCGTACGAGTGGCGCGACGGCCGCACTGAAATGTAACACATGGGCGGATCGCTGCAAATGGTTCCGGTCCACGATACTGTAATGAGATTGTATTCCTCGGGAGTTTCGCCGCAGCTAACCAATACCGCAGGAAGCGGGTAAATCATGGTTCCGGGTTTCCAGTTTATTTTTGCCATTGATATTGTGCTAAATTTGTTTTGGTACAAAAAAACAAAAAAATAAACCACAGATTACACCGATTTTCACAGATAAATAAACTGTGAGACTAGTGTAATCTGTGGTTAATAATTCGCTGTCTTATTTCCAGCCGCCGCCCAAAGCGCGATACAGAGTTACCAGCGCATTCAGTTGCTGCAACTGGTCGTTTACGCTGTTAAGCTGTGCCGATAAAAGACTGGTTTGAGCATTTAAAACTTCAGTATAAGTTGCCGATCCGTAGTTCAGCAATTCTTTGGTGTAGTCAACCGATTTGATCAGGGCATCGAGCTGCTGCTTGCGCAAAGCCATTTTTTGCACCGACGATTCGTACGATCCAAGTGTGTTGTGCACTTCCTGTCCGGCTTTCAGCAATGTATTTCTGAAGCTGATCAAGGCTTCTTCCTGCTGGGCTTTGGTTACTCTCAGCCGGGTCGAGTTGATTCGTTTATTGAATAACGGTTGGGCCAGACCACCAATAACGTTAGCCGCAAAAGATGTTGGGTCGAGCACTTTATTGAGGTCGGCAGCGGCAAAGCCGGTTGTAGCAGTTAAAGTTAGCGCCGGATAAAAATAAGCCCGGGCATTGTTGGTCATTTCAAAAGCGCTCATCACAGCAAATTCGGCCTGCATTACATCGGGGCGGTTATCGAGCAACTGAGCCGGAACACCGGTTTTCAGGATAGGCGACAAAGTTTGTTCTTCTATCTTCCCGCGGTCGATCGTTCCGGGAGTGCGTCCCAACAAAAGGCAAAGTGCATTTTCAGCTTCACGTATCTGCTGTTCCAAATCTGGAATTGTCACTTCGGCGGCATAGCGTGCAGCTTCGGTTTGTACCACCGCAGCTCCGGTTACTTTACCACTTTCTTTCAGTATCTTGAAAGTTTCTACCAGATCGATGTTGTTTTTCACGGTTTGTCGCGTAATGGCCAGTTTGGCATCCAACCCCGTGAGGGTGTAATAGGCCGAGGCAATATTGGAAATAAGCCGCGTTTGAACAGCTTTTCTTCCGGCATCACTGGCAAGCAGGTTGGCATACGAAGCGCGTTTCGAGCTGCGCAGTTTTCCCCACACATCAATTTCCCAGCTGGCATCAGCCGAAAGCTGGTAGGTGTTCACCTCACGCGGTCCGTCAGGATAAATCGACTTCGGATTCCGGATATAAGTTCCTTTTCCATTGGCCGAAAGCGATGGCAGTAAAGCAGCGCGGCTTTGTGAAAAGTAAGCTTCCGCTTCTGCAACTTTCTGAATGGCAAGCTGCAAATCCTGGTTGTTGTCCAGTCCTTCCTGAATGAGTTTCTGCAGGCGGCTTTCGGTAAAAAGCCCGCGCCACTGGAGGTTACCCAGGGTTGTGGTATCGGTAATTACAGTGTCGCCGAATAATTTGTCGGTCGAAACCATTCCGCGCTTGTAATGCCTTGGCGTGCTGCACGAAGCAATAATTGCGGCGATTCCGGCAATCAGTATGATGTATTTAATTGAATTTGTTCTCATAATTCTCGAGTTTCTGATTTCGTTAACCTTCATATTCTTCAGCTTCACCTTCCAAACAGTTCATTTCTGAAATTGGCTGTTTTTCCGGCTTCGTTATCATTTCCTGAAGGGTTTGGAAAATTACGTACATCGCAGGAATGACCAGGATTCCGATCATGGTTCCGATTAACATACCACCAACAGCACCAACTCCGATTGAACGGTTGCCGTTGGCACCAACACCACCGCCAACAACAAGCGGGAACAAGCCAACGATAAAGGCAAACGAAGTCATCAGGATTGGGCGTAAACGGGCTGTTGCTCCTTCAATGGCCGATTGGATGATGCTCATTCCACGGTGGCGGCGCTGCAAGGCGAACTCAACAATCAGGATGGCATTTTTGGCCAGCAACCCGATAAGCATGATTAGCGAAATCTGAAGGTAAATGTTATTCTCGACCCCCATGATTTTAGCAAAGATGAATGAACCTGCAATACCGATAGGCAACGAGAACAGGATAGAAAGTGGCAAAATAAAACTTTCGTACTGGGCAGCTAGAAGGAAATAAACAAACACCACACTCAACATGAGAATCAGGATTGATTGGTTGCCTGATGCAATTTCTTCGCGGGTTAATCCGGAGAACTCGTAACCATAACCCTGAGGCAGCGTTTGTTCGGCGACTTCCTGCACTGCTTTAATCGCATCTCCGGTGCTGTATCCGAAGTTTGGTGCACCGGTAACCGAAATGGCTGTGTACATGTTAAAACGTGAAATACTTTCGGGGCCATAAACTCTTTTTATCGTGATGAACTCGGTGATCGGAGCCATATCTCCCGTTGAAGTCCGTACAAACATATTATTCAGGCTTTCCGGATTTCCCCTGTAACTTGGATCCGATTGAACCATGATGCGGTATTGTTTTCCGAAGCGGTTAAAGTCGGAAGCATAGTAACCTCCAATGTAACCTTGCATAGCCGACAGTACCGAACTTACTGTAATGCCTGATTGCTTACAGCGAGCAACGTTTACATCGATCTGGTACTGCGGAAAGTTGGTGTTGAAAGAGGTCATGGCATACTGAATCTCAGGACGCTTTGACAGTGCTCCCAGAAAATCGCGTGCGTTTTGTTCAAATACTTTGATGTCTCCTCCAGTTTTGTCTTCCAGCTTAAGGTCGAATCCGTTGGTCATACTGAACCCGGGAACCATTGGCGGCGAAACAATAACGATTCGGGCATCGCGGATACCAGATGTAGCAGCATATATTTTGTTGATCACACTATTTTGGTCTTGTCCTTTTTCTTTTCGGTCTTTGAACGGTTTCAAGGCGCAAATCAACATTCCGTATGAACTTCCGTTTCCACTGATCATAGAGTTCCCAACAACAGCAGACCTTCCGTCCATTTCAGGAATACCGGCAGCGATACTGTCAATTTTGAAGATCACCTGTTTGGTCCGTTCCAGCGAGGTTGCAGGAGGTAGGCTTACGTCGATGAAAAGTTTTCCGGTATCTTCTGCAGGAACAAAACCACTTGGTGTAATTTTCATTAATACAGCCAGAATGCCGGTGAAGATTACAATAAGAACAATGGCAACCCATTTGCGTGTTACAAAGAAATTGGTTGTTTTCTTGTAACGGCCTACCATCAAATCGAAAGCAACGTTAAACGAGGTGTAAAAGCGTTTCATGAAGCCTTTCTGGTGTAACGAATTTTCGCTGTGTGGCTTCAGAAATATGGCGCAAAGTGCTGGACTTAAGGTTAATGCATTGACAGCTGAAATAATAATAGCTACTGCCAGTGTAATCCCAAACTGTTTATAGAAAACACCGGTTGTTCCGGTAATAAAGGTTACCGGGATAAACACTGCGGACATCACCAGTGTGATCGATACGATGGCTGCTGAAATTTCGTCCATTGCCGAAACCGCTGCTTCTTTGGCATTTTTGGCGCCCTGATCGAGTTTGGCATGTACTGCTTCTACCACCACAATGGCATCGTCGACTACAATTCCGATGGCCAGTACCAAAGCAAATAAGGTAAGGAGGTTAATTGTAAATCCAAATACATTGAGGAAGAAGAAGGTACCAATAATAGCAACCGGAACCGAAATAGCAGGAATCAGTGTGGCCCTGAAATTTTGCAGGAATACAAAAACCACGATGAATACCAGAATAAAAGCCTCGAGTAAAGTTGAAATTACTTTTTCAATCGAACTATCAAGGAAATCGTTGGCGTCGATGGTTACCTTATATTTTACACCGGCAGGGAAAGTTTTCGAAGCTTCTTCAATTACTTTTTTAGCCTGAATAATTACATCGCGGGCATTCGATCCCGGAGACTGGAAAATGGCAATAGTAATACCCGGCCTTCCCATGGCTGAAGTGGTAACCCCATAGCTTAGAGCACCAAGTTCAACACGGGCTACATCTTTCAGGCGTAAAATGTTTCCATCTTTATCGGCCTTGATGATGATATTCTCGAACTCGGTTGGTTGACTAAGCTTTCCCTTGTATTTAAGCACATATTCGAATGATTGGCCGTTGCGTTCGCCCAAACGTCCGGGAGCAGCTTCAAGGTTCTGCTCGCTTAAAGCAGCTGTAATATCGGTAGGAACCAACCCGTATGAAGCCATGACATCAGGTTTCAGCCAGATACGCATCGAGTAATCTTTTCCTCCGAACACATTGGCCTCGCCTACACCATTCACTCGCTGAATTTGTGGAATCAGGTTAATCTTGGCATAATTTTGAAGGAATGTTTCATCAAATTCGTCAACTTCGCTGTATAGCGAAAAGATCAACAACATACTTGTTTGTCGTTTGGATACCGTTACCCCGGCACGGGTTACTTCGGCCGGAAGTATGCTGGTGGCGCGAGAAACGCGGTTTTGAACGTTAACCGCTGCCATGTCGGCGTTGATTCCCTGCTTAAAGAAAACCTGGATTGTGCCGGCACCAAGGTTACTGGCTGAGGAAGTCATGTAGATCATGTTTTCCACCCCGTTGATTTGTTCTTCAAGCGGAACAACCACACTCTTCAATACCGTTTCGGCATTGGCTCCGGTGTAGTTTGCCGATACCATAATGGTTGGAGGCGCAATATCAGGATACTGCTCAATAGGCAGGCTTATCAGTCCGAGACACCCCAGAATGACAATGATGATTGAAATAACCGATGAAAGGATCGGCCGTTCTATGAATTTTCTAAACATGATTTTCCAGTTTTAATTTTTAACCTGATTGGTTGCTGGCATATTCTCAGAAAGGCTTCCGGCTTCCACCAGTTTAGGTTTGATTTCTGCATCGTTTCGTAACGAAGCAATTCCCTGAAGTACAATCTGGTCGCCGGCTTTCAGTCCGCTGGTTACTACGTATGAATCTTTCAGGTTGCCACTGATCACCTGTATTTCGGTGTTGTGAACTTTATTGTCGGCACCTACCAGGTAAACAAAGTATTTGCCTTGAAGCTCATAAGTTGTTTTTTGCGGGATGATGATTGCTGAATCGATAAACTGAGGGATTCGAACAGAACCACTGCCACCACTGCGCAACAATCCTTCCGGATTTGGGAAAGTAGCCCTGATATTTACAGAACCTGTAGCCTGGTCAACTATTCCACTGGCGGTTTCAATTCGGCCGGATTTTTCATAAACCGAGTTGTCAGCCAAAATAAGCGAAGCATCAGGAAGCTTTGTAAATTTCTCCTGAATATTTTTTCCCTCAAGTCCCTTGGTCAACGCCAAAAATTCTTTTTCGTTTAACGAGAAGTAAGCAAACATTTTTTCGGTGTTCGAAACAGTTGTCAACGGTTCTGCCGAGGTGCTGCTAACCAGGCTTCCTACGCGGTAGGGGAATGTTCCGATAATGCCATCGGCCGGGCTGGTAATTCGGGTGTATTGCAGGTTGGCCTTGGCATTTTCGAGGTTTGCCTGTGCCTGCGCCAATTGCGCTTCTTTGGCTTTCAACAGCGATTCAACCGATTCGAGATCGAACTTGCTGATGATGTTCTTTTCAACCAGTGGTTTGGTTTTTTCGAGGTTGATGCGTGCTGAGTTTATATCGGCTTCGGCTACTTTTACCTGTGCTTCGGCCGAGCGAACAGTTGCCTGAATGTCGTTGGCATTTAAACGGAAAAGTACCTGACCTTTTTTTACAAAGGCACCCTCGTCAACCATAATCTGCTCAATATACCCGGCAACTTTCGATCGGATTTCGACCGTTTGCTGTCCTTCGAGTTTGGTTGCATAATCTTTAAAAAGTTGAGTTGACTGCAGGCTCACTGCAATTACCGGATATTCTTTTACTTGTCCGGCTGCTCCACCCGGAGCACCTGCCTGCTTTTTCTGGCCGCACGAAATGACTGCAAGTGCAATCAATGCAATTCCTAAGTTTCTGATTTGTTTCATTGTGCTCATATTGTTGTTTTTGTTTTAATTGCTGTTGCTTAGGAGTTCGTCAGCCGAACCTCCGTTTTCCTGTATCTTATTCAGAACCCGACGGAAAGCATTGTAGTCTTCGACTTCAATTCCTGAAAGAAGTTTATTCGACACCTCAAAAGATAGTTCAGTTATTCTATTCATCATTTCCGTTCCTTTTGGTGTAAGAGTGAGGTTCTTTTTCCGTTTGTCGGCCTTATTTGCGCGACGGATCACATAGCCCTTTTCAATGAGGCCGTTCATCTGTCTGACAATAAGAGATTTGTCTTTCTGCAAATGATGCGCAATATCCTGCTGAATAAGCTGGCTGTTTGAATCGATCATTCGAAGCATAACAAATTGCTCAAATGTCAGTTCAATTTCCCTGTCCCTGAATTCAATAGCTAACTGATTCAAAAAGACACGAAGAGGCCTGCCCAATATATATCCCAAAGGATGTACTTCTTCCATTTAACACTATTTATTTGGCGAAAGTAGTTTATAATAGTTGACTTATGCAACCATTATTTGTTAAAATAACATTAAGGATATACGGAATGTTGATTTGTAAAGATATAAAATGTAGACTATCTGTGTTTTAATCGGCTGAAGAAAAAACTAATCCGGAACTTACAGTAAACATTTGGTTATCGCGGTATGGGTTATAGGTGTAAGTTAGTACAATTGGAACTGATAATCGGGAGGAAAGTTTAAGTTCTTTACACAACGCAATTCCGGAGTTTACTATTGCAAATTGGTCGGCATAATAACCTTTGAATGGGGTAGCTCCAATAAATGGCTCGACATCAATTTTAAGGAAACTGAATGGATATTTGATTTCGAGATAAGTGGAGTAAAACGGGCGTTCGGTTTCATCATTTTTATCGCCGGCAATGAAGGTACCGATCATCCACTTAAAACGGTATTTATCAATTGAGTAATTGTCGACTGCCAACTCAAGCGAATGCCTCGATTGTTCTTTTTTCAAATTGAAATATTGGTTGATCTCGCCCGAAACAGGGTTATAATAATCATAGATTGTAAAGCTGAAATCACGGAACTGCCAGGAAGGAATCAGGTCGATTTCGGAATAGCTGTTGTTTGTTGTAACCGAGGCCCACATGTTAAAACTGAATCGCCCACCCGAAAAAGTAACCGAAGGCTCAATGGCAGGGGCAGTGCCTAATTGCGATCCGCGCCATACATGGCGGCTTTGCACAATAATTTCAGCGTCGGAAAGAGTTATCTGCGCCACACTCAATAAGCTAAGTACAGTAAAAAAGCATGTGAGAATTAATCTGAACATCTGGGACTCTTTGTTTCAAATGTAGCTATTTTGCATAGTCGAAAACATGAAATCTGTCGTAAAACCACTGTACAAATTTGTTTCTGCTTGTGTTAGAAATGATTCGCGAAATATGTATAAATTGCAATGAATTATTGGCACGAATGAGTTCTGCAGTTTCTTAATCTTATCCGAAATATTAACTCTATTAAACACATATGAAAAAGACTGGATTGGTTTTATTGCTTTGCCTGATTATTTCGGGAGCTTTTGCACAGGAAGCTCAGAAAATTGCTGGCATATGGTGGAACGAAGAAAAAACTTCGAAAATAGAAGTGAAAGAAGAAGGTGGTCAGTTTGTGGGAACTATCATTTATATTATTCCGGAGAAGTATGTAAATGGGGAACCCGAAAAAGACAGCATGAATCCCGATGCTAAATTACGGTCGCGTTCGCGGCTGGGCATCTCCATCTTGTCGGGACTTAAGTACAACAGTTCTGAAAAGCAATGGCTCGATGGACGCATTTATGATCCGAAGAATGGCAAAACCTACGATTGCTATGCCTGGTTCGAGAAGGATAATAATGTATTGTATATCAAAGGGTACGTGGCTGGTATTAAGTGGCTTGGGCGATCGACCACATGGACCCGAACAACGAAATAGGAAAATTCAGATTTCTGTAATCCGAGAAATCTTTGAAAATCTCAGGCCTCTGTATAATTCCGGAGGCCTGAGATTTTTTTATTCTGTCGGGATTAAAAATGCATACATAGTGGTTAAGAATAATTAACGTTTTAGATTTAAAGTCAGGGCGGTAAAAACAAAGCTTTTACTATTTTTGTTTTCAGTTTACGAGTAATGAAGCCATGAACAATTCGTGTTTAATTTCCGAATCTTCTTTTCGCAGATTACATTGATTTATTCATCTTCTGACTTCGAAAATATTAATTAACAATACGTTAGAGATGAAATTTTCCAGAACAAAAAAAGCGGGGATCGTTATTGTTGGGATTTGTGTTTTTGCAATTAGTTTTTATAGCTTTAAACAAGACGACAAAAATTTCCAGATAGCCAAGAACCTTGATATTTACTATACACTTTTTAGGGAGCTGAATCTGTTTTATGTTGATGAGGTTGACCCGACAAAGTTGGTAAAAACCAGTATCGATAAGATGCTTGAGTCGCTCGATCCGTACACCAACTTTATTCCTGAAGATGATGTTGAAGATTTCAGGTTTATGACTACCGGTGATTATGCTGGAATTGGTGCATTAATCAGCAAGCAAAAGGGAAAGATTCTGATTGCCGAGCCATATGAAGGGTTCCCGGCTCAGAAGAGTGGACTGAGGGCTGGTGATGTGCTTCTGGAAGTGGCCGGCAAATCAACCGAGAAACTTTCGACAGAAGATGTGAGCGCTTTGCTTAAAGGGCCTGCAAATAAGTCAGTTATTGTGAAAATATTACGCTACGGGCAGAAGAAACCAATGGAAATTGAGATTGTCCGTGAGAAGATACAGATCGACCCAGTCCCTTATTATGGAATGCTAGACAAGGAAACTGGTTATATCCGTTTATCGAATTTTTACGAAAATTGTACCGAAAGGGTGAAAATGGCTTTGATCGAACTAAAGGAAAAGCATGGAGCCAAAACCTTGGTTCTGGATCTTCGCTTAAATCCTGGCGGTTTATTGATGGAAGCTGTGCGCATGGCAAATCTTTTTGTTCCAAAGGGTCAGGAAATAGTGAGTACCCGCGGAAAAGTGAAACAATGGGATAAGGTGTATACAGCTACTGAAAACCCGGTGGATACCATTATGCCAATTGCTGTTTTGGTGAATCGCGGATCGGCATCGGCATCGGAAATTGTTGCCGGAGCAATTCAGGATCTCGACCGTGGAATGATTATCGGGACACGTACCTTCGGGAAAGGTTTGGTTCAAACTACCCGCGACCTGAGCTACAATGCCAAGCTGAAGATTACAACTGCCAAATATTACATTCCCAGCGGCCGTTGCATTCAGGCGCTTGATTACAGCCACCGTAATGAAGATGGAAGCGTAGGAATTGTTCCTGATTCGTTGATCTCAAAATTCAAAACTAAAAAGGGTAGAATTGTATTCGATGGAGGAGGAGTTGCTCCCGATTTGGCGGTTGAAGATGAGACTTTAAGCAACCTGACCACCAGCCTTGTTTCGGGTTCGGTAATTTTTGACTATGCTACTTATTTTAATAGCAAAACTGAAAAAATACCTGCTGCTGATGAATTTGAAATTACGCCGGAAATATATGCTGACTTTGTGAAATTCGTTAAAGAACAGGATTTTAAATATGAATCGAAGACAGAAGAAGAACTGGATAATCTGCTTGAAATAGCCAAGCGTGAAAAATATTACGACATATCGAAAGATGAATTCGATAAACTAAAGTCAAGGTTGGGGCATAATTTGGATCAGGATCTGGAACATTTTAAGAAAGAAGTTTCGGAATTACTGACCGACGAGATTGTTTCGAGATATTACTATCAGAAAGGGGCAATAAAAGCCAGCCTGAAAGAAGATATGGATATTAAGAAGGCGGTTGAGATTTTGCATAAACCCGACGGTTATGCAGCAATTTTTGATGCCGGAAGGATTATAAAGGCTAATTAATAAAGTAAGCCGATAAAAAGAAAACCCGGGTCAGTGAATTCTGATCCGGGTTTTTTATGCTTGGCAATATTTTTTTACAATCCGAATATCTGAGGATAGAAAAGGGCTAGTAAAAGAGTAACGATAATAAGCAATCCTAATCCAATGAAGAATAAAATAACCCCAACTTTATAGCGCTTATTCGTTTTTACCAGTTCAGTAACAGAGTTGATTTTGTTGATTTTATTAACCATCTTTTGCAAAGCCATCTGATCTTTAACAATGTAATCGTAGGCTCCATATTTCATACTGTTAATAGCAATATCAATACTATCCTGCCCCGAAAGGAAAATAAACTCAACTGATGGATTTATTTTCTTTGCCTTAATCAGGACTTCAATTCCGGTCATACCGTCAAGAAGGTAATCCTGAATGATAATATCCGGATTTTTATGCATGTTATTCAATGCTTCCTCTCCCGATAAATAGGATTCGACATTTGTAAACTTGTTGGTCTTGAGGTAGCTAACAACTAGTTTATTGTACATCTGATTGTCTTCAACGACAAATATCAGGGGATTTTTGGTGTTTTGCATGCTATAATTATGTTTTTATCCAAAAAAATCAATGAGCTATATATCGTTCCACTTCGTCGCTGAGCGGGTTGTGGAATACCGAATAACCAAAATTAGAAAAAAAAAACTGATAATATCAAGGTTTATAAATTAGAACGTTTGTTTTTTATTTTTAATACAGAGAAACAATAAATTTTACAACTTTGAATTCATAAAATCTGTTCAATCCTTCCTTCGCCGGAAAGATAATGGATTTTTCAAATGAAGAATATTAAACAAACTCTGATGATTTTAACCATTGATATTGGCAATACAAACATTGTGTTTGGAGTTGCTGAACAGAATGATTGGGTGAAGATTTGGCGGATTCAGACTGACAGATCAAAGACTGCTGATGAATATGAAGTGATATTCCGATCGTTGTTTGCCAGCTCGGAAATTAATTGTGCCGAAATATCGCGTACCGTTCTGAGCAGCGTTGTTCCGAGCCTGGTAAGGCCATTTAAAGAGATGTTGCATAATTTGTTTGACGATTTCCCCTGTTTAGTCGAGCCATCACTTTATAATCGCTTGCCAATCGAGGTGTTGAATCCTTATCAGATTGGGGCCGACTTGGTTGCCGATGCCACGGCTGCTTATATAGGTTATGGAGGTCCTTCGATGGTGATTGATTTTGGAACAGCACTTACTTTTACAACAATAGGCAGTTCGGGAAAAATATTGGGAGTGGCCATTGCACCCGGCTTATACACCGCGCTGAGGTCGCTGACCGGAAATACGGCACAGTTATATGATGTCCAGTTGGAGGCACCGCCTTCTGCACTCGGAGAAAATACCATACACGCCATTCAGTCAGGAATTGTTTTTGGGTTTGCAGGCTTAGTCGATTCGATGGTTAACCGGGTTGAAAGTGAACTTGGGCAAAAAATAAAAGTAATAGCAACCGGCGGATTATCTTTCGTCCTGAAAAATGTGTCATCACGGATTGAATTTGTTGACGAAAATCTGACTCTCGACGGGCTGAAATATATTGCCTTAAACCTCTAATTCCGGAAATTATTTTTCAGGTAATTTCGGTAATACAGGTCTGTTTTTTCAATCAGGGTTGTTTTGTCAGCTTCACTTAAAAAGCTGGCTGCAAACGAATTCTTCGCCAGCAACACAATTTGTTCTGCCGTGAGGTTCAGAGCTTGCGCCATCGCTAAATAATTCTCGTTGATGTAACCACCAAAGTAGGCGGGGTCGTCGGAGTTTATGGTTACCATCATATGTTTCCCAAGCATTTCGGCCAAAGGATGTTGGGTAATATCTTTTACAACCTTCAGTTTCAGGTTTGAAAGCGGGCAAACCGTCAGCGGTATTTTTCGTTTGGCTAGTTCTGCAACCAGGTTTTGATCTTCCAGCGATAGGTTTCCATGGTCGATACGCGAAACGTTCAGTAAATTTAGCGCTTCCCAAACGTATTCGGCCGGACCTTCTTCTCCGGCATGGGCTACCGTCAAAAAGCCCAATTCTCTCGCTTTTGCAAATACACGTTCAAATTTGGTGGGTGGATGTCCTTTTTCCGATGAGTCGAGCCCGATGGCAGTAATCCACGATTGGTAAGGTAAAGCCTCTTCGAAAGTTTTGAATGCATCGGCCTCGCTCAGGTGACGCAGAAAACTCAGGATAAGCCGATAACTAATCCCGAGTTTTTCACGTCCATCTTCCAGTGCCCGGCGAATTCCTGTAATGACAGCATCAAACGGAATTCCGCGCGAGGTATGGGTTTGCGGGTCGAAGAAAACTTCAGTATGCAATACGTTTTGTGCATGGATTCTTTGTAGGTACGCCCAGGTCAGGTCGTAAAAATCCTGCTCTTGAATCAATACATTTGCCCCGCTGTAATAAATGTCAAGAAATTCCTGAAGGTTATTGAAATTGTATGCTGCCTGTAATTCGTCAACCGAATCGTACTTCAGCTTTATGTTGTTTCGGGCAGCAATTTCAAACATCAGTTCCGGCTCAAAAGTACCTTCGATGTGAAGGTGAAGTTCAGCCTTTGGGATTCCGGCGATAAAATTTTCGATGGAGCTGTGGTTCATAATCCAATTTTATCGTTCAGTATTTTAGTTGTTATTTATTGACTTTTTTCAACAGCAAATCTACTAAATTGTTTGCGGCTTTCAGGTTTTCAAAACTTTCAGGTAAATAAGCGTGGTCGATGTATTCGTTGTAAAGCCACGGATCGCTTACCAAAAGCACATAACCTTTACCATGACTGGTTTCGGCAATAATTACCGATTTCGAATCGGCATCGAACAAAACAGGTTTTGCGTTTTTCGATAAAGTAATTGGGGCAACCTCTTTCAGATAAACTTTCTTCACTCCCGAAAATAAAGGGTGATCGGTGAATTTGGTTTCAGCAGCCATGTCCCATTCGCGGTTGGTTACTGGGTTCAGGGTAATTGGTTTCATGCGGAAGCCAAAAACTTCTGCCAGTTGGTTGAAGTGCGTAAACTCGCAATTTGGACCATCGTTACCCATGAGCAACAGAACTCCGCCATTGCTAACCCATTTTTTGAGGAACTTAATGTCGGCTGGCTGGATGTAATTTGGGGTTGGGTTTTCTTTGGTGGTATCCGGATCGACAATGATGTAAACATTTACTCCTTTCATCGATTTGCTGTTGGGTGCAGTAGCAATGGTTTTGAGCTGTGCTCCCCGTTTCTGAAACAGTTCGCCCAATTGCGAAAAACCACTGTTTTCCTGATCGTCCCAGGTGTAATGAAAAATCTTACCAGTTTTGGCATTGGTTTCATGGTTAAACCAGTTATCGAGGCCTACGGTTTTTTGCGCAAAACTGCCTGTAGTCAAGGCACACAGAACAAAAGCGAATATAAACAGACGTTTCATGGTCGTAATTGATTTTGAATGATTAATTGTGTTTTGGTGCGAAACACGAGCTTGTGCAATCGATTTCCCACAATACAAATCTACAATTATTCAGTAAAGAATTTGATTTGAGTAGTTATAAATTTTTATGGCTTCCGGGTCATTATTCTTACAACCTGTTCCGATGTGCGGGCAAGCAGTTCCGCTGCGTTGACTTTCGATTCCTCAATGCTCATTGGCCGGTTGGCAATGGCGAAGGCCGAGGTTAAACCGTTGTTGTAAAGTGGTTCCAGGTTTCCGGATAATATTCCGGACAGTGCAATGACGGATACGCCATATTTTTTACCCAATCGGGAGACTCCGCTTATTGTTTTTCCAAATGCCGTTTGTGAATCGATTCTTCCTTCGCCGGTAAAAACCAAATCGGCCAGGCGGATGTGTTTTTCGAGATTTGTCAGTTCGCTAATCAGTTCAAACCCGGGACGAATTCCGGCGTTGCAGAAAGCTATCAGTCCGCAACCCAGACCCCCGGCAGCTCCGGCTCCGGAAATCTTAGAAAAATCGGTACCAAATTCCCGGAGGATAACTTTTGCAAAATTTGACATGTTTTGCTCCAGGATTTCAATCATTTCGGGTGATGCTCCTTTTTGCAGCCCATATACACTAGTGGCGCCACCGTTGCCAAGTAGCGGATTTTGTACATCGCAGGCTACAGTAATTTTTGTTTTTTGTAGTAGTGGATGAGCATTGGCGCGGCTGATACGAATTAATTGGCTCAACGATTTGCCGCCCGGACCAATCGAATTGTCGTTTTTATCCAGAAGTACAAAACCCAAAGCCTGAGCTAAACCGGCACCGCCATCGTTGGTTGCGCTTCCGCCAATTCCGAGAATAATTTCTTCGAATCCGGCTTCCATCGCCGATTTCAGGAGTAATCCGGTTCCATAAGTTGTAGTTACCAGCGGGTTGCGTTCTTCAGGCGAAAGCAACTCAATTCCGGAGGCAGCAGCCATTTCAATTACGGCTGTTTTTCCATTTCCCAGAACTCCATAAAATGACTGAATCGGGCGGTTCAATGCATCGACTGAAGGAGTTGAAATAATTCTGCCTGAAGTTGCCGTGACCAGCGCTTCAACAGTGCCTTCACCGCCATCGGCTACCGGGATGCTGATAATTTCCGTATCAGGAGCTACCTTCCTTATTCCTTCTGAAATGGCAAAAGCCACACGGGAGGCTGATAAACACTCTTTAAATGAATCGGGTGCAATTACGATGCGCATATACAATTCTTGATTTGAATTTTAGGAGAAAAGTACGCAAAAAGTTTTAGGTGGCGAAGTTGTGCCGAGTTTGTTTCAGCACTGTAGTCGTTTGATTTTTTCAGTTTCCGATGTCAACTAATTGCTTCAGTAATCGCGTTTTTTCCTGAATGTCGGTTGTGATTCCTTGAACTGAAACGGTAGCGCCGGAGATGGCGTCGATGTTTTTACCAACGTTGAGTTGCCGGTTACCATCGTATCCCTGAAATTGCTTTAGCCAGCCTTTGTTGGTCACTTCCTGACCATGTGTTGCCTGGTAATTGTACACTTTTACCTGCTGAACCGACAGACTGGTGTCGAAAACAACGAAGTAGTCGAAATACTCGGATGTTTCCAGCCCTGAAGCCGGAAGTGCAGGATTTGAACAGCCACCTGCGCGGCAGCTGTTCACTCTTCCTACATAAATGTATTTTTTCTGATTGTTCAAATCCGAAATAGTGAAGAATTTTCCCTGGATCGAGTTTGCATTGGGCAACGATATTTCTTTCCATTCGGGAGTTTCAACTCCTCCGATTTTCTGAATTTCCTTTTTAAGGTTTTTATCTTCAAAGTCAAGCCCTTTGGGAGGGAAGCTTGTTGAAGTAATCAGGAAACAGGTTGCTATGACGAATAATTTGAACATGGTCTTTTCTGGATTAGAACATAACACCCAAACCGGTACTGAATACTTTGGTTGTGCTGCCACCATCGGGTTTTACCCACTGCATGTCGGTTTTCAGCACAGCTCCCTGAGCCAGTTTTAGGGTAAGGCCAGCGGTTACAACCGAATTTTTGTACGATTGGTTGCGGGTAATATTTGATGCCACATCGGCATGAGTATCGTAACCTTCGAGGCGGACAAAAGGAACGAGTTCGGTTTTTACTTTCTCGAAATGACGGAAAACATTGTACCCGGCCTCCACATAGTAGCCTGTCATTGAGCTGCCTAAATCATTGGGTGTGGTTTTATTCTTTCCGGTAAAGCGATTATACTCATCAGTATTCGATAAGGAAACCGAATATAACTGTCCGCGTAGTTGAAGCCCTTTCAGGTTGTAGCGGGCATCCAGTCCAATCATCGATATTCCTACAACCGATGAATCTGCTTTAGCCAGTGCAGCATCGTTGTCTTTTGTAATTCCATTGTACAATTTGCTTTGGGTATCGCCAAAATATCCTGAAAGTCCAATATTCAATCCCCTGATTCCGTAATATTCAACTTTTCCGGTAAAGTTTGGCGAACTGATGTACGATGAAGCGCCTTTCTGACGGCCGCTGCGAAGGCCACTTTTGCCATTAAGTTTTGCCGTTCCGTCGTAACCGTTGAATCCATTTACCACGTAGGCCTGATATTTTAACGATGCTGGCTGAATGTTTCCGGCCAAACCAAAACCGATTTCGCGCCAGGTCGTTGGTACAATCTTGTTGTCAACCAGCGGACGCTCAACACCATTAAAGGTTGTCGGCTCGTGGTATTCGTTCACAATTCCCATCGGGATTAAAAGCAATCCTCCGCGGAAATTGATTGACTTATTGATTTTGTGCTGAAGGAAGGCCTGTTCGACATACACTTCCGAAACATGTTCGAATTCGAGTTCGGTAACAAACTGGGTTCGTTCGCTAAACTGATAGCCGAAAAGCATCACCATGCGATGTACATCGAGTTCGCCGTTCTGGCGTATTTCCGAACTTAAGGGCTGGTGATAATGCACTTCGCCGTAACCACCAATGGTGAGTTTGCTGTTTGAAGATAAAAGCTGATCGGCCAGATTCTGGTATGTTGATTTTTCTTGTTCCGAGGTCTGAGCATTCAGGAACAGGGCTGACAGCAGTAATGCTGAGAAAAATAAGATTCGTTTCATATACTTTCTTAGGTGTAAATTATAAAGGCAAAAGTAGATGCAACGAAAAAAGTGTGAAATCCCCAAAAGTGGGGATATTTAAACGGTAGATTTTTCTGGCGATGCTATTTTAGCAGAACATCGTTGTAGTCAGGTGTTTTGTTGAAAACGCTTTTGGCAAACGGGCACAAAGGAACAATCTTTATGCCTGCCTGCCTGGCAAACTCAACGGCTTTACTTACCATTAATTTACCTGCGCCTTGTCCTTTCAGACTTTCATCAACTTCAGTATGGTCAATAATTATTTTGCTGGTTCCAACCCATGTGTAGGTCATTTGAGCAACAGTTTTCCCGTTTTGCTCAATGTAAAAAGCACCCTTCGTTGAATCATTTTTCTGTTTGATTTCCATCCTGAAAAGATTTTTTTGTTTGAATTATTTGTTCATCGGCACTTCCATCAGCAGGATTTCTGCATCCGAATCAGCTTTAATCGACAAAGTATCAATATCCCAAATGCCAAAACCATCGCGGGTATTTAGAGGTTGCCCGTTGATGGTAACATCGCCGTTCAGGATAAATGCGTAAACTCCGTTGTCTTTCGACTTGAGCTGATATTCAGTACTCACACCTTTATCAAAGTTTCCCATGTGGAACCAGGCATCCTGATGAATCCAAACACCTTCATCGTCCTGATTGGGAGAAAGAACCTGCTGCAGCTTATTGTGGCGGTCGGCAATATTCAGAGTAATCTGGTCGTATCGCGGGGTCACGTTTTTCTTATTCGGGAATACCCAGATCTGCAGAAATTTTACTTTGCGATCTTTGTTTTTGTTGTATTCGCTGTGAAAAATTCCGGTTCCGGCACTCATCACCTGAACGTCGCCATGTTTAATAACGGCAACATTTCCCATGCTGTCTTTGTGTTCCAAATCGCCTTCCAGCGGAATGGAGATGATTTCCATATTGTCGTGCGGATGAGTTCCAAATCCCATTCCGGCTTCAACAATATCGTCGTTGAGCACCCGAAGCGCTCCAAAATTCATTCGTTCTGGATCGTAATAATTGGCAAAACTAAAAGTGTGCCGGCTGTGCAGCCATCCGTGCCGGGCATCGCCACGGGTTTCGGCTTTGTGTAAAACTGTATTTTTCATGATTTCTGAATTGTTTTTGTTGTTTTCATTTGGCTTTAAACGATCGATTTTGTCGGAAAGGACGATGCCCAATGCTGATGTTGAAATCAGTCCACCTGGCATTCATAACCCTTTCCGGATAAAATCTTTTTTATTCATTCTGCTGAAGACTTAACTCTTTCAGACCTGTTTTACGAGTTGCACTTCGCCACTGATTTTTACATCGTCGCTCACCAGAACTCCTCCGGTTTCGAGGGCGGCATTCCAGGTTAATCCAAAATCTTTACGGTTGATTTTCCCGTTAATGCTGAACCCAACTTTTTCGTTACCCCAGGGATCTTTCATTAATCCGCCAAATTCAACATCAAGTTTTACGGGGTTGGTAACACCTTTTATAGTCAGATCGCCGTTGAGGATGTAATTTTCGTCGTCAACTTTTTCGAATGAACGACCAACAAACCCGATGGCTGAGAAGTTTTCCACGTCGAAGAAATCGGCACTTTTTAAATGAGCATCGCGGTCGGCTACACCAGTATCAATTGACGCCGGATTGATCTGAAGATCGATTTCGGATGTCATTAACTGGTCGCCTGATGTGTAAACATTGGCACTGAATTCTTTAAAAACACCTTTTACATTGCTAATCATCAGGTGCTTTACTTTAAACGATATTTCACTGTGAGTTGGGTCGATACCCCATTTTGTTTTTACTGTAGTTTCCATTGTTGTCATTTTTAATTGTTATTGATGACACAAAGGTAGGGCACTTTAAAGGGCTGCGAAATGGAAAAATTAAGGTATCAATGGTACAAATCAGGGAGAAAAAGACATTTTTGTCTTAAATGGCATTTCCGGAGCAGAAAAAACTCAGATACTTTTAATGTTTTCTCTGAAATTCTGAAGCGATTGATCGGTATTTGTCTTGAAAAACTTACTGAAATGCGATGGATCTTCGAAGCCCAGATCGAATCCGATTTCTTTGGCGCTTTTTTCGGTGAAAACAGCCATTCGTTTGGCTTCAAGCACAAGTCTGTTCTGAATAAAATCCTTGGCCGAAACATCGATGGCCGACTTGATTACCTCGTTCAGATAATTTGGAGTAACATTCAATTCTTCAGCATAATCTTTTACCTGATGCCATTTGGTAAAGTGCATTTCAACGATGCTTTTGAAGTTTTTTACGATGGTTTTTTCTACCTCAACGCTTTGGGTATTGGTGTTTGGCGACAACGAGCAGCTTCCGTTACATTCAATCAGAAATAGTTTTAAATAAGCGCCAATGATTTCCATGAAAAGATCGCTTTTCGAATGGAATGCAGAAAGCATTTGTTCAGCAAATGGCCGAAGTGTTTCAATCATTTTGGGAGTGAGCGGTAACGGAGGAGTCTCGTCGCTCTTTTGAAACAACTTCAGATTGGCAATAAAATCGGGACGAATGCTGTTTTTTTCGAGAAATTCGGAAGTAAAAAGGATCACATAACCGGATGGCTTCGGGTCGGTAATAATTTGGTGAACCTGCCCGGGGCTAACAAAAAAAACATGATGAGGAAGGATGGGATATTCTTTAAAATCGACAACATGTTTACCAGTTGCTGCTAACGGCCATATAATGGTGTAGTAATTGTGTCTGTGCGGATTATCCGAAATACCACCCAATTGCACATCAATCTCTTCCATGGTTTTTATCACAAAAGGCATTGGAGCGCCGTTATACATGAGTTGGTAGGAATATATTTTCTCTTTTGAAGAAGACATTTTTTACGATTTCTGTAATGATGGATAAAGGTAATATGTTTTGGGTAATGAAAGCACACGTACTACTTTCTCACATTTTATCAACAACCCATAAATCAGGTACCGAAATTGGTACCTTTACTTTTCTGAAAGTTTAGGTTTTGCGGGAAGTAGAAATTTGATTTAACTGGTTGGTATGATTTCTTTTACACATTTACATGTTCACTCACAATATTCCATTTTGGATGGAGCTGCAAGCGTTAAGGGGCTGGTTGCAAAAGCCAAAGCCGATGGCATGACTGCCCTTGCGCTGACCGATCATGGAAACATGTTTGGGGCAAAGGAATTCTATGATGTTTGTAAAAAGGAAGGCCTGAAGCCCATCATCGGCTGCGAAACATACGTGGCTGAACAATCGCGTCACAACAAGAAAGATGCAAAGGTCGACCGCTCGGGATACCATCTTATTTTGCTGGCCAAAAATCAAACCGGTTATCGAAACCTGCTGAAGCTGGTGTCGATGGCTTATACCGAAGGATTCTACTACAAACCGCGTATCGACAAGGAGATTCTGGAGAAATACAGCGAAGGTCTGATTGTGTCGTCGGCTTGCCTTGGAGGTGAAGTTCCGCAGCACATTATGGCCAATAATATTCAGGATGCCGAGGAAACCATTCAGTGGTTCAAATCGATTTTTGGAGAAGATTATTATCTCGAATTACAGCGCCATCCGGCTGCTTCGCCCGAATTGCGCCAGAATGTTTACGATAATCAGGTGCTGGTTAATGCTAAAATTCTGGAGTTGGCCAGGAAGTATAACGTAAAAGTAATTTGTACCAACGATTCGCATTTCATTAACGAAGAAGACGCCGATGCGCATGATTTGCTGATCTGTCTGAATACGGGAAAAGACCTTGATGATCCGACCCGTATGCGCTATACCAAACAGGAATGGTTTAAAACCACAGCCGAAATGAATCAACTGTTTGCCGATGTTCCCGAAGCTTTGGCAAATACACAAGATATAGTCGATAAAGTTGAAGCCTTTAATTTGAGCTCGGCGCCAATTATGCCCGTGTTTCCTATTCCTGAAGAATTTGGCAAAGAAGAGGATTACAAGCAAAAATACCCGGAGGAAGTGCTGCTTGAAGAATTTGGACAAGAATCGTTTGATCGTTTGGGCGGATACGACAAGGTTCTGAGGGTGAAATTTGAAGCCGATTATTTGTCGCACCTCACTTGGGAAGGTGCTAAACCTCGCTATGGAGAGCCATTTTCAGACGATGTTCACGAGCGCATTTCGTTTGAGTTGAATACCATCAAAACGATGGGATTTCCGGGGTACTTCCTTATTGTGCAGGATTTCATCAACGAAGCCCGCCGGATGGGCGTTTTGGTTGGGCCGGGGCGTGGGTCGGCTGCCGGATCAGTGGTTTCGTACTGCGTTGGGATTACCAACATCGACCCGATGAAATACGACCTGCTGTTCGAACGTTTCCTCAATCCCGACCGTATCTCGATGCCCGATGTGGACATCGACTTCGACGACGACGGACGTCAGAAAGTATTGGACTATGTGACTCAAAAATACGGTCAGGATAAGGTGGCACACATTTGTACCTTCGGAACAATGGCCACCAAATCGGCTATTAAGGACGTGGCGCGGGTACTGAAGTTGTCGCTTTCGGAAGCTGATCGACTGACCAAACTGGTGCCCGATGCACCAAAGATGAATTTTGGTATCGCATTTAAAGAAAGCCCGGAGCTGAAACAGGAACTGAATTCGCCAAGCGACCTGATTCGGTCGACACTTAAGTTTGCCCAAACGCTCGAAGGTTCGGTGCGGCAAACCGGCGTTCATGCCTGCGGAATTTTGATCAGCCGTGACCCGCTGACTGACCATATTCCGGTGATGCCAACCAAAGACGACGACAATTTGCTTTGTACCCAATATGATGGCCGGTTTGTAGAAGACATTGGCTTGCTGAAGATGGACTTCCTCGGACTGAAAACCCTCTCGATTATCAAGGAAACCCTCGAAAACATCAGGCATTCCAAAGGAATAACCATTGATATGGACAGCATTCCGCTCGACGATGCGCTTACTTTTGAGCTTTTCAGCAACGGCGATACAACCGGTATCTTCCAGTTCGAGTCGCCCGGAATGAAAAAGCACCTTCGTAACCTGAAGCCGAACCGTTTCGAGGACTTGGTGGCAATGAATGCCCTGTATCGTCCGGGACCAATGGAGTATATCCCTCAATTCATCAGGCGAAAACATGGTCAGGAGAAAATAGAATACGACTCGCCGCTGATGGAACCTTACCTGAAAGATACCTACGGAATTACCGTGTACCAGGAACAGGTGATGCTCCAGTCGCGTGCGCTTGGCGGATTTACGCGCGGTGATTCCGACTCGTTGCGTAAGGCAATGGGAAAGAAGCTCATCTACATGATGGATAAGCTGAAAGTGAAGTTCCACGACGGCTGTATGGCCAATCCGAAATTTATTGAAGGTTGTAAAGAAGGAAACAAAGATCCGGAAAAGCTGATCGACAAAATATGGAAAGACTGGGAGGCTTTTGCCAGTTATGCGTTCAACAAATCGCACTCGGTTTGCTATGCCGCTGTGGCCTACCAAACAGGTTATCTGAAAGCCCATTATCCGGCAGAGTTTATGGCCGCCAACATGAGCCGGAACCTCAGCAACATTACTGAAATTACGAAACTGATGGAAGAATGTAAGCGCATGGGAATGAATGTGCTTGGTCCGGATGTGAGCGAGAGTTACGCTAAATTCACTGTAAATAAAGACGGAAATGTACGCTTCGGAATGGCTGCGGTGAAAGGGGTAGGCGAGGGTGCGGTTGAAGACATTGTGAAAGCCCGGAAGAATGGCGAATTCAAAGATATTTACGACTTTGTTGAACGTGTCAACCTGCAGTCGGTAAACAAGAAAAACCTGGAAGCTTTGGCTATGGCCGGAGCATTTGATTCGTTCAAGAAACATACCCGAAGCCAGTATTTTGCCCCTGACGAAAATGATCAGTCTTTTATTGAAAAACTGACCCGCTACGGAAACAAGATGCAATATGAAAGCAATAACATGCAGCCATCGCTTTTTGGAGAAGTGATGTCAACACAATCTGTTCAGAAACCAGAACCTGTGCTGGTTCCCGAATGGGCGGATCTGGTATTGCTCGAAAAGGAACGGAGTTTGGTAGGCGTTTACCTGACTTCGCACCCATTGGATAAGTATAAAACTGAAATAAAAACACTGGTTACCAAAGATGTTTCGTTTAAAGACCTGAACAACAATATTGAGCCTCTGAAAGGGCGCGAAATGACTTTTGCCGGTATGGTTACCGAAGCGCGCGAATCGTTCAGTAAAAACGGCAAGCCATTTTGTTACATGGTTTTGACCGATTATACCGATTCATATAAAATGTTCTTCTTTGCGAAAGACTACGTTGAATTTGGTAAATATTGCAAGCCGGGATTATTCCTGATGGTACGCGGGCAGGTTCAAAACAGGTTTGGCGGCGAGCAGCTCGAATTTAAGGTGAACCGCATTGAGCTGATGGACGAGGTTCGCGAGAAATATTTTAAAAGCATTACAGTGCAGATTCCATTGCCTGTTCTAACCAGCCAGCTGGTTAACGAATTGGGCGATCTCACTTTAAACAGTAAAGGGAAAACTTTGCTCAAGTTTGATGTTTGGGATCCCGAAACAAAAATGATGGTTAATCTGTTCTCAAGGAACACAAGGATCGAAATCACTGATGAATTACTCGCCTACTTTGAAAAGCATGATGATCTTGCTTTTAAAATTAATTAGGCTAATTTTGTGATGGCTCTGAGATTTGTTACATATTCACAAATAAAAATATTTTAGAAATGGCTTTAGAAATTAATGATGCAAACTTTGAAGAATTGGTTCTTCAATCGGATAAGCCGGTTTTGGTTGATTTTTGGGCTGAGTGGTGTGGTCCATGTCGCATGGTCGCTCCAATTGTTCAGGAACTTTCTGAAGATTATGCCGGAAGGTTAGTTGTAGGGAAGGTTGATGTTGACAGTAATCCGGGAATTGCCTCCAAGTTTGGAATCCGCAATATTCCAACCATTCTTTTCTTTAAAGATGGTGCTGTAGTTGACAAACATGTTGGAGCAGCGCCAAAGTCAACCTTATCGACCAAAGTTGAAGGCATTCTTTAATCCAGACATTAAGGCGGAAAAGGCATAGGAAACACAAGTTCTTATGCCTTTTTTATTTTTACATTTGGGCAAACATTTAACCGTTGAACAATTTACTTGACATACAGCAGTTTCAGCAGTTCGATAACCTCGAATTCATCTCGAAGGAGGTGGTCGAAGGGTTTATCACCGGCTTGCACCGAAGTCCTTTTCATGGTTTTTCGGTTGAATTTGCAGAGCATCGCCTCTACAATACCGGCGAATCGACCAAACACCTCGACTGGAAACTGTTTGCCCGCACCGACAGGTTGTTTGTCAAGCAGTACGAAGAAGAAACCAACCTCCGGTGCCAGCTGGTAATCGACACTTCTTCGTCGATGCTTTTCCCTTTCGAAAAAGGGAAAGCAGTTCAGATGAACAAGCTGGCTTTTTCGGTTTATTCGGCTGCCGCAATTATTTATTTACTTCGGAAACAGCGCGATGCTGTTGGCTTGTCTTTATTTTCCGACGATATCGAATTTCATTCCGAAGCACGCCTTTCGTCGGTTCACATCGATTTACTGTATAATCAGTTAGGCGCTTTGCTTCGACAGGAGCAGGCCCAACTGCACAAAAAGACCAATACGGTTGAGGCCCTTCATATGATTGCTGAGAACATCCATAAGCGTTCGCTGGTCATTTTATTCAGCGATTTGATGGATCAGGAAAATACTGATGATTTGTTCGAAGCCTTGCAGCATATGAAATACAACAAACATGAAGTCCTGCTTTTTCATGTGACCGATCATCGCCAGGAGAAAGAATTCGATTTCCGCAATCAGCCTTATCGTTTTGTCGATCTGGAAACCGGAGAGCATCTGCGTTTTTCTCCTCACGATCTGAAGAAGAATTACGAAAAAGCGATGACCGATTATTTTGAGGAGATGCGAGTGCGCTGTGGTCAGTACCATATCGATCTGGCTGAGGCCGACATCAACGAAGATTTTAAACAGGTACTTTACACTTACCTCCTGAAAAGAAAACGCCTGTATTAGCCATCTCCACGATTAAAACCAATACCCGAAATTGGCAGAAAATGTTGGTTTATCATTTGTTCCGGAATATCCCAAAGTAATATCCAGAGGACCAAGTTTAGATTTTATGGAATAGCGCAATCCGCCGCCATAAGTGGCTGTTGCACCTTCTCTGAAAATCATGTCCGAATCTTGCCACATTCCATTGAACAGAAGCGAGAAATATTGCGACTTAGCAACTTTCATTCGTAAACCAATCAGGCTGATGTAGGTATATCTTTCGGTCAGGCTGATGGGCGGCATGCCAACAAAAGGCAGGTGGTAGTTAAAGTATTGGGTATATGGTTCTCCGCCAACAAGTGTGCGACGGGTAGCAGGCGAGTTCGAATTAAACATGGCCCGTCCGTAAAGGTCGAAAAGCATAGTTACATTTTCATCCAGCGGAATTACGTTTTTCATTTTGAAAAGCGCTACCGGGCTGATTTCGTTTGATTTACCAAATTCGGCCATAAGCGAGAATTCGGCATACATGTTTGTTCCTTTTGAGGGGAAATAAAAATCGTCCATGTTATCCAGCGACAAGTATGCGTAGGCATTGGTCAGGAAATAATCCATTTTGCCGGGAGTTTCAACTACGCTGGTTTTGCTGAAAATATCTCCATGAAAATATTCTTCCTGGGCACCCATGCCCAGTTCCAAATGGTGCATAAATGGCTGATAAAAATAAAGCGATCCGGAGGTATAGAAAACATTCGTTTCGGCCATCTTTTTGCCCTGATCGAAAATGTTGAAATTCTGGTACTTTCCTTTTAAGCTGAGTCCCACTGTCGGCAAATTGGTTTTGTTCGTTTCGGCAACAATGGTCAGTCCCGGATTAACCGAGAGTTCAATGCTGGTCGAAAAGAATCCAAAAATATTCTTGTAATTCTTTCGTGTAGTGTTTATCAGGATGGCCGCAGCATCAATTGTATTTGCTTTAAACCCGATGTTTTGGGTGAAATCTTTCTTTGTCGAAATGTTGAGATTCAGAATTTTTCCATCGGCAGAATCAACCAGGTTATAATAAATCCGGTCGAACCCGCCCAATCCGTACAACTGGTCAATTGCCGCTTTAATATCTTCAGATGAGTAATCGCCCGGAATTTCGAGGGCAAGTGTTTTTTTCAAAAAGTCGGGATCGAGATGATAATTTCCGGTGAACGTGAGATCCGAGATATGCCATCGGTCGGGCTTAATTAAAGCTCTTGATTTGGTTGGTGTTTCGAGCTGATATTTTGTTTTGAGCGCACGGAGCTGATCGCGAATTGCAAGGGTAGATCTTTCTCCTCTCAAAATCAGCGAATCGGTGGCCTGACTGGTGAAACTCGATATGGAATAGCCTGAAACGTCGGGTCTGATAATGATATCGCACAAACTGTTGTTAGCCGAATCTTTCGACATGTCGAAAAAGTTTACCAGCTGGCTAACAACATTGTCAAGTGTTTTCAGGTTGTTCCGGTCGTAAAAATCATTTCGGATGTCAACTCCAATAATAATATCGGCCCCAATTCGCTTGGCAACGTCGGTAGGGAAATTATTGACAAGTCCTCCGTCGACCAGCAGTTGTTCATTATGGTCTGACGATTGAAAAGCTATTGGAATTGCCATACTCGAAAACATTGCTGTAGGCAAAAAACCATGGTTCAGCACAACTTCTTTGCCGGTTTCCAAATTGGTTGCCACGCAGGCAAACGGAACCGGGAAGGTCGAGAAATCGGCGTTTGCAGGCACATTCCCAGCTATACTACAAAAAATATTGAGTACATTTTGACCCTTGATTAAACCTTGCGGCAGGCTGAGCTTATTATTGCCACTAATGGGCAACGAAAACAGATAACGCTGTTTAAGCATTTGAGCGTTTTTCGACAAAACAGCCCTCGGAACATCGTCGGAGAGTGTTGTCTCCCAATCGAGCGATTTAACCAGATTTTCCACTTCCGATGCCGTGTACCCAAGCGAATAAATTCCTCCCACGAGGCTCCCCATGCTGGTGCCAACTATCAAATCAACCGGAATGCCTTCTTCTTCCATAACTTTAAGTACCCCAATGTGTGCAAGACCTTTGGCACCGCCGCCACTTAAAACCAATGCAATTTTAGGCCGGTGAGTTTTGTCTTTAGCTTCCTGTGAGGCACTAATGAAAGGAAAGATCAGTGCAATACTGAATGCCAGAAGCTTCAGTACCGAAGTCTGGATAAATTTCTGAATCATTGCCAAAGGAGTCGTTTTAAACAGTTTCGAGTTTTCTTTTTACAAAGTCCATAGCTCCGCCAATGGTGTTTATTTCGGCATAGTCTTTTTCCCTGACATTTATTTTGAAATAAATACCGATGTAAAAGGCAAGACAGGTGTACTGAAATTCGCCAAAATCAAAGTCGTGAGTGAAAGAGGCCTCGCGTTGTATTTGTTCCTTGGGAATTCCCATGTACTTCAGTATCTGCGAAAATTTTTCTTCAATTGTATGCATGTTTTCAATGGTTGGTTAAATGAATGTGTTTTCTGAATTATCTGAATGGAATATTTCTTCGGTATGCCTGGTGTAGTTGATATACCAATCGTAAAATTTGCTGATTCCTTCCTTGATCGAAACCCTTGGCCTGAAATGAAAATCGCGCTCTAAACGTGAAGTGTCGGCATACGTTTGATAGACATCACCGTTTTGCATTTCGACCAGTTTTTTAATAGCTGTTTTTCCGGTTACCTGCTCTATCACCGAAATGAAATCGAGTAGCTTAACCGGCTGGCCGGCGCCAATGTTGTAAATTTTGTACGGGATTTCATTAAGGGGTGGTCGAACGGCAATGGCCGACATGGCCTGAATAATATCGTCGATGTAGGTGAAGTCGCGCGAGAGTTTTCCGTGGTTAAAAACGTTTATCGGAGCACCATTCATTATCGAATTCATGAAAATGAACGGAGCCATATCAGGCCGTCCCCAGGGGCCATATACTGTAAAAAAGCGGATTCCGGTTGTAGGTATATTATAGAGCTTGCTGTAAGTGTGAGCCATCAGTTCGTTCGATTTTTTAGTGGCGGCATACAGGCTCACAGGCGAATCAACCTGGGCGGTTTCACTGTACGGAACCTGGTTGGTGAGCCCGTAAACACTGCTCGAGCTGGCATAAACCAAATGCTTTACCGGGTTGAACCGGCAGGCTTCCAGTATATTCAGGAATCCGGTTATGTTCGAATTGATATAGGCATATGGATTTTCGATTGAATATCTGACACCTGCCTGTGCTGCCAAATGACAAACGATATCAAAGTGCTCTTTTTCAAACAACTTGTCGATAAAAACCTTATCCTGAAGGTCGGCCTTTATGAATTTGTAATTTGGATATTCAGTACTTTGAACTGGCTGGTGATTCCGGATTTGTTGCTGGTTGATTCCGGATTCTTCCAATCGTGCATATTTCAGATCAACGTCGTAATAATCGTTGAGGTTGTCGATGCCGATTACACGGTTCCCTGATTCAGCAAAATGTTTTGCCGCATGAAACCCGATAAAACCGGCAGCTCCTGTTACTAAAATCTTCATGGTCTTCTGTTTATTGTTTTCTTAATCTATTTCCACATAGTAAAATGTTCCTGTCCGACTCACTTTTTTGTCTTTAATAAATACCTGTATCGAGTCGTTTCGTTCAATGGCTTTGTTCCACGTAAAAAGTATTGCTGGCTTTTTTATAACATCAGTTGCATACAAATCTTTAATTCGAACCTTGGTTGGTTTTACGCCAAGGTAAACGTCAATGTTTTCGGCGCGGCTCATTTCGCAGTAATAGTAAGTTACCCCACCTTTCTTGCTGGCAGTATCCATGGCCTGGCTGCACAATTGGTTAAGTCCAATAATCGGATTGAAATGTGGAACCGCAAACGAAACCGTAAAAATTGATAAAAGTATGCCTGCCCCCATCGTTTTTAATCCGGAATAAAGCTTATGTTTCACGAGGTAATTTAATGTTAGCACTCCAATTCCTGAAACAATCAAAGCGGTGATTAGTATTACCGGAGAGGTGTTTAAATCGTTGCTGCCAGTAAAAATTTTTGATATAAATATTCCGGGCAAAGCAAGTGAAAGTATAGCAGCCGGAATTCCGGTCAAAATATACATCCAGCGGCGGGTTCCCAGTTTTTTCAGCCAAAGGAGTGCGAGGTAAACAAAGAATGGGAACGTTGGAAGCAGGTAAACTGCAAGCTTCGAGCTGAATAACGATAACGTTACGAATGTCGAAGAAACGATTACAACAAAGAAGCGTTCCAGATCTGTCGAAATAAGTCGGTTGCGGAAACCAACCCAAAGTATACCAATTATTAAAAACGACCATGGGGCCAGTGAATACCAGATTGATACGAAATAATAATAGAATGGCTCCTGATGATGAAACGAGTTTACGGCACGATTCACCGTTTGCTTAAAGAGCAGGTTATTCAGGTATTGATTTCCGCCTTCGGCATAAACTCCGGCAAACCAGGCTCCGCATAGAAGCAGTAATATGCCCAAAGTTTTCCATCCCCAATAGCGTCCAATTGTTCGGAGTTCTTCCTTCAGCAAAAGGAATATGACAATCGATATCAACGGAACAATAATGCCTATGGGTCCTTTCGTAAAAATTGCCATGAACACATAAACCGGAAAAAGAATTGAATCTCGCGGGCGCCCTTCTCCGCTGTAAATTCTGAAAAATGTATAAAGTGCCAGAACGATAAACATGCACATCAGCATATCCATACGCAGAACAAGTGCTGTCCCGATAAAAAAGCCTGCTGTAAGTAGCATCAGCTGTCCGATAAGCCGTTCGTTTTCGTTTAACTCTTTGCTGACCCATTTATCCATCACAAAAATTGTGACCAGCGCCGGAATAAACGAGAAGAGGCTTAAAAAAGCCATGTTGTGATACCCGAAAAGCGATTTGCCAAGCATTACAATCCACATGTAAAGCGGAGGTTTGTCGGCATATATTACGCTATGGTTGGTAAACGTAAAAACCGATCCATTTTTTAAAGCCTCATCAGCGATGCTCAAATAGCGCAATTCATTGTCGGGCGTAAAATCCCGAAGAATGAAGATGGGTAAAAACGCCAGTGAGTAAAGTATATATCTTAGAGTTTTATTATTGATGTACTGATCCATTATTCAGCAGTTTTTAAGTTTTAAACAATGGCCAATTGAACAGGTGACGATGATTTTGACCGAATGGTTAAATCGCATGGTCAAAATTAAGCCATTGCCTATAATCTACAAAATAATTGACCAAATAATTTAACCGCATGGTTAAATTATTTTTTATTCTCCTGTTTTTTGTCTCATTTCCGGTTTCCATTATTTCATTTGTAATTTAGGTCTCCGCCCAAATACCGAGCGTTGACCCGGTAAATGGTACAGAGACAAATTCTGCTTTCCGAACGTTTATTTTTTCATTATTAATATGACGTATAACGCGTGTTTATATTTTTGACTTTTTGAATTTTATGCTACTCATATTTGCCAATTGCCTGTAAATATTTAGCTTTCGCGATCTGGTAATTGCACTGTGAATTAGTCAGATTATCTTTCGACGACTGAAAGAGTGCCTGTGCTTCCAGTAAATCGGATATGCTGATATTTCCTGAACGGTAATTATCATCTGTAATTTTAAGGTTCTCCTTCGCCTGCTCAACCGATTTCTCGGATAGCTTTACCTGATCGAAGTTTTCCCGAAGCTCGTTGTTGGCTTGTTCAATTTGTAATGCCAGAAGTTCGAAGGTTTCGTTCAGTTTATTTTTGGCTTTCTCAATCTTCAGATTTTGCTGTTTTATTTTGTGCGAACCGCCCCACCAGTCAGTAATCGGGATACTCAGGCTTGCAAAAGCAAACTTTTGGGTAACTCCCGCGTTAGCAATATCGACATAGGCAGCCATTGCTCCCAGCGCCAGTTGCGGCATTAATTCGCCTTTAGTCATTTTAAGCTGAAGTTCTTCGGCCTCGGCAGCTTTGTTAAGCAACTGGTACTCCATACGGTTTGAAATAGCTTCATCTCCTGTCAGTCCATTAGAAAACACTACAGGTACAACTGGTTCATCGGTTAAAACCAGTGCGGAGTCAAACTTTATCCCGATTTGCTGGCAGAGGGCTCTTTGGGTAAGCGAAATGCCGTTGATCAATTTTAACCTGTTCGATTGAAGCTCGTTTTGCTTCAGCTGCACCTTCAGCAAGTCGTTCTTTTGTGTAAGTCCGGCTTTAGTATAGTTGGTTACATCGCGATTAAGTGTATCGAGCAGAGACCGGTAACTGTCCAGTGTTTTAAGTTTTTCTTTCAAAGCAATAATGTTCCAGTACAATTGCTCGGTGCGAACCAACACCTCGGTAGTGGTCATTGCCTGTTGTTTGCGGCTTACCTCTTCTCCAATCGAAGCAAGCTTGTTTCCATTCCTGATTTGTCCGCCTGCGTATATCGGTAGTGCCGCCGAAACACTGGCCATATTCAGATAATCAACAGCGTTGATTGGAATGGACGGAATATAGGCGAACTGTGTTGCCCCGGCCAGATTAGCCGGATCGCCATCGTAAACGGGCAGATTCATCTCCGGAATATTTCCTTTCACAAGGTAATCGGGTGAGCGCATTGCCAAAGCGCTCGCGCTTATTTTCGGGAAATAGTTGGTGTAAGCACCTTTCTTGACTTCTTCCGACAATTGAACCTCAAAAGTCGCTTCGATAATCTTTTTGTTATTCTTAACGGCCAGTTGTTTGCACGAATCCAAGCTTAGCGATTGGGCTCCTGCATTGGTTCCGAGTAGCGAAAAGAAAATTAGAGCGATTGTCACTACCGGTTTATGCGAATGTTTGTGGTGGTGTTTCCGGTGTAATTTGGGAGGAACCGACCAGAAACCTCCGTTATTCTTTGGTTTATCGGTGTATGCCAGTGAATACATAATTGGCAGAATATAGAGCGTTAAAACCATTGCAACCAACAATCCGAAGCAAATGACGGTTCCAACCGGGCCCCAAAGTGGTGACCGACTGATGATCATCGAGATTACTCCGGCCGAAGCGGCTGCAGAGGTAAGGAATATCGGTCGCATTCTGCGTTTTCCGGCTGCCAAAGCTGCCTCGTGAACGGACATGCGTTGTTTTTCCTTCAGTTCATTGGCATAGTCAATCAGGATAATTCCATTCCTGACTACCATTCCACAAAGGCTGATGATCCCGATGAAAGCGGTAGTACTGAATGGATAACCCATCATTGTTAAGCCGATTGCTGTTCCGGGAAGCGACAATATCATGGTTGACATGATAATGGCAGAAAGCTTGATTTTCTTAAACTGGAACAGTATAATAAAGAAAATCAATAGAATGCTGAGTGCAAGCGCATAAGACATTGGGATAAAGGTTTCCTGCTGACCTTCATAATCTCCACCATAGTTAACTGAAGTGCCTTCAGGAAGTTTTAAATTTTCAATTTCAGACCTTACTTCTTCAAAAATTGACGAGGCAGCACGATCAGGTTGATTGTCAACAAGTATGGTCAGGGTTTTGATTCCGTTCCTTCGGGTAATAGTTCCTTCAGTCCAATCGGGAGTAAATGTTGTGAACGAACGTAACGGACTGCCGGTAAAGCCCATAGGAGAGGTAACGTACTGGTCAGCAAGGGTATTTATATCCTTCTTCCCTTTCGTTTCCTGCGATAAACGCACCGAAACAGGATAATCGTCTTCCCATATTGTGGTTAAAGGCAAGCCATCGAGTCCAACCATCAGCGAGGTTGAAACCATCGATTTCGAATAACCAAGCAAATTGGCTTTATCGCGATCCATGCTCACTTTCAGAATTTGCTGTTTCTGATCCCAGTCATCGCGAATCCAGCCAACCGATTTGGTTTTGTGCAAAATATCCATAATCTGAGCCTGGGCATTGCGAATGTCCTTAATCGAATCCGACGAAATCCGGATTTCGATCGGGGCTTTGGAGGTTTGCATGGCCAAAATCTTGAATTTAACATGTGCATTGGAAAAACCATCGGAATACTTTGGACTGTAGTCGCTTACAACTTCGCGGGTCGCCTCGTTGGAAATGATATTGATTAAAAGCTGACCATAATTGGGCGATGGCATATTTGGCGCATAAACCGTGTGGAAACGGGGAGAACTGGTGCCAATAAAACTGGTTACATTGGTCACGCGGTTATCTCTTAATAAAACTTTTTCAAGGCTGTCGACCACTTGCTCGGTGCTTTCGAGCGATGAGCCTGTCGGTAAATAAACTTCAACGGCAAACTGGTTGCGTTCCATTTCAGGAAACATTTGCTGATCGAGGCTTTTGAAGAGAAAAACAGCCAGAACAAGCGAAGCAATTCCTCCCAGAATGATGGTCTTTGGATTTTTAAATGACCATTCAAGCGAAGCATCAAACCAACCCTGCAATACATCGAGAAAGGTTTTCCCTTTCTTTTCTGATTCAGGTTTATGTAATCCCTTTTTAATGAAAACAAAATTCAGGTAAGGGACCAGAAGCACAGCCACTAAAACCGAAACAACCAGCGCGATACTAACAACAATTGGAAGTGGACGCATAAATTCGCCTGCCGTTCCGGGAACCATAAAACCAAGCGGGATGTAGGCCGCCATAATGGCCAATGTCGCGGTAATTATGGGCGTCAGTAACTCCTTGGCACTTTTTATTGCGGCATGCCAGGGCGAAATTCGATGATCAATTTTTTCCACATGGTTGTCGATCACCACAATCGAATTGTCCACAATCATCCCTAAAACAAGGATAAGCCCGGCCAGTGAAACGGTGTGCAATTCAACGCCAAAGAAGTACAGGAACGCCAAAGTGATTAAGACAGCAATCGGGACTGTGATTCCGGCCACCGAAGCCACACGCAAAGGCAACAAAAGCATGGTTACCATGATAACTGCAATAATGGCAATCAGGAATTCGTGCATAAAGTTCGAAACCGACTCATCGACATATTTTGGCAGTTCCGAGATTTTGGCAACTTCTATTTCGCTAGATGTATGCTTCTTAAAAATATCGATTGCTTTATCCACATCGGCGCCATATTCCACAATGTTGTTCCCTTTTTGCATCTCAAGCGACAAAAGGATCGTTTTCTTCCCGTTTTGCCTGATGTAATTGTCCGGGTCTTCGTAACGGCGCTCGATGGTGGCAATATTTTTCAGGCGTACAACATTCCCGTTCGGATCGGAGTACACGATTTGGTCGGCCAAATCTTTTTCCGATTCAAAATTGGTGGGCAAGTGTACCGCCAGATCGTATTTGCCGTCTTTTAAAGTCCCGGCATAGTTTACCATTCCATTGGGAAGATAAGAGCCTAATAGCGAGATTGATTTAATGTTGTATTCGTTTAGCATTTCAGGCTTTACGTTCACGTAAATCTGTTCTTTTTGAAGCCCGTAATGCTTGATTTTGGATGTGGCCGGAATTTTACGGCATTCAGTCTCCAGCTTTTTTAGTTCCTGTTCAAGGTCTTTGTAGCTCTTTGTGTCTGAAGACAGCGTGATAAGTAAGGCCGAAGTATCTCCAAAATCGGAATTGGCAACCAATGCCAGCACGCCAGTCGGCAAAGTCGCTTTCATTTCGGCCAAGCCGTGTTTTAACTTCGACCAGAACTGGTCGGCATTCTTTACATCGTCGTTCAACTCAACAAAAATGTACATAATTCCTTCGCGGGAATACGAGTATGTTTTTGCCTTTTTCACTTCGGAATAGCCAAAAATATAATTCTCGACAACTGTAGTTAGCTGAGATTCAACTTCGGCAGAAGTGGCTCCGGGATATACGCCAACAATTACACCCTGGCGGATTGTAAATTCAGGAAACTCATTACGAGCCATCTTTTTCAGGGCAATAGCACCCACCAACATAAAAAGGACAGCGATGAGAATAACAATATTTCGATTCCGCATGGCGGCCTCGATAAATCCAGTTCTTTTATGGCTCATAATTACAAACTGATTAAGCTGTTGTCAAACAATTTTTCCTTCCCTTCAATCACAATAGTCTGATCAGCAGTTAATCCACTAGTTATTTCAAGTCCATTGGTTTGGTATCCTCCTACTTTCACAACTTGCTTCTTTACAGTCTTTTTATCGGGCGTAACGACGAATACAAACGAATTGCCTTCAATGTCTTTGGTCACTGAATTATAAGGAACCAAAACCATAGTTTTTTCGGCGGATGTGTTTAAAACCACATCGCAAACCATTCCCGGCTTAATTTCCAGTTCGGGATTTTTTACTGTGATTTTAACCTCGTACGTCCGTGAAAATTGGTCGGCGACTACACCCACGTTGGTAATTGTACCTTCATATTGTTTGTTGTCGAGCGCCGAAATGGTGAATCCGGCATTCATTCCTTTCTTGATTTTCCCGATTTCGTTTTCAGGAACAGATATTTTTACCAGGACGGTTTCGATTTTCACCAGTTCGAGCGGTGCAAAGCTTGAAATTGCCGATTGGCCGGGTTCAATGTTCCGTTTACCAATCACTCCGCTGGCAGGTGCATACAGGTTGCATTTATCCAGACTGCTTTTTGCAACTTCCAGTTGCGATTGCGCCTTTTTCAGGTTCGTTTCCATCTCAACCCATTTCACCTCCGAGAGACTTCCGTTATCGTACACTTGCTTCAAACGGTCGTAAGCATCTTTGGCCTGCTGATACATAGCCAGCGACGAGTTGTAAATACTCTGATTGTCGGCTTTATCAACAGTAGCCAGCAACTGCCCTTTGCGAACAGCATCACCTTCCTGAACTAAAACCTGCTCAACAGTTCCTGAACTTTGGAAGGTGAGCGGAATGGTTTGCGAAGCCTCTACAGTTCCACTGTAGCGCAGGTTCGACAAACCGTTGAAAGTTTGCACGGCCTGCGCTTTTACTTTAATGGTTGTAACTTCTTGTTTTACGTTGTCTTGTTTCTGTTTGCAACCGAATAAGATGATTACGATTGCTGATAAAATCATTGTTTTCTGCATAACTATTATTGTTTAATTATAAGATACTGAACGACTGGTATGTTGTATTTAAATGAAAAATACTGAACGACCGGTATGTTGTGTTTGAATAAATTTGTCTCATCGTACATCGGCTTCGTTTAGTTATTTCTTCATTAATTTATAAAACTCGGAGGTTTGCTTTTTAAGCAGCTCAATGGCATCTTCTATCGAGAAGTTTCGCATTACATTTCCGGCAAGGCCCATGTTAATTGCGAAGAAGTTGTTTGCTACAAGGGCAGGATCAATATCGCTCCTGATCTCACCATTCGAAATTGCATTTTTCAATACCTGAACAGTTTTTTCTATTTCGCCATTGATAAAATTCCCCTGATTTTCGGCAAAGCCAGGATAATGCCTTAATGCATCGGCAATCAGTGAAATATAGGATATTGGCGAAAAAGTCAGCGAGTGCTGAAATAGAGTTCGGAAAATCTTTTCAGTTTGCTTCACCGATAATTGAATGAACTCTTCAAGAGTTAATGTTTCAATTTTGGCATCAAATGCGACGATACGGAAGTATTTATCTATTACATTAATGAATAATTCTTCTTTGTTTTTAAAGTGATGATATAAAGCACCTTTCGTTAGGCCAATTGCCTGGCTTATATCGCTTATTGATACTGCTTCGTAACTGCGTTGCAAAAATAGCTTGAAAGCTTCGTCGATGATAAATTCTTTTGTATTATCCATAGTTTTACATACTGAACGATCGGTATGCAAATATAAATCATTTATTGAAACGAAAAATAGTCTGTAGCGAAAAGACACAAAAACTTAATATTTGTGATACGTTTTTTGATAACAATTAACGGTAATCAGGATGAATTTTACTTTTCGGCAGGAAATAAATCGCAGCTAATTGGGTAGTGATCAGAGTGATTCAATGTTGACACTTCGAAATTATAGCTGGTAAACTTTGGACTGTAAAGAATATAGTCGATGCGGAAAGAAGGTAATTTCCCGTTGTAGGTATTGGCAGTTCCTTTTCCCGATTCGGTAAAGGAATCCATCAGATCGCCCCGAACAGTATGGTAAGTAAATGAAACCGGTGTATCGTTAAAATCTCCGCAAACAATTACAGGATAAGGACATTGATCGAGGTGCTCTCGCAATGTAGCCGCTTGTTCTGCTCGTTTAATAATAGCATCCCTGAATTTTACACTCAGGGCCTTTATTTTTATTTTTGTTTCCTTGTTGTTCTCAAAATTCATTGAGTCGATGGTGTTAATCTCAGTTGGTCGCAACCGGTACGACTGCAGGTGGCAATTATACACCCTAACCGTATCACCATTGATGAGCATGTCGGTGTAAATGATCATGTTTCCCGAGTTGCTGAATCTTATTTCCCCCATATTTAATATCGGGAAACGGGTCAGTGTCAGCTGTCCGCCTTCATGACTGGTATGGGCCAGCTGCATGTGGCTGATCTCCGGAAGTCTGGTGTTGGTGGCGTCAAAAATCTGACGTTTGTTGAGTCTTACTTCCTGCAGACAAATAATGTCGGCATTGTTTTGTCTCAGATAAGTCAGGATGTGATCGGCGTTTTCTTTGCTTGGAAATTGGTTGGTACCGGTAAAATATTTCACATTATAACTAATAATCTTTATTCCGGGTTCTTTGGTCTGACGGCCTGAGAACTGCAAATAATTTCCAATTTGATTGTATCCGGCTAAAATAAAAATCAGGGAGATTAATGCAAATTTGGGCTTAATAATTACCCATAAAACAATGAAAACCAGATTAGAAACTAATATATACGGATAAGCCATTCCAAAAAGTGCAGCTACCCAGAGCTTTTCGGGGCTTATGAAAACTGAGACTGTTGCAAAGATAAGTGCACAAACAGCTATCAGGTTGATAAGCAATAGTATATATACAAAGAATTTCTTCAATTGTTTTTACAGTTAAGATTCCAACTTCACAATTTTCCGGCAGCTCCTATTACAAATATAGGAAATATTGCCGTTGGTAAAGTTGCATGAAAGTATGGATATACAATGCAAGTGGGAGTTTTGTCAGCGAATGCACCCTAATGTACAATCCGGCAGGCAATCATACGGTCCTTCCCGTGAATATCTTTTTTCAATACAATTTCAGAAAAACCTTTGTTCCTGAGCATTTCGCAGCATTCATTTCCAAAAGCCTCATTTATCTCGAAATAGAGCTGTCCATTATCTTTAAGATGACCCCGCGAAAAATCGGCAATCTTTTCATAGAATATCAGCGGGTTTGAATCGACAACAAAAAGGGCCAGTTCGGGTTCGTAATCGAGTACGTTTCTTTCCATCAAACCCTTTTCTAATTCACGTATGTAAGGTGGATTACTTACAACAATATCCAATTCCGGAAATTCGGTTTGAGGCGTCTCATTCAGGATATCGTATGCAAAGACAGTAACTTTTACATTGTTCAATCTTGCATTCTGTTGAGCGGTTTTAATGCAAACCGGAGAAATATCGCAGGACCAAACAGTTGATTGAGGTATGTTTTTCCGGAGTGAAATAGCAATGCAGCCGGTTCCGGTTCCAATGTCCAGAATATTTGGGCTTGTATATGAGTTTTGCTGAATAATCCAGTGAACCAGTTCTTCGGTTTCGGGGCGGGGAATCAAAACTCCGGGCGAACAAAGAAACAGAAGGCCATAAAATTCAGTTGTTCCAAGGATGTACTGGATCGGTTCATGATTTTTAAGCTGATGGACAATTCCTTCAATTTCAGATCGCTCAACATCGCTTAATAATTCATTGGAGGCCAGTAAAACCTGGGTTCGCGAGTACCCTTTTAATTTCTCAAGAATCAGGAAAATGATGCTTTCAATCTCTCCCTTTGAGTAAATTCCTTCCAATTCTTTTCGGATATATGCGATACCTACCTTCATTTATTGCTATTTTTGGCAAAGTTAACTTTTTCACCGATGGGTACTCCTTCAATCTTTATGCAGCGTTGTCTCGAGCTGGCACTTCTCGGAATGGGCGATGTAGCTCCCAATCCGATGGTTGGCTGTGTGATTGTTCACGAGGATAAAATTATTGGTGAAGGGTATCACGAAAAATATGGACAGGCACATGCAGAAGTGAATGCTGTGCGTTCGGTTAAAAATCCTGAATTACTCAGCAAGTCGACTCTGTATGTATCGCTTGAACCATGCGCCCATTTCGGGAAAACTCCGCCATGTTCTGACCTGATTATCGAAAGCCGTATTCCACGTGTGGTAATCGGAACTTTTGACCCATTTGCCAAAGTTTCCGGGAAAGGCATCGAAAAAATGCGTACGGCTGGTATTGATGTCGAGGTTGGCCTTCTGGAGAACGAATGCCGGGAACTAAACAGACGATTTTTTACGTTCCACGAGCAGAAGCGCCCTTATATTTTGCTGAAATGGGCTCAAACGCTCGATGGTTTTATTGATACTGACCGCACCGAGACACAACACCCAACCTGGATAACCAATGCATTATCAAAACGACTGGTACACCGGCAACGCTCCGAAGAATCGGCTATATTAATCGGGACAAATACTGCGCAATACGACAATCCGGCACTGACAGTCCGCGAATGGATGGGAAATCAACCTGTACGGATGGTGATTGACCGGACCCAACGGCTCAACTCAAGCCTGACTCTTTTTGACCAGAAAGCCCCAACCTGGGTATTCACCGATGCAGAATGTGAGGATACTGAAAATGTGAAATTCATTACGCTTGATTTCGAGCAGGATATTCTTCCTCAAATGCTTGCAGAATTGTATAGTCGGGATATTTTGTCGGTAGTTGTTGAAGGCGGAAGTATCTTACTTGATAGTTTTCTTAGTCACGGGCTGTGGGATGAAGCCTTTGTATACACGGGAAATCAGTTTTTTGGGAAAGGCGTTGTGGCTCCAAACATTTCGGGCAAGGTTATCGCTTTTGAACAACTGGATGAATGTAAACTCCATGTTTTGAGGAGAGTACCTGAAAGCAGTAGCTAGATTATCGGGAGAGTTGAATTCTTATTTTTGTTCAGCCGTTTTCGTTTGTTTTTATGTGGTTTTTTAATGAAATTTAGTCGCAGGAAAACAACTTCAAATAAACGCATGGACATTTTAATCAACATATGGAAATCGACGCCCAGCCTGGTTTCTATCCTTTATTTGATTACCGTTGTTTTTGTCGCTTTTCTTATCATTCTCGAGAACCGAAATCCCGAGAAAACCATTAGCTGGATTCTGGTTTTGATTCTGCTTCCGTTTATTGGCATTGTTATTTACCTCTTTTTCGGTCAGGAATACCGGAAAACTAAAATGTATTCGCGTAAGGGACTGAAAGACCTTGAAAAACTTCGTAATCTTACGGTGGAACAATTGGATAATCTTCCGACAAAAAGCGTTCAGTTTAGCGATAAGCTGAATTCGAAAAAGAGGTTGATGAATCTGTTGCTTTCTAATTCGAATGCGATATTGACCAATGACAATGAAGTGCAGATTTTGCGCAACGGTGAAGAAACATTTCCTGAAATTTTCAAGACAATTGAACAGGCGAGGCATCATATCCATTTGGAATACTACATTATAGAAGACGATAAAATCGGGAATTATCTTCGCGAGTTGTTAATCCGGAAAGCTCAGGAAGGAATTGAAGTTCGTCTGATTTTTGATGATGTGGGCAGTTGGGAACTGAAAAAGAAATTTATTCGGTCGATGTCTGATGCCGGTGTAAAAGTGGATTGCTTCATGAAAGTCCGGTTTCCGATGCTGACTTCGAGGGTGAATTATCGTAACCACCGAAAGATATTGGTTGTCGACGGCGAGATTGCTTTCGTGGGCGGATTAAATTTTGCCGATCGTTACCTCGATGGGGTTCCGGGGATTGGCCCCTGGCGTGACACGCACCTTAAAGTAATAGGTGGAGGTGCTACGGCCCTGCAAATCATTTTTATGGCCGACTGGTATTTTGTATCGAAAGAAATTCTGAAAGGAGACGAATATTTTCATCCGTTTGAATCAGGCAACGGTAAGTTAGTGCAAATGACAGCCAGCGGCCCCGATTCGGATTGGGAAAGCATCGGTCAGGCCTATTTTGCAGGCATTGCCTCTGCAACCGAGTACGTATATATTTCAACACCTTACCTGATGCCAACTGCTGATATTGTTACGGCACTAAAAACATCAGCCTTGGGAGGAATTGATGTCCGGATTATTGTTCCGGGTTTATCTGATGCCATCACTCCCAAATGGGGAACAAATTCGTATATCGAAGAGTTGCTCGAAGCCGGTGTAAAGGTATATTTCTACAGGGCCGGTTTTACACACAGCAAAGTCATTATTACTGACGGAGTATTCTCATCCGTCGGAACTGCTAATCTTGATTTCCGCAGCCTTGAAACCAATTTTGAAGTGAATGCCATGGTTTATGATGAGCAAATAGCCGGCATTCTTGCTTCGCAATTTTTGGAAGATCAGGAAAAGAGCGAGCAGATTATTCTGGAGGAGTGGCAAAAACGACCGCGAATAAATAAGATCAAAGAATCGTTTTCGCGCATACTAAGCCCTATGCTTTAATGCTTTCAGCCTCCTGAATTCGTCATTCACAATCTATTTTTAGGGTGTTTTCTCCGGAAACTGTCTCTTTGATGAAAACTAAAAATCAATGAGCTATGAACAGAAAAGAATTTTTCCGGGGATCGCTTGCACTTGGGGCGTGTACCGGTTGTTTTTTATTACCTACAAGTGTTCTTACTGCTGCTGAAGCCCTTCCTGAAGATGATGAAAGGTATAAAAATCTCCTTCAGGAAAAAGAATTTATACAGAACTGGCTGAGCGATTTGCTGGAGACTATTGATGAAAATCTGGATGAACCATCGAAAGTATTTTTACTGGCGGGCTGTGGCCGCGGTTGTTTCAAACGTCATAAGTTTAAACAGGATATCGCCGAAAAGGGGAAAGGCGACGTAGATAAGTTGATTGAAGCTTATAAACAGAACTTTGAAATATGGAAAGACGGCAACCAGGTGCATGTACGTTATGGCGAAGTTTCGCAGGGATGTTATTGTCCGGCAGCCAAATACCGCCCGGCAAAACCAAACGATATTCATTGCGAATGTACGCGTGCAACTCACCAAACCATTTTTGAAACAGCTTTAGGCAGGCCAATCGATGTGAAAATTCTGGAATCGGTTCGTCGCGGGAACAAAACTTGTCATTTTGCTGCAACGGTTTAATTAAGATATCACATAAAACAATGCCCTGCAAACAGTTGTTTACAGGGCATTTTATTTTAAAGGTGAGTTTTAAATTACAAACTGTCGCCAAAATCTTCGCGGAACTTAGCAACCAGTTTTTCAACCCAGTCGCCGATTGGTTTCAGTTTTCCAACGAAGAAACGGAGTACCGGAGGCTCTTCAACCCATTCCAAACCACCAATCAGGTGACGGTTATCGTATAGCCATTGAATCCGGTCTTCGGCATATTTAACCTGAGATAAAGTAAATACTCTTCGTGGGAATGCCAACCGGAGCAATTCAATATCCGACAGCACATCATCGCCATTTTCGTCGCGAACACTCGAGATTGTTCCACGCTCCATTCCACGGATTCCGGAAGCAATGTACAATGCTGCAGCCAATGCTCCTGCCGGGTATTGTGTTTGCGGAACATGCGGAATAAACATACCAGCATTTAAATGACATCCCAGACCTCCAGATGGTGTGATTACCGGAATTCCTTTGCTGTCGAGCGCCTCAACCAGATATTTGATGAATGAAGGAGAATGACTTATTACGTCAAAATCGAGAGTTTCGTATAGCCCAACTGCCATTGCTTCAATTTCGCGTACACTCATTCCTCCGTAAGTGAGGAACCCTTCGAAAAGTGGCACCCAATCGCGCATTTTCATATAGATGTCGTGAATATTTGTGCAAATTCCACCTCCACGGGTACAGCTAACTTTCCTTCCGGAGAAATAGGAGAAATCGGTATAACTCATCATTTCGTGCAGGATAGCCTTTATCGGTTTATTCTGATATCCTTCTTCGCGGGTTTTGATGAAATACAGGTTTTCGTTAATCAAACTGGTGTCCATCAGCAACAAAATATTGTGGGCTTTGGCAATGGCCGAAACTTCGCGCAGGTTGGCCATCGAGAATGGCTGACCACCAATCAGGTTGGTTCCGGCTTCAAACCGGATATAAGCCACATTTTCAGCGCCCCATTTTTCAATAACTTTATGCAATTTGTCGATGTCCATGTTTCCTTTAAAGGGGAAATCGCTTTTTGTCTTCAGCGCTTCGTCGGTATAGATTTCTTCAACTGCGCTGCCCATCATTTCGATGTGCGCTTTGGTTGTTGTGAAATGGTAATTCATCGGCACAACGGTTCCCGGTCGGCAAAATGTTTTTGCAATAATGTGTTCGGCCGCACGTCCCTGGTGCACCGGGAGGTAATATTTTTGATTGAAAACATCCTGAATTGCTTTTTCGAGCTTGGTGTAACTGGCAGAACCGGCGTACGAATCGTCAGCTACACTCATGGCAGCTACCTGGTTGTCGCTCATGGCGTTGGTGCCGGAGTCAGTCAGCATATCGAGGTAAACATCCTTGTTTTGTAAAAGGAATGTGTTAAATCCGGCTCCGTAAATCGATTCTTTGCGTTGCTCAACAGGTAAAAGGTTTAGCTTTTGCACTACACGTACTTTGTGCATTTCGAGGGGAGTGACTTCGCCACTGTAGAATTTTACAGTTTTTAGTTGTTCAAAATTTTCCATAAGTCAATTTAAAGGGTTGATGTTGGGTTTAAAAACTGAAAGCAAATTAATCGGGACGACATTTTATTTCTGTTGTTATAGATTAAAATGCATTCAGGTTTTGCGAGTTTACAAATAAATGATTTGTAATCAAAGCGATATTATAAGTTTTGAATTGATGTTTTTAAGTATATTTTGTTTTTGATATGACAAATATCTGAGCGGGTTTTCGAATAATTGATATTTGTCAATTTGTGAGGTAGCAAACTTGATCCTTGTTTCAGTTATCAAAATATAGCATCATCCTTTTGCCTGAATTGTAAAGAAGGAATGGAGATACTCAGCCGCCTTCTGTTTCCGATTGATTGGAACAGAATAAAATTTTGGTTGTCTGCTCATCTCTTTGTAAATTAGGATAACAATTTTCAAATTTTCCGCTCCATGCTAATTAAAACCTTCGCCAGTGCGGTTCACGGAATCAATGCGACTACCATTACTATCGAAACAGTTATTTCATTTTACGATGTATGAATAATTTTATACGTCTCAGATTGATATTTTAAGAATGAATTATTAAGATAAACCCATTTAGTAATTGCATTAAATCAATCAGATTTAATATCTTAAAAAAAGAGCTAATTAAGATCTGTTATGCAGTTAGTCATTAGAAGCTCTTTTGGGGAATATTGGATTTCTTTTGGCTTCGCACCTTTGAATTTTTTAAGGTAGACCTAGTTTAACAAAGTCGGTGTTAAGTTCCACCAAACTTGAAATCCAATAACCAACCGATTGTGTGGGGCGTCAATTTGAGGCGACACAGGGGGCTTTGGATTATAAATTGCAACTGAACCATTGATATTTCGTACTTTAAATGATCTCCTTTCTTCTCAGGTAATATTATGAAAGGTTTATTCCATATTTGTTTGATATTGCTTGTTTGTATTCTGACTTCATGCAAGGAGAAAATTCAAACTGTAATTGATGAAATTCCAGTAGCGGATCGATTTGTTTATAGTAAAGGAGATACATTAACTTATAAATGTAGTGACGGCACTTCAAATGCAGTTCTGGTGAAAGATTATCACTTCTGGACTCAAACTCCAATCGGCACAGATATGTGGTATGGAGGTTCTGGCTCTTGGATAAGAGATCGCCAAAGAATTACAATTGAATCTTTATCTGACCGATGGCAAAAAGTTCTTAGTCTTATTTGGGGTAATAGTTTAGAAATATCCAGTTGTTTTATAATTGACACAAGTCTTATCCCTTATGACGAAGCTGAGAATCCCTTTTGTAATTTAATAAACAGTTGTGATTACGTAGATTGGTTCTCAGCCATGGATGGCTCCCAATGTTGCGCAGAGCAATCTTTTAATGGTCATTCATACAAGAAATTATACTATTTTAATTCATTTCTTGGAGTTGGAAGTAACAGTTATACCGTGTATTTTAACCTGAAGTATGGTATTATTCGATTTGAAAGTGTCATTGACGGGAAACAAGAAATTTGGAATCTTGAGAATCCTAAAATGTAGCTGAAAGATCAAACCAATAACATCCATCAGACAATTTCTGATGAAACCAGATGATAAATAATAAAAATCAGAGCAACAGTGTCCTGGTCTCAGATTATTTAGACAGATTTTTCTTAATTGTTATACTATTATGAAATCTATGCTTTTTCAAATCAAAATGGTGAAGTGCCTCACCTTTTTATGTTTTATCCCGATAAATCCAATGGCGCAGACCTTTAGCAATGAAGAAATAAATCTTTGGAAACAGCAGTCCAAATTGGCCACTATTATAAGGGACAATTGGGGTGTACCTCACATTTATGGTAAAACAGACGCTGATGCAGTATTCGGTTTAATGTATTCACAATGTGAAGATAATTATTGGCAGTTAGAAGAAACTTTCATTTCATTACTTGGTAGAGAATCGGAGATTTATGGAGAAAGCAGTCTGGAAAATGACTGGAATGCGGCTTTGTTCCGTGTTAGGCAGGAGTCTAAACGAATTTACGCAGAAGCCGATCAGTTTATAAAGCAGTTATGCGATGCAGCTTCTGCTGGAGTAAACTATTATCTGTATAGGAATTCAGGGGTGGAACGAAGATTGCTCCAACGGTGCGAACCTTGGTATTTCTTGGTGCTTCCAGCCAGTACCAACGCAACAAGTCATGGCATTAATCGAGAGGAGATCCAAAAAGTAATGAAAAGCAATATGGTGGATGATCCTGAAGGAGTTGAAAACCAATTGATAAAAGAGGCCGAAAATGGAAGCAATATGATAGCAATTGCACCCTCAAAATCGACATCTGGGAAATCAATGCTTCTTATAAATCCTCATGTTAGTTTCTTTGGTAATGGCCAAAGATATGAATGTCATCTTATTAGCAAACAGGGATTGAATGTCTCAGGCTTTGCAATGTTAGGGAATTTTTGGATATGGAGCGGGTTTAATTCAGATATTGGCTGGTCTCATACGAATTCAGGAGTGGATTATTTTGATGTTTATCTTGAAAGATTCAATCATCCCACTGATTCCTTAAAATACAGATATGGAAACCAATATAAAAAGGCCCGACTCTTGACAGATACTATTTTGTATAAGTCTGGTTCAACAATGAAAAAGAAAGTGGTTAATTTCATTGTAACAGATCATGGACCAGTTGTAGCAAAAAGAGATTCTTTTTATGTTACTGTAAAAAATGCGACAGGCCTTGCTCAAGTTTATATACATCAATGCTGGGAAATGATGAAGGCGAGAAATCTAAATGAATTTCAGAATGCCCTAAACATGCGTGCTTTTGGTTATCCCAATACAATTTATACTGATAGGTCTGGCAATATAGGATTTTGGCAAGGTAATGCAATACCAAAACGTTCGAATAAATTCAATTGGCAATATCCAATAAATGGGAGCGATCCTGAAACAGAATGGAATGGACTTCATCCTTTAAATGAAATAATTCAGTCAATCAATCCAGAATCGGGCTGGTTACAGAACTGCAACTCCACCCCATTTCTTAGTGCGGGATCTACCAGTCCTGACTCGATAAATTACCCAAGTTATATGGCGTATGATCCACAAACTTTCCGTGCCCTTGAAGCTTTAAAACTTATATCAGATCCTGAAAAGATTTCTTTTCAGCAATTTGAAAAAATAATAACAAGTACTCACTTATCGATGATGGAATATTGGCTTCCACAAATTATAAAAGCATACGACAAATGTGTTATGCGTGATCAGCATCAATCTGAAAAGCTTAAACAAATCATTGATACTTTGCGCCACTGGGATTGTCAAACTGAAATCAATAGTGAAGCAACTACCCTTGCAGTATTCTGGTTTCGAATTGCAAATAATTGGGTACTCAAACAAATTAAACCTGAAGAGCCGTCATCAATAATCGTGAGTAGATATTTTACCAGCAAGAATCTGCCATTTTCAGATAGCCTTTCTTTAGCATTCATGTCAGCCGCTGCTGATACCCTTAAAAATCGATATGGTACATCATTTATTAAGTGGGGAAGCGTTAACAGGTTACAAAGAATACATACCAGTGGGAAATTGGAAAAATTTGATGACTCAAAGCCAAGTTTACCTGTGAAAGGAGCCCCTGGACATATGGGTTCTCTCTTTGCATTTAATACATCTCAAACCAACACTAAAAGAATATATGGTATTGGTGGCAACTCATATGTCGCTATTGTTGAATTTGGCAGGAAAATTAAAGCGAAATCCATAATGTATTTTGGACAGAGCGCTGATCCGAAATCTCGTCATTACTTTGATCAGGCACCATTGTATTCAGAGGGTAAATTCAAAGATGTTTACTTTTATAGAAAAGATGTTTTGAACCATGCAGAAAGAACATATCATCCAGGTGAATGACAAACTATAAAATTTTTATCCACGAATCAATAGCCTTAAAAGCTATATTAATGAAGTAGGATTTTGATATCCCAAATACTAATGGTGGTTTGAATTTGCAGAAGTGTTGATTATTATCCCTTTTGGAAAAGCTGTTCGGGAGTTTGCGAGTAGGATGCACCTGCGCAGATTGCAATCAGGGCAATCAGTAAAACCATTGTGAAAGAACAGAAAAATGAAATATTGACAAGACAAAAAACTTAAGCAAAAGTTTATGAATTAAAACGCTAAATAAGATGACAAATAGATTCATTACTGCGATGAGAGCCAATAAGAATTGGCTGACCATATTCCTTTATGTAATTGTAATCGTACTGTTTACTATTACATTTTTTCTTAGTGTTGCAAACAACCATAATAGCATATCAGCGAAAATACATTTCATCGGGCTTATTATCCTCTTTATCGCCTTGTTACATACGTGGGGTACAAGAGCCGAAAATATTACGCAATTCTTATGGGGATTTCTGTACTGCTCTTCTTCCTTCTTTTCAAGTTTGGAATAGGTACTTTGGTAAACATTCAATCACAGTACCAAATACAGGGACATTGGGCTGAGGATATGGCATGGTCTATTGGAGGAATATTATTTGTCGGATTTATGGCTGGTCTTGTCGGCATCTTTGTTTGTATCGCCCGATGGAGGTAATTCTGACATAGGTATAATTGTCGAATAAAAATATATACCGAAGAAAGAAGAGAACATAGATATCATAGTACTTGCTGTCCTTTAAAAGATAGAATGTGAATGACAATAATTCAAAAATTTAATATTGACAATTGTTTGCGTGACTCTAAGACAGAACACCAAGCCGTAACAGTTTCTCCTTGATAGTTAATGTCAGTGTAATTCACACCTTTCTTCTAAAAACGAACGAAAATCTTCAAACCTAGCTCAAAACAAAAAAGAGCTACGAATTTTCTTCGTAACTCTTTGATTTTCAAGTGGGCCCAACTGGGCTTGAACTCCTCATTTATGTGTCTTAAAATCAATGAAATACAGAGTCTAACTTTCGTACAGCCTCGAATTTCACACCTTAATTCTGCATCGTGCTCAATGAACTTCCTTGTGTAAATTTACAAATTGAGATTGGGAAAACAAATCAATTAAACGAATCCTGTTTAAGCAATAAAGACTTTTTTGCTGGTGATTTTGAGAACGAATAAATGATTAACGCAGTTTTAATTCTTTAGTTGGTTTAATTTCAAAGATGGAGCTATAGTTTATCGAATTACTAGTACCTTTCTTCATACATTGAATTTTTTATTCGACCATTTTCACTAAAAAGATACCGGTTCAGGGTTGGTACGACATTATTGGTGAGAAAACCATTACGAATGCTGTAATAAACTGGCTCATACACCATGTTCTCCACATCGAACTTCAAGGGGAAATCTGATAGCATAAAGGCAGGATTTTAACTCCCTCCGACCCTTAAATCGAAATATGAATCGAATAAGATTTTGTGGTCAATTAGAATTGGCAGATGAAGGGGCGATTTGAATGGTTACGAGTTCCTTGGTTTCTTATATTGCTGTGTTTACGATTAATTAGGAAACCGGAGACGATCAGCGAGTCAATTGAAACCATGACTGCCGAGTTGCTTATGTGTCATACAAACGGTTTTCGTCCACTGGAAATATTTATAAATTAAACATTCTCTGTCACTACAATCTCTATCCAATAACATATTTATCTCAACCAGATTCTGCTTTTATTTATGATGATGCTTATTCGTATCTCAAGGCCTCCACAGGATTGCGTGTTGCTGCTCTCCAGCTTTGCCAGCTCACGGTAAGCAGGGCAATTCCCAAGGCCATTATGCCAGCAAGCGCAAAAATCCACCAGCTCAATCCGGTTTTGTAGGCAAAGTTTTCGAGCCATTTGTGCATAGCGTAGTACGAAATTGGAGTGGCTACCACAAAAGAAATAACAACCCATCTTGCAAAGTCTTTGTTCAGCATAATCAACACTTCAGATACACGGGCCCCATTTACTTTCCTAATGCCAATTTCCTTTATTCGGTGATTGATGGATATAACAGCCATTCCCAAAATACCCAAAACCGAAATCATAATTGCCAGAATTGAAAATGATGTAGTGATGTTTTTTAACTGGGTTTCCTCCCTGTATTTTTCATTCAGAAGATCATCGAAAAAATTGTAGGACAGAGCGCGTTGACCACGGTACTTTCCATAAACATCACGAATAAACTTAATTGTTTCAGTCATATTGTTCGGTGAAATTTTTATATTCATGGTCATAATGTTTTCTGGATTGTTCGAAAGAATCAAAGGACCAATCTCATAGCGTAATGGGCGAAAGTGAAAGTCCTTTACCACTCCGACAATTACGTTATTACCAATTTTCTGACCTATAGGATCGGAAAATCCTATCATTTTTTCAGCTGTCTCGTTAATTACCACGGGATTTGATTCAAGTTTTTTTCGTCCTTCATTCTCGTTTTTTCTCACATCTTCTTTTTGTTTCCAATATGCACTATAATCCATTTTTAGAAATTGACCCTTAATAACTTCCAACGAGTAGGTCTTTGCAAAGTCTTCGTCTACCCAGAATTGCGAAACATTCAGGCTATCAACCTTCTCTTGATGCTTTACTTCCAAAATTGTTTTCCAAATGAAATCAATCGGAGCGTAAATGCTGGCCGAAACGCTAAGAATACTTGGATTCTTAAGTAATTCTTCTTTAAATCCCTTATTCTCATACCATAAACCAGTTGGGATAACAACGATGTTTTGATGGTTCAGACCAAGGTCTTTTGTTCGGACATAGTTCAGCTGTTTTATAAAAAGTGTTGTGGAAATAATGAAGATAATTGTAATACTAAACTGTACAGCAACCAACAAATGAATAAACCCAATGCGTGATCCAGAGATATATTCACCCTTGAAAATACTATTTGGGTTTTGTAACGAAAGAGAAAGTGAGGGATATGCTCCTGCTACAACCCCTGTACCAAATGTGAGTAATACCAAGTTAATGAGGAATTGAGGTGAAAAACTAAAATGTAACACCTTTCCAGAAAGATTACTAAAATATGGTAGAAAAAGCCAAATTAAGATCACAGCAAGGAAAGATGCTACAAATGTTTGGATAAGAGATTCTCCCATAAATTGTTTGATAATGCTATACCTGCTGGCTCCGTTCATTTTTTTTATCGCAATTTCTGTAGATCGTTCGGATGACCTGGCCACTGAAAGCAGTGAAAAATTAAAAGCTGCCATGAAGATGATTAATAATGCTAATCCAGAAAAAATCCATACATATTTGTAACTACTGAGATTTTTATCCAAAAATGATTCGTAATCGGAATGAAGATGGATATCAGCAATTGGTTGAAAAAGAAGTTTGTCTTTAATACTTGAATTATGGCTAAGATGATTGGTTACCTGTTTCAAAAAACTATTGGTAATCTCAGCCTTTTTATCCAGTTTAACATAGACGTTCGTCCATCCTTTATCCGACCAGCTATTGGCAAAATCTCCAATAATGCTGTTTTCCCCTGAAATAATAAAACCAAAATCAAAATGGCTATTTTCTGGAATAGATACCACTCCACTTACCGAATAAATCTCTTTCCCGTATTTATCGCTGACAATAGTTTTGCCTAACGCAAATTGGTTCCCAAACAGTTTTTTTGCAATTTTTTCTGAAAGTACGATACTATTGGCCTCAGTAAAAGCATTTTCAGGTTTTCCTTCTACAAACCGAAAACCCTGAAAAATTTTGAAGAAATCTTTATTGCTAAAGCATTTACGAGCTTCAATTTTTTCGTCCCCTGATTCTGTTCTTAATGGAGAATCCTCTGAGCTGAAACTGACATATGTTGCAAGTACAATCTGTGGATATGAAGTTTTAAGTGACTGAGCAACTGCTGGATAGCAGTTTGGCGATTTTATTAATTCATTCTCTTTTTTTGACAAAGTCAATACGCGGTAAATACTTTCATATTCAGGGTGAAATTTGTCGAAATTCAACTCATTAAAAACCCATAGATATATTAGCATTCCTGCTGCAATCCCGAAGGTAAACCCGACAAAAGTGATCAACGAATAAATTGGTTTTTTTCGAAGGTTTCGGATGATTATTTTCAGTTGGCTGTTCATAAATTGTTATTTCATTCAACGATCATTAGAATATCATCTTGGTCTGTTATAGAATCAGAAAGTCGTTTTAGCTTTTCCTTTTTTTCGGCCGATGCTGTCGATTTTTGAAATTGGTTACTCAATACTTTTGACTTTAGCTCATGCCCTTTTAGCGAAGATGCGATTTCTCCCTTATTTCCAATCATATAGGATTGGGGCCAAACAGGACATCCACCATCTATATTGTTTTCGAGAATTGGAGCTGAATAATCAGTAGGGTCGCTTTTGATAACTTGTAACTGAAGATTAGCTTTTGAAAATATTGCATGATAAATTTTCACACTTTTATTTTTTCGATTATATGGGCAATCATAACTGTCCATAGTGAAAGTCAGAAATAAATAACTCTTGGTTTCTGCCCAATCCTGTGGAATAATTTTGCCGCTCAAATTAAAATCGGGATCAATGCCTTCTTTTTTACTGACTTTATATCTTCCCAGTTTTAACACATAAACTGGATTGATACGATTTGGTGGAATGACCTGAAAGATTGTATCATTAAAGTTGCTCCTAAAAAAAAGATTGCCTTGCATCTCGTATTGAATTCCTCTGTCAGTTTCTCTCGATTTTGTATAGTCAACTGACTTTTCCAATTTTGAAAAGGTTGTTAAAGTATCGCCTTGTCTTCCAAATATTCCCCACATGTTTTTTCCCCACATCTTGTTTATATAGGTAGTGCTGTCAGGTGCAAAAACATCTATATCCTGATATATACTTTCTGGGGTGACGGTCGACATTCCCAAATGCTCCCGAGGTGCAGGTGGCTTTGTCTGACCATGATTCAAGTCAATCAGAATTTGTCCCAACCCTGTAATTTGTTTCTCTTTCTCTGAATTGGATATGGGGTTTGTCGTAGATTGAGCTTTAGAACAGTCAAACATCATTATATAGTTTTCTCCAGTAATGTTATTTTTATAATTATAGTAAAGGTTGTTGCCAATTCCCCAGATAGAGTTCCATCCACCAATTAAGGAGTAATCATTCCAAATTAATATTTGGTTTCTTTTTTCATCATACTCAATGCCCTTCGTTTGATTTCTGACAATTGTTCGAATAAATTTTCCGTCTTTTGAGTAAAGAAAGATTCCGTAGATATTCGCCGCTACAATATAGTTATCCATCAGAAAATATTTAAATTTCAGGTTACGCGGGAACGTTTGTTCAGGGACAGGATCAAAGCGAATGTATGTAATATTTGAAGCGACATCGGAAAGCTTTTTATTCGTAATGTTGGTCAGGCTTTCAGCTATGTCTATTTCTACTGGAGGTTTTTGCGGATCAGCTTTTCGCCATTCTTTGAATTTAATACCTTCAGGTAATTTCAAAGATGAATTGGTTGAATTCATTTCTTGTTTTGTGCGAATTGCTTCTTGTTGAGCCAGTGTTTCTTCTTCTGCAGAAATCTGTTTTATCAATGCCTTTTCATCCATTTTCAGGCGGTTTCTACCACATGAGAGAGTAATAGCTACAATCATCAGAATAAAAAGTGTTCGTGCCTTAATGGAAATCATGAGCATTAGTTTTATTGATGTTAAAAAATTATTTGGTCTTTTTTATACTGCAACTAATTTTAATTATTTCAGGCTAGTCATGCCTTTGAGCCTCCACTGAATTTCTCATTGCGGCTTTTCAACGTTGCCAGTTAGCTTTTATTCAGTATTGATTTGTTTCCCCAAGATTAGGAATTGAATTACATTTAAATAATTATTTAGTGTTTAATTCCTGCGGACTTGGATACTAAAATAATGCCAGTTTTATTAATGTTTAATAATCAATAAGTTGCTCGAATAAACCCTTGAGGTAAGTTAAAATAATTGACAATAGTTTGTCAAAAGATTATACATTCTTCCAACTATGATATACTAATTACATGTTCACGAAGCACCGAAACCCGACTTGCCGAGTATTTTGCTTGTACGTCACATGTTTATACTTTTTTGTCACTGTCTAATATGATTGTTAAATCTAGTCCCGAGAAATTCCCCTTATAAGTATGATTATATAGGTCTATTTCTAATGAGATGTCCTTTATCGATCCAATCTTAAAAATCTGCACTAAAGGATTATCTTCTTCAAATACAATTCTATATTCATTTTGATATGAGTATTTATCTTGCTTGTCAAAAAACGATAAATCTTGTCTCATAAAACTATCATATGGATAATATCTAACCATACAGCCAAATGGTTTTTTACCCATTTCAACTAATTTTTCTCCTATTCGGGTTGCGAACATTCTTGGATTCAATATTAGGATGAACTTATGATTCGAGAATTCTTTAAGAAACTTCTCTGGAACTTTGTGAGTGTATTTCTTTCCTTCCGTGGGATTGCAAGTTATTGCATATAAGCTAAAAATATTTGCATTTCTACCATCAAACATTTTCAATGATACCCCTTTAAAAGGATCAGACCAGTTTCTGTTTTTAAATTGTTCATTTAAGTCATCCTCGGTTGTGCAACACAAAATAGGATCAGCAAACCTTATAGAGAAATCGGTTCCACATGTAACAATTGCACCTTCTCCAGAATCTCCAATATTATCATCATTTTTCTCAAAATCTCGGAACCATTTTGCAGTGTTCATGCAAATTTCTCCCTCTTTAATGAAATTTTCAAAATATTGATTGTCTACAGCCTTAATATAAGCGTATATTTGAGATCCTTGTTTGGAATTGTCAGTTGTCATTTTGTTCTTCTCAAATTTTAAGAGATTGAGTATAATTCACAAAGCAGCATTTACATGAGGTATAACGTAGAAAGCTACACGCTGGGGTGGATTGCGGGTCCCGAATACTCGGAATCAAGCTGAAAAACAGCCCGAGGGTAAAGATACACACCGAAAACCACTGGTGTCGCATTTGTAGCTGATGTTATAGGGCGTTTTCAATTTCTTTAATCGCACGTTCCAGAACTGCATCTTTTTTATCCATGTAATCGTCAATCGTTTGTTTTATTTCAATGTCTGGTTTAACACCACTATTCACAAATCTTTTTTCACTTATAGGGTAGCAAATGCGTCTTGTACAAATTCTTGCATATCCTCCTCCAGGCAGTCCAGGTACCACTAAGGGAGAACCGGTGGAGCCACCTGTTTCTTCACCAATCAATTTTGGCCTGCCAGGAGTTTCATAGATATTAACTAAAAAATCTTCTGCCGCAGAAAAAGTAAATCGTCCAATTAATATTGTCGTTGGACAAGTGATCCTTTTTAGCGTATCTGATACAAATACGGAATCAGGTCTCTCGAAACGATATGCACGATTTAAAAAGTAATCTTCATATTCCTTTTGCCAATTCCCATTTGCTTTTCTTACTCCGTCATTTGTTCTTGTCTCCCAAGCATAGTTAAGAAAATAACTCCCCTTTGTAAGATATTTTTGTAAATGCCAAGCAACACCAGTAGAACCTCCACCATTTTTACGAAGGTCAATAATTACCCCTTTTGCTTTAGAAAGCATTTCAGCTACATTATCAAATTCTTTGATCGCTTTATCCTCTGGCGAAAATCGATTGAAACTCACCAATGCAATGTCATTACCCATCCATTTTAGATCAACAATATTTCGCGAGTAATTTTTCTCCGGCCCCCAATATTGATCATTATTGGTTCGAGTAGCCTCGCCATTGCGCTGAAGCTCAATTTTAACAATATCACCATTGGTTTTTCTAATTTTTCCTTTGAACGGTTGATCTTTGAAGCCATTCTGCAACTTAGAAATTCCTTGCATCCATAGATGTTGTTCGGTCGAAGCGGATATGTATGGAAATATATTTATTGCGAGATATTTTGAAGTAGGAATATTCTCAACTTCAATTAATTCAGCACCAACCCAAGTTGAATCAAGTTCAGATGTTTTACGCACAGATGTTATATAAACTTTGTTACTAAAGTTTTGTAAGGATACTGGAATATAATCGGCATAAGGATAAAACTGTCCATTATCCGATACCTCGCTGTGACCATCTTGTAAGTTTGCCATGAACTTTCTCAACACCTGATAGTATTCATAATCGTTTCTTGTTGCCAGTGCCAAAGGGATAAAAGTTTTATAAAGGCTGTCTAAATTAAACTTAAGTCGGTCAAAGTTTACAAAATTGTACTTTGTTTCTGACCAGACTTGGCTCAACCAATACAACTTTTCATCTACGGAAATTTTATTTGGCAAATCCTTAATTCCAATAATCTCAGTATGCGCAGTGTCTTGATTGTTAAGAATGATATTGAACTTTAAGGTTTCGCTTTTGGAAATGTAAAATGAAGCTGTGTCAATATTGGTTTGAAATACAACCTTATTTTTCTCATTGGAACAATAAACTCTCAGTCTGTCCGGATTATTTTCTGGTGAAATACGCCAATCCTGTACAATACCATTAACACAAACGGTTATGTTTTTCTTGCTCGATTGAATATTCTTTTGTCCGTTAACGATTGAAAACGAAAAAATTACTAATAGAAGCACAAAAATTCTTTTCATAAGTCGGTTATGTCTAGTGATTTATATTCTTTTTGTCAACGGAGCGCACCTCAAGCCCTATAACGTAGTAAGCTACACGCAGGGGCGGATTGCGGGTGGTTTCCTTTCTAATAGGCCATGACGATCAAAAAAGGAGCAGAGACAATACACACCACTGCACCCGCAATGCAATTTGCAAATTGTTATAAGCTGCTTTTTTTCATTTTCTTTTACTGTTTTCTAAATTTCATGGGAAGTTTGGGATTAGTTTATCAAGTAATTCATCAATCATTTTAATTTCATCTTCTTTCACTCTGTCTCTTGACTTTTTTAAGGTTTGTGTCACCTTGTACCAAGTTTTAAAATTTATAGAGAAAGCAATTGCACGAATCTCAGCTTGAAGGTCAGAAATTGCATCTTTAATTATTCCTGGCTCTATGGCTTGTGTGGCTAACTCAATCGAGTTTTGAACCTGCCCAGTATCATCTGGAAATTGTTGTTTGATTTTATCATAGTAGGTATTTAACAAATCAAATGTTTGAAGAATTTTAGTTTTTCCATTAAGTCGATAAGCAGTAATTGGGTCTATTGTAGCTAAATCTTCAACTGCTTTTGAATAGTTATTTTCAATTTCTTCAATACTATCAGATACATTGTTTTTAGCAATTTCATTAATTACTCCCGAATAAAGTTGAATTAAATATTGTTTCACTTCATTAGATTGTTCTTGCTCTGGAATACGAATTAATATTCGCTCGGAAAGCAATTCAACAATTGCGGAATTATCCAACTTGTTAAAAATGAAGTTGGTTTCTAAAAGATTAAATAAGATTCTCTTTTTAATCTTTTTATCCTCATTTTTGGTTCTAAACCATTGTCCTAATTCGTTTAAGAACCAACCAAAAGCGGTACTAAAAAGCGCAGAAATATATATCCAGTTAGTTTTATCCATTGTCTTTTTTCAAGGTTGCGTATAACTACAGTGTAAGCACTATGGTGGTTATTTTTCTTTTATCGCATTTCAAGGTGTTGTTATCCATCCAATTAGGATGGATAAACACATCTACTAAGTTGTTTTTTTTATCGTTCTACATTGCTAATATTCCATTATGCGTGCATATTCTATCATGATTATTCAGTTCGATTTTCATTAATACGGGCTTTGTTGTCTTGTACAAACCATGATGCTACATAAGCTGTAAATGTTCCAAACAATCCTACTCCAGCTGTCATTAGAATTGTGGCGATTATTCTCCCCTCAGTTGTTACAGGGAATTTATCTCCATAGCCAACAGTCGTATTAGTTACATATGCCCACCAAATAGCATCCTCAGCTGTTTTTATATTGCTGTTGGGGTCAGTTTCAACCTGAAGTATTCCAATCGCGGAAAAAATAACTAATAGTACTGCAAGAATTGATACTGAAGTCAATGCTCCTTTAGCTCTATTGGCAAAGATATGGGTGATAAGCTTTTTTGTGGAATGAAAGGCTCTTACTACTCGAATTAACCTGATTAACCTAAAAATTCGTCCAACCCTAAAAATTCCAATCATTGGTATACACGAAATCAAATCGATCCATCCCCATCTCATGAATTTTAATCTGTTACTAGTTTTATAAAATCGATAGGTAAACTCTAAGAAGAAAAAGGCACAAATTGCATTGTCGATATAATTCAATAGCAGCGATGTTTCCTGTGGAAGTTTGTAAATAGAATCAATTAGCAATGCTCCTAAAACATAAATTGTGAGCACCATTACGGTGATATTTAAAATCCCGATCTGATTTTCAGAATTTTCAATGCTATTCTCAGTAATCATTACTTTATTCTAAAATGAATTGGTAATTACACTTATTCAGGACTAAAAACTCCATCCACTTTTATCAACTTCCCCTTCTAAACTATTTTCCAGTTTATCATTAAGCCCAGGAAAGAAGTCTATTCCGGTTTGATCCTCAATATCATCTACTTTTACAATGAATGTATTTAATTCTTTCGAAGATGAAGCATTAGGCAACACCAGGCCAATCATTCTGTCTTTTCCATCAAACAGCACTTTATAGTAATAACCAGGTACTGTTACCTTATCTTCACCAATCGTTCCCTTGTTATCTCTGAATATAGGACCCGTTACAACGTACAACTTTTGGTAACTTAATGCCCATTTTCTTACCTGATCCTCCGTCTTACTCCAAATTCCTCTGTTGAAGCCCGGAACTTGTGGTGACATATTAGAAAGGTAAAAACTCTCGCTCATCGACATATTATTCAAAGCCATATCGGCAGCAGGGCAAAGATGCCCTCGATCATAGCCTGAACCTTTGTAATCATTTAGGGATGCCGAGCCTGTTGAAACTGCAGGATCTTCCCTAAAATCATCTGTCCTTGATTGACCACCGTTAATAAATTCTGGTGTCAGCTCATAGTAAACCCAATAGGCCTGCTCATTTTCTTCGGAGTATGCTAATGTGTAGTAAGTGTGTTTAACGATTTCTCCAGCCGATTTTGGTTGATATCCTGATTCGTCGTTTGGTAATACTTCATCTGAACTTTTGCAGGATAGAGATAGCAGTAAAACGAATAGTAGAAGTATCCTTTTCATTAGTTGTTATTTAGCCGTATAAAGATATTGACTTTAACCATAATAATTGCTAAATTAGCTATATTTTGTTTTGACATAACTAATTTTTGTTCTTGTTATAGAGGTGGAACATACCCTAGCTTAGGCTGGGGTATTTCTTAGCCTAAACCAAAACCTTTAAACTAAATTGATATGAAAAGAAAACTTCTATTATTAGTCGTATTTGTCGCTTTTCTGGTAAGCAGCATTTCTGCTCAAACGGTATACATTACGAAAACAGGGGCTAAATATCATAGAGAATCGTGTAGATATCTTAGCAAAAGCAAGATTGCAATTGATTTGTCTGATGCTATTGCAAAAGGATATGGAGCCTGTAGTGTTTGTAAGCCATCATCATCTGCAAACAAAGATTCCAGTTCTAAACCCAATTCGATACAAGAGAAGCAAGCAACACCTAATGTTTCTCAGAGTACAAGTACCAAATCACAATCAAGCTTGGTCCAATGTTCAGCAACAACCAAAGCAGGGACACGTTGCAAACGGATGACTAGGAGTTCAAATGGTAGATGCTGGCAGCACGGTGGTAACTAAAGGGTGAAAATAGGTTTATTGATTTCTTCAGGGCTAAATAGAAATGTTAAAGGAAGAGAATAAAGATTGTCATTTGATTAATGATACTTCTGTCGATAGCTACATCAAATTGCACAATAGATGCAATAGCGTGCAGAATGTGTGATAGTTACAGACTTTCTGGTGCCTAAATTTTGATTTTCAGATTTAGGCACCCATTTGGGCACCTGAAGATCACGAAAAATCAAAAAAAAACAATGTTTTTGAAAAACAAAAAGCGCCTGAAATTCAATGATTTCAATCGTTTCGAAAAGGTTTATTTATCAAAAAAGTTGGCCCAGCTGGGCTTGAACCAGTGACTCCCTGATTATGAGTATATTGAGCTATAAATTAATCTATTTTTATTTTTGTAAGTATCTAATAATCAATAGTAGTCTATAATGACATTTTGTGTTATATTACATTGTTTTATCGGGATCTATCACAAAACCTAGCTCACAACCTAGCTCGGTTTTTGGAACATATTAAGTTCAAAAATTATCGTTTAATTTAAACGATTTTGAGGTTTTGCAAAAAGAATGAATCTTTAACTCAACCCATCAATTTTTTAAATTCCCACTGATCATGCTGAGGTCGGTGCTAATTTCCACCAACCCTTAAATTACATGACGAGCCGAATATTTAGAGTTTAGTTTAAATGCGGTTCAATTTCAGTTATTGTTATGATGCTTCCATTCTGCATACCCTCTATACAGATAAAAGTTAGTTTACCATTTATTTTAAAAGCCTTGACAAATGAGGGTGTAACGTTGTGCACTATAATTTCTTTTTTTAATAGACTAAAGTTTCCTGATGAGTTTTTCCAAATCAAATTATGAAGCATTATACCTACGGTTTCTTCGAGATTCTCCCCAGTTGGATTTATACGGAACAATTTACCGTAGTGAAATGGATTCAATACAATATCAAGGTATCCATCATTGTCAACATCCATAACCTGAAACTCTCTAAATTGCATATCAGCGGGAGTAAACTCAAGTTTTTGATCACTTGGTGTAAAATTTCCCACCCCATCATTTATCCATATTTCTATCCCATTAAAATCAGTACCTTCAGTTGCAACCGCTAGATCTAAATCTCCATCTTTATCAAAATCTGCTGCTTTTATTGATGTTGCCCCTCTATCAGGATTTTTGAAAACTCCTATTGGTCCAGGGGACTTAGTTAATTCATAATATCCAGTATTCTTGTCAAATGAGAATATTGCAAAACTATATCTCGGAGATGGATATGTTGGATTTTGTCCGTAATCGGCTTTAATGATTTCGGGTGCAGAATCACCAAATAAATCCGTCACTAATACAGCGCCACCACCGTAGTTCCCTGGAACTTTGGATAAAGAAATGATATTTCGATTTTCACTAAAAGAGCCGTCTTTATTTTGTATGTATGTGTGCAGGTCATCGCTTGTCCAACTTCCTTTTGTTCCCATGTGCAACCCAACAATATCTGTCAATCCATCATTATTTATATCTCCAGTGGAAACAGAATGATAAAAGCTTCGATCATTTGAAACAGTAGTCCAAATTAATTTATCTCCTGTTGTTCTGGCGACTACTAAATTCCCGAAAGGCCAAGTTCCTTCACGTAACTCTAATCCGTGATCAGAAAAAGCGATTGTACCATTATTGTCCAAAAAATCATAATTTCTTGCTGCCCCCATTGACCCTTCGGGGTAATTACCTTCATAAACCCATGATTCACTTTTCTTTACAAGATGAATTGCTGGAAGCAACGGTTCATTAAAAAATAGAGTCGGTGTAATAATCATATTTTCAACTCCATCTTTCTTATATACCAAGGTTCCAGCAACACTACCATTGACACCAATATTGATGTTGCCATTTGATAAGCCAGTTACACTTAAATCTATTATTGAAGTCTTGGATGAATAAGTTTCAGGGCATAAAGTTGTGACTTGATTTCCATATGTCGTTCCAAACTTATTCGTTGCATATGCCCTGATATAGTAACATGATCCGACATTTAATCCGCTTATTAAACTTGTGAAATTACCAGTTCCAGAGCCATCAATGGTTTTGTTGTCTGAGATTGTTGGATTTTGAAAAATACTCCAACAAACACCCCGAGCAGTTATTGGAGCACCTCCATCATATGAAATATTGCCTCCAAAAATGGCTGATGTCTCAGTTATATTAATTCCTTCAGCTGTGCTTAACTTTGGTAAAAAGTTTCTGATACACCTTATAGAACATCCAGTTTGTTTCTCACGATCAACACTATTGATGCTCGCAAAATAATACCCTAATTCTATTGCATTACCCAATGAAGTAGAATTATCTATTTTTGACGACCACCAATAACCAAAGGCACCAATAATTGAGAAGGAGCCAAGAAGAGAATTTTCCTTATTAACTAATCGGATTCCACCAGGAAGACCTGTAAAACCAACTTCATTTGTGGCACCCGTATTTGGACTTGCCCAATTTTTCGTATTGATTTCTTTTAATTTTCCCCCAGATGTACTTTCTCCACCTAAGTAGGAAAACACTTCAGTCCATTCGCTGGTCGTTGGTACCTCCCAACCGATTGGAGCCAGCTTTTTGGATTCAACCGCAAACCAGTTATACAAAGCACCGTGAATAGATTTATTATTTATATCGTTATTGTACCAGCAATATGCTCCATCAGTCATATTCGTCCATTTCAGGTTATCTGTCTCATTTAGTATCGGTGTTCCATCATTGTACTTGGTCGTTTTCAAATTCTCTGCCATCCATAGTTGATTGCCAATTTTAACAACAGGATAGTTATTCCCGTCTGCATCCGTGCATTCAACGAAATCAAAAGATAAAGTTTTACTTTGAATCGGAACATCCATTACAATCGTGCTGTATTTGCCAGATGTTCCCTGAAATTTCAAACGGTCACCAGTGTTGTATTGCCATGCCTGTTCTGTAGTCGCATTTTTAAGTACTGCACCTTTTTGTTTTGCCTCGCTGAATCCATTGTAAGATATGGAGGGTATCAAGGTTGATTTGCTATTGCAAACAACCTTTTGTGTAAACATTTGATCATCAACTAATACCTGAACAGTGTAAACTCCATTTCCTAATCCTGTAACCTTAAATGACTGGAATCCATTCCGAATTCTTTCCTGTCGCTTGTTAATTTCTCTTCCACTCATATCATAAATGGAAACAGAGACCATCCCTGATTTTTGGGCATCAAATTGAACGGTGAAATCACCAGAAGAAGGATTTGGATAAACAATCATCGGATAATCAATGTATTCCAACAAAGGACTGTTTCCAGTAACTGTACCCATCAAATGAAGCGTTTTTGAACCTTCAAAGGTGATGCTTTTACCCTGAGTTAGATTTTCAACAGTGATTGTTTCAACAGTAGTACTTGATCCAGTTCCCGAAAAATTGATTAGATAGTCCTGAGCATTTGCAAAAAGAACCCACAGGGAGAGGAATATGATTGGGAAAAATTTCTTCATATGGTTAGGTCAAGTTATTTGCTTGAAATTTACAAAATACCTTCCAAAGATTTTCTCCCAATTCATGAATGATTACTTTTCGCAGTTGATTGAATGATTAATGAAGGTTGAAACTACCTCGGGATTGGTTTTGCTTAAATTTAAACGAATTCTTAATTCATCTTATTCTGAACAATAAGAAGCTCTTTTGGGGAATATTGGATTTCTTTTGGCTTCGCACCTTTGAATTTTTAAAGGCAGACCTGATTTGTAAAAGTTTAGACAACATCTGACGGTAAGGATATTTTTTGCCTTATTCGGGCAAAAATATTTACACTTGGAATGATCAACAAGAATTGGGGGCTTTTGATATACCCCTAGACCATTCCAGCCGAACAGGATATTCCTGTCAGTTTGGTCTTCACCAGAGTCTGTTTCCGCTTCACCGAGACTGTAAACCGAACCTGTCTATTATTAATAACCATTATACTCGGTTTAGTATAATCAAGATATATTTGAAAGTGAATCAATCTCTCATCACCTCAGGTAAATCGTGATAATATGCACCTTCCAATAGTGAACCATTTTCTTTTCTATTCACGCCACCCCATTGCTTGAATGTAACATCACATTTTGTTTTTGGCATTGATTCCTTAGATTTACCACCCATGCTTCTTCTAAAGGCCTGCAATTTTCACCGGATTCGCCACCGAGACCGTAATTTTTTTCAGATGTCAAGCACCTTAATTATCTCCATTTCTTTTTGTATCTATTTCCCGTGATTTTATTATTCATCCAGTCCAGCTATCATAGGACGTTCAATCTTTAGAATCTTCTTAATGCTATCCTTCCATCTGATTTTCGAATTACCTTCAAGTTTGTCGGCTAAATCTTTCACCCAATTATTGTTTTGGATTCGTTTCAGTTCATCAGCCTTAGCTAAAGTTTCTTCATCACCATACCCGTTAAGCCTTAAATTTCCCTTTAGTCGATTTGCCAATCCTATCCAGATTGTGTCACTTACCCAAGGTTCAAGTTTTTCCACTAGGTCAAACGTATCTGCATCCAATGCCGGTTCAATTGATACACTCGTTCTAAATCCATAATTATAAGCGAATCTCAAAGATTCAAGTCGCTCTTCAAAACATGGAGCATGGGGTTCCCAGAATCGAAGTACATCATCATTCATAGAACCGATTGTGAAGCGGAATAAAATCTGCTCCTTATAGGTTTGAAAATGGATGCAAATTTTATGAATCACCTCAAGGTGAGGCTTGCTGACGATCAGCACATGATTGCCTGCCTTCAGCAGGTTCTCAAGTACTATTATTGCAGAATCTATATGCTCTGGAGTCAAATCATGAGTTGAAGGAAACATTATTTGACCTTCTTTTCGGCGGAATTTCGTACCTAAACTTTTGGGGTTTAATTCTTCAATAGTCCAGTTTTCAGATGTTTTTCTTTTAAATCTTACTGCGATACATTTTGCATAGCAATAGCGGCAGTCATGAGCACAACCGCTTATAAAATTTACGTTTTTGGTAGCCCATTCTTTTGTGCCAGATACGGGCTTGTTTGTTTTTTTAATTGTTTTCATATTTTTCTTTTTAATGATGTCCACGTAATAATATTGCATTGGAAATTTTGTCCACCCTTGGATCCCGTGGCTGGATAATGTGGTAGAAATAGTTTTCTTGTAAGTTTGTAGGTGCTGAGTTGCTACCTGAGAGCATTGAAAAGCCAGTTCATCAGGTAATATTATCTGTGCGTGCCAAATCGAGGGACAACTCAAATTGAGTTGCACCCCTCTTCACTATTATTGGTTTTATCAACTTTTATTTTAGAGCTTCCGGGCCTGACTACGTGTTCCTCCGGATAATGAACTAAATCTACTTGTTCGTGATAAGTAATTTCACCACCCCTAATTTTGTATATATTTTGCTCATAATTGTAAATATCCACCGAGCTATACCTGAAGTCTAAATCTTCGAATAACAGGCTGAGTTCTGTTATAATTTCTGGAACGTCGCACCATGCTGTCGAAAAGTAGATACTATTTTCGCTAAGTATTTCGGAATCATAGGCATTTCTGTCATTTCCCCACTTTTCGATGCGCCAACAATACCCGGTTGGGAAACCAAAATTTTCAATATTTAACGTCATTTCTTTCAGCATTGAAAAACTATAAGAAAGCTTCCCATCATTGAAAAGGTTAGCGTCTCTCTGAAATCTCATTGTCGCTTTTTTAGATAAAAAATCTTCCTGAGGATAAAGTAATATTGCAAGGACCTCGGTAAGGAAATCTCTATCTATTTCTAATGCTTTCGGAACTGGCGATATTTTCATAAAATCAATTAATTCACCAGAGCCGTCACTAGAACAAAACTTAAAGACCTGTTGCACTCTATCTATGCTCCCATAGACGCTGAGTTCATTTGATATTGTATTTGCCATGATACTATTCTGTTAAATATTTTCTTTTTTGATAATAATCGTCCAAATTTTTAAAAACGTATTCTTTTGTTGAATGCAAATGCTTTTGCGAAATTTTTTCAGTTTCACCCCTTATATATAGCGCTTCATGAAAATATTCGCTATCGTCATTCCATCGATATTTGAATTGAACATCAATAAATTTTTTTGCGAGTTGGCCTATTAGATATGGTACACCATCAATTTCTGTTTGAAATTCAATCATGTTGCTCGAAATCATTTTTTGCCCAAAAGCATTTTCTCTTGTTTTCCAAGCTTTACTGACATAAGCGCCATGCGTCAAACATCCATATGTCTTTAAGTTAAATTGATATTTTAGGCCAATATCAATAGCTTCCTTTTTTTCTGTTTCTGACAAATCATTGAAGAGTTTTAATGCATCACCTCGATTTAATAACCCAAATCCATCCGGATCGCCAAATACAAGGAATTGGACTAGTTTCCCACTGGGCTTTGCACCGACATTCAAAGTGGTCGGAACTGGAATAATTTTATCGAAATCAATAAATTTTGGTTCATCTTTATCAGGTTCACCCTTGATGAAATCTTTAACTTTTTTTACTTGCTCATCACTCCCGATGATCTCAAGCGTGTTTTTAATTATCATTTTTAATTGTCTTTTATTTTTATACAGTTATTGTTTCATGGCTTCTTTTTCGTATCAAAGCCAAGTTGTTTAATCACTTCAAAAGTGGTGATGTTGCACACCAATCATTTTTGGCAAATTCGCAATCGTCGACGATTTTCCCGATCGTTGCCACCGATAAAATCTGGAAGCCAGATTCTGTATTTTTAGCACGAATAATTATTTCTTCATCCACATGCTTGTTGTGTTTCAACAGGCTTTGCTTAATTTCTGCTGAATATTCTTCAATCAGTTCGTCGTAGCAGTCAGACACTAGTTCATCGAGTTCCGATTCTGAAAAAACATGATGAGGTTTTATTTTTTTTGTCGAAGTTTTTTTGAATTTATCGGGAAGCAAATGCCTAATATTGTCGTCGAACTGCTGATAGACAGTGATTAACCTAAAGAAATCTTCAATAATTCTTTGTTTTATTTGCGCTTTTACCTTCGCAGGTTCATCGAACAAGTTGATTGGGACGTCACCACATTCAAAATAGTTGAAGATTCCCAATACAGTTTCCGTTTGAATCGTGAAATACAAATCGTCTTTATTCATTTTTAAAAATTTTAAATTTTATAATTATTTTTCGTCGTTATTTGTTTCTTTATTTTCATTGCGATTCAATCTCCACGACTGTTTGTTTTCATCCAGAGTCATCAGTATTCTGCTGTGCTTACTTATAGCATAACAGGTAGTTCTGCTTTTCCCTTTTCTGCTTGAATCAAATCCGCGCTCGTGCATTATTTTGCCTATTGTCGGCAGGTTGATGCGCCTCTGAAACAATGGGAATTTATCCGCCAAAGCCAGCACTATATCCATAGTGGTAATATGAAATACATCCCCTATTGTTACTGGCTTTTGGATGTAGTCATCAAGAATAAAATCGACATCGGACAGCTGGATGTAATCAGCAAACAGGTGGTCGAGAAGCTTGCGGTCTGAACTCTGGTAGGAGTATATAAAGCCTTGTTTATAGAGATGAGATGCTTCGATAAAAAGGTCAGTCAAGTCTACTTCAGCCAGTCTTTCAAAGTGAATCCTCTCGACTTCAACCGGAATTATTCGACGATTCTGCTGTTCACGCACAATTGAAAGGTTATTTCCGCTACCGGCAAAGCTCGCTCGTCTTCTTATCGTCGAAATACGACGATCGTATTTTCGCCGAGTTGTTAGTTCTTTGGTCGAAAGTATCGTCTTGAATGTTTTATCGGCTTCATAGCTACGGCCGTCCATTTCATCGTCGATGATGAGCAGCGCCTGTGACATTAAAACCTTGAAGTCATCGTCGAACGATAAAGAGTGCTCTTTTCGATAGCTGTGAAGCTCGGAAGGAAGAGTATATTTCCTTAGCCATGTCGTTTTACCGATGCCTTGTTCTGTCGACAAAAGCGTGAGAAAAAACTCATTGGGGAATTCACCATCAAGCGCTTGGGCAATCAAACCGACATACCACTTTTTTAGAAAATGCAGGACGACATTTTTGTCGACCGACTTGTTTTTTAACTCCAGACAATCCAGCCATTTCTCGAATGTGTCTGAAGGATTTCTTTCTTTATGGGCTTCGATGAAGTCCTGAATCGGGTTTATTGCTTGGATATAGTTGGATTTAATTACTTCCTCGAACTTCTGCCTTAAGATTTCTTTTCCGAAATGCTTTTTTAGGTTGATAAAAAGGGTGTTATAATCTCGCTCTTCGATAATCTCACCGTTGAAAGTTATATCTTGAATAAAGCTATCGTAATGGACTCCAATAGCGTTCAAGTACTCAGCAATATCATCGGAGTTGACCTTGTCGTTTCCACTATTTGTCGACTGAAACCCTAAGTCTTGAATGAGCTTGAGCGTGGTTTTATAATCGTTCTTCCCTTCGAGAACCTGCAACACCTGGAAGTGATTATATGGCTTTTGCGGGCTAAAACCGGTTGATGTACTAAAACAGAAAAATACTTTATCTTTTTTAAAGTAATACCCTGAATAGGCTGCTAACGTGCCATTTCGTTTCAAGTACAGTTTTTCTTCATATTCTTTTACCACAGACCACCCGTGCTTTTGGAATAGGTTAAGAATCGTAAAGCTTTCATTGAACTCATTGATGGAAGGTTCTGAGTATTTGTTGTTAACCTTGCTTGCTTTTTCTTCATTCCCGAAATATCGGGTCAAGCTCCTTGCTGTTTCCAGTAAGAATTCACGCTCGCTGGCTGATAGTTCCGGTATTTCGACGTTAAGATTTACCAGGTCGAATGTGCCTTGAAGAATCTGATTATTGACAAGATTAGTACAGAAATACCCGCCTTCTCCTCGGGTTTCGATAATTATAGATTTATCATTGTGATGCGCCAGTTTTTCGCTTTTCCCGATTCTTACATCCGGGCATCGATAAATCAAATGGAACCCATTGTTGGGTGTTGTCTGTATAATCAGCTTAGATAATAACTCATCTGGAATCCGGTCAGTGAACTCAGTCATTATCGTCTTCTCAGGGTCGTTCTTGACATCAACATCTATGCATTCGAGGTTTCCACTGACTTTACCGGTGATAACACCCACTGTCCCCTGTTGCTTGAAGTGTTGATGCCAACTGGATACAGGTGCTATTTCTTTCTGAAATTTTCCCCATGCTGAAAATGGTATTTTCGCTGAGCTTACGGGGATAATTGATACGCCGAATTCTGGATCAGCTAATTCGTCTTTTTGCTTAATTTGCCATTCGATTGTCATTTTCGTTAGAACTTTTATTCTCTTCGTTATTTTTCTGAAGCAGATTTTTCATCAAAAACTGTTTCGTCCATGTGGCTACTTTCACGTAGTCGTTTCCTGCATTTGCTCTGAGCAATGCCATGAATTCGGGTTCCAGATAAAGTGTTAGCTTGTTTTTCTGAACTTTGATTCTTTTTTTCATTTTATAAAGTTTATTTTTCAAGTTATTTTTTCGTGATTTTAATGACCACAATCATCTATACCTACTTAGCAATTCTGAAAAATTCAGTGATTTGATGTTTTTCTTCGTTGAAAAGTGAAAAAAAAGTTTTTTCGGACCATAAATGGCTGATTTTGGCCTTAATTTTTCCATTTCTCAATTCATGTTGAAATCGAAGAAGTTCGAAAACTGATCATTTAGATCCATTTCATTATTTTTTATGCCTAAGCCAATCACTGTTCGTGTTTGGCGATCGAAACGATATTCAAATCGTTCCAATCCGAACTCTGACCTTATAATTATCATTAACGCACCCATACCGTTTTTCACTTTTGTGGAGCGAGGGTCAACTTCAACTAATGTCGCAGATGCTTTTGTGTTCGGGTTTGATTGAAAACCGAGCAATGCTTCATTTATTTTTCGTTTATTTTCTTCTGATAGATTTAAATCGGGATTTAATGTCAGCCAGAGAACATAGTCGTCAGGCCACAGGTAGAATATCGCTGGGATAATTTTGCCTTCTCTGGTTAAGGTTGTTTTCATGTACGATTCCACGTATTTTCTAAATTCTTCAATAGTCGATTTCATTGCTTACTTTACTTTAAACTTCAGTTATTTTTTGCCTGGAAAAGACAATCTTCAGTTTTATGATTGCACTTCCGTTGATTAATTTTACGACAAATATAGCCTCGTAAAATACTTATAACCAAGGCTTTTTTGGAGTTAGCGGGTGGGTTTACGGGTGAGTTGACGGGTGTAAAAGGACATTAATCCTTGTAAAATCAAGAAGTTTCACAAATGAAAAATTTCAAGAATAATTTATGTTATAATTGGGATTCTAAGCACAAAATACCAATAGGTTTTTCTTTTGTACTTACCTAAGACCTGTTCTTAACGCAAATGCGTTCTGATCTAATTTTTCCCTCGGAGAAATTAAATCATTCTATCAATAACATTTTTGTCCCGATCATTAGGGTCATCACCTTTAGAGAAGCGATGTGGGCAAAAGTATTCGTTGTCTTTATCAAGAAAGTACTTCACAGCAATTTTATACACCGATATATTCCCGGGACAGAGGTCGAATCTTTCATCCATTTTCTTAATAAAGTAAAATAGAAGCGTGCATGACTCAAGCCATTGTATAGGTTTTGGATTTTGGCCGTCGAAGACCTTGACAAAATCCAATGGTCGGCAATTAATAAATCCAGTATCCTTCAATTTCTGGTGAATGGTTTTTAGATGCTGAAAATCTGCATTTTTCTTACTGCCGGTACTCCTGATTTTAAACTGGTATTTCGGGTTATCTATCACCTCAGCAATGATGTCTTTGTGTTTACAATCAGGGCTAAGTTTATCAACGCTTTTCTTTTTCTTGCTGAGGCTATTAGTCTTATTAATACTGGCATTCGAAAGCTTTTCATTTAGATTTACTTTATTGCTTTCAGCTAGTTTTTTAAGATCAGTTAGACCATTAATGATGAGTTCGAGATTTAATTCAGCTACCTCAAGATTAAACTGGGAGACTTTTCGAGCAAATATCTCGGCATTGGTTTGATATTGGCTTTCAGCTTTAAGAATAGATTCGAATTTTGTTCTTAGTTCATCTATAACTCCTGAAGTTTCATATTCAAGCTTTTCAGATTTGAATTTGGCGTAGAGCTTATGCAACTTTTTAGTGATGCGAGGAAAATCTATAGGATCTGTTGTACATTTTGATATATAAGTCTCAAGATTTGAAATAAAACCTTTATAGAAATCTAACGCAGCATTTCGGTATTTGTCGATATCGACAAGATTTACGACTGTATTTGGTAACGAATGATTACTTAGTTCGGGGTCAATGGCATTTTGGGCTTTATAACCAATGAAGGTTAAAAGCTTATTCTCATATTTCTTATCGTAGGATAATTTTGCCATAGTGACAACTTATTTTGGATAAAATTATCATTTTATGTCTAAACACGAATCAGGCATTACTTTAAAACAAAGGATATTTATTATCGCTTTTTAATGAGACATTTAGACTCAAAAACAAACATTTCAATCATATCGAAAGGCAAAAAAACAACACCCAAATGCTAAGTTTTTTGTTTTTGTTATCTCAACTTAAAAACTATCAGGGTAGACAAGGTGACAGGATAAAACATACTTTTTGAAAACTTTTTGTTACAGTGACAGTGAAAAAATGGTTAACTGAAAATCGACTGTAACTGTTTTATATTTGTTTAAAACGGCATTTTATCGTGTCACCGTGTCACTTTTGGAAGTGTGATAGTTTAGATTTAATTGTCAGGGTGAACTTTTTAGGTGCTAACTGTTGAGTTGAACTAGCTAGTTTTAAGGATTTAGTTTAATTAGCTAGTTATGCTCGTCGAGTAAGACTAGCGGTAAAAAAATAAAAAAAGATTAGTCAAAGGAGAAAAGGTTTGAGTTGGTTTTCAAGACATAGCGTTTTAAGTTGATTATTTCGATTAATCGACATCCTGGAATAGCTCACTTAGTTTTATCTCATAAAAGTCAACAAGAAGGAATAGGTGCTGTATCCTGATTGTGCCAACACCTCCACGTTCTAGCTTTGATATAAAATTTCGACTTAATCCAGTTTCAATTGCCACATCAGTTTGGCTAAGTCCTGAATTAATTCTTAGCTCACGGAGAAAGGTAGAAATATATTCAATCCTTTTTTTGTCTTCATTAGATAGATGCTGTTTGCTCATATTGAATAGATGTTACTATTATAAATACGTGTACAGCAAATAAACATCTGTCCGATTTTTTGACAACTGAAGATGGAAATTGGATGTACTGGAATTAGGTTTTAATAATACCTATAGCGGGGTTTATGGCATGATAAACGCCAAATGAAATAGTGTACATTATAACATTACAAGCTTGTTTAACGCTAAAACTTATCGAATTCGATGTCTTTTGCTCAAAAAGTACGCCCCACATGCGTGTGTGCGATACAGCTTATTCATTTTTAATGGCGGAAAAGATTTATCTAGAAGCAAGAATTTGGATCAGTTAGATAATGTATTGCGGAAAATCGATAGTATTCATTAAAGCATACTTTCAACAGGTCACGAAAAACTAATGTCATCTATCAAAAGCGTGTCATTTTAAAAATGTATCATTTTAATCTTTGTACGGCCTTTTTGATACACTATTTAATGTGTCATTCTAACTTAAAAGATTATTTTGATAATGCTTGCGATGCTCCTACCTGCTGATTATTGTAGGTTTGAGTAAAAATGAGTTCCTGAAGCCATTTTTTAAACGAAGGGTTATCCTGAAACTGTTTAAACAATTCCACGCCAGTGGTCATTGATTGCAAAATTGCTTTCATTAGTGCAGCATCACTTTCAATCTTTGCGGTAGCTTTATCTGAATTTTTCATTGCATTCTGGTATGCCTCACTTTTTGCAACTTCATTTGGCAATTCCGCAATTTGTTTCTTCACCTTATCCGAATCACTCCATTTAGCATCTCCAAATCGAGTATTAAACTCATTGATGATATTACTTAGCAAATCTATTTCTGGTTCATTAACCGCTGAAGCAGTACTTACAGGAATAGGTTCAATTTCAACATCTTCATTTTCCAGAATTATTGCCCGTTCTTCAAGTATATTGTTTTTGTAACTATCAAAATCAACTGCTTCCAATATGCCAGCCGACAAATCATCTCCAATTGGTGACGGTAGTTTAGGAATTAACAAGTTGAGGAATATGGACAGCTTTTCCCATTCCTGACTACCATAAGGCATGATTGCAGCAAGAAATGTATAGGTGCGAACAAATACCTTTGCACTACTTTTAAACTCAACCTGATCGTCCTCGTTTAATTTCTGATATAGTGTTACGCATTGGTCAATTAGTGGGTCTATTCTATCCCGTTCAGCATTACTAAGTAATAAATCAACCACACCATCAAGATGGTAGTGCGTATAAACCTGATGTTTTTCCATTACTGAAATCAAATCATTCAGTTTGTTCGGGTCGGTTTCTGATGAAAGGATGGTAGTTTTATAATACCGTTGGAACGCTTTTTGAATTATTTCAACATCATTGGCGAAATCCAATACAAACGTATCTTTCTTTAATGGATGCGCCCGATTTAAACGTGAAAGTGTTTGTACAGCTTTAATATCAGCTAACACCTTATCAACATACATGGTATGCAGTAATGGTTCATCATAACCAGTCTGAAATTTATCGGCAACTACTAAAAATCGGTATGGGTCTCTTTTAAAATTCTTTTCGATTAGGTTGCTTGGGAAACTATTGATTGATGCTTCAGTTACTTTGCCATAAACTTTGTGATCTTTTTCGCCAGAGAATGCTACAATTGCTTTGTATTGACTGTTGCGTTCATTCAAAAGTTTTGTAATGGCATAATAATATTCTATTGCCCTTACAATACTGGAAGTAACAACCATTGCACGAGCCTGACCACCAATTTTACCTTTACTGATTACCTGATTGTGAAAGTGTTCAACTATTATTCCTGCTTTTTGTTCAATAGTATATTCATTCCCCTCCACAAATGCACGTAACCGTTTTTTCGCTTTTTTCTTATCGAAATTTGGGTCATCATCTATTACTTTAGCTATTAGATAATTGCTGATAATTGGCGTATAAAATTTTAACACATCCATAATAAAACCTTCTTCAATCGCTTGCTTCATGGTATATTCATGGAACGGTAAATGACCAATTTCTCCATCCGCTTTCTGAAACGGCACACCAAACATTTCCAAAGTTTTGTTTTTCGGAGTAGCGGTAAAAGCGTAATAACTGGCATTTCTGAGCATCTTACGCCCTTCAATAAGCTTGTTAATCTTATCTTCCAATTCATCATCTTTTGTGCTAATACTGCCTGATAATGCTATATTCATTTTAGCTGACAAACTTCCGCTTTGGCTGGAATGTGCTTCATCAATGATAATTGCAAAGTTCTTGTCTTTATTATCGGTGGAAATATCTTTTAATATTTCTGGAAATTTAAAAATGGTTGTGATTATTATTTTTTTTCCTGAATCCAGTAGCTCTTTCAATACACTAGATTTATCCGCCCAACCAACAGTACTGCTTTCCTGCATGAATTGGCGTATGGTATTGCGAATTTGTTTATCGAGATTAATACGGTCGGTAACTACAATGATTGAATCGAAGATATTCTTATCGTTTTTCTCCAATACAACCAACTGGTGAGCCAACCATGCAATAGAATTTGATTTGCCACTACCTGCACTGTGTTGAATCAGATACTTTTGACCAACACCTTTAGTTTGGGTATCGGCTAGCAGTGCTTTAACAACCGATAGTTGATGAAACCGTGGAAAAATTTGCGTTTCTTTTTTCTTATTAGTTTCTTCGTCAGTTTCACTAATTACCTGAGCAAAATTCTCAACGATATAGGAAAGTTCAGTTTTCGTTAAAATTTCTTTCCACAGATAATCTGTTTTAATACCATTTGGGTTGTCGGGATTTCCAGCACCATTATTACGCCCTTTGTTAAACGGTAAAAACCATGAGGATTTGCCAGCTAGTTTGGTGGACATCCGAATTTCATTATCATCCAGTGCAAAATGAACTGCACAACGCTTAAAATTGAAAATAGACTCTTTAGGGTCTCGGTCGATTTTATATTGGTGAACTGCATCGTACACATCTTGCTTGGTAAACTGGTTCTTCAGTTCAAAGGTTGCCATTGGCAACCCATTGATGAAAACCACAAAATCAAGTGCTAAGTTGGGGTATTCCTGCGAGTATCTTACTTGACGGGTAACACTGAATATATTTTGATTGTATAGTTCCTTGGCTTTTGTATTATTGGTTGACGGTGTGACAAAGTAGAAATCTATGCTACTATGTAAATAACGCATTCCCTTACGCAAAACATCAATTATTCCACTGGAAGCCAGTTCCTGTGTTAACTTGTTCAGGAATTTACTCTTTTGTAGGTCGGAATCTAAAATGTGTAAAATTTCCAACTTGTCGGGTTGTGTGGCTTGAAGAAATCGAAATAGTCGGGTTTCATCAATTGCAAATTCTTTGTTGTAATCCGAATTTGTTCCTTGTTCGTATTGGTTTTGTGTAACCAGATAATCAACGATCAACGATTCAAATCCATTTTCTTTGGTGTTGGTTGTCATGCCGATATGTCTTAAATAGTATCATCAAAAGTAACTAGCAAATTATTTCCTTTAAGATGCTAATGTGTTTATATACTGGCAGATAATTTTTTTATTGCCTATTCAGCTATACTGAAGCAGTAACTAGCAAATTCATTATTCTTCGATAACTTCTTCTGTTTCAGCTTCAATCTCGTCCAACGTGTCCACTTCAAAGGTCTCGTCAATTGTCACATTTCGTACATCAACTTTACCAGTTACCACATTGCAGGTTAGGCTATTTTTGTATTCTTGCGTTAATGATATTTCACTTTCAATACCAGAAATCATTTTTTCGATGTTACTTGTAATCACATAACATTTCTTTATAATTTCCTTTTGTTCATCCATAGGCGGCAAAAGCATAAATAATCTACGAATCTCTTTGAATCCGATACTTTGCCTTAACCCGCCACCCATTCCATAAAAAACTTTACAAACGTCAAATGAATGTAAAAGTAAATGAAGATATTCTGGAATAATTGATGAATTTGGTAAAATACATGTGTAAGCTGAAGTAATGATACCCGTTTGAGTAACCAAGCCAGTTCTTAAACTTTTATGGTCATTTTGTAAATCAGTTAGTCGGAGAATGATATTTCCTCTATCTACAACTTGGTAGGTATCAAATGATGCAGGGAGCAATCCTTCAGTTGTATTTATATCTTTATTTACAACTTTACCATAGCTTAATGATAGAAGATTTTGATTTTTAAAAGTCTTATTTAAAATAGATTGTTCTTTACAGACCTGTGATAAAAACCTTACTTCCCAATGTTCTGGCATTTCACCTAACCAATTAATACCGCTATTTTTCATTGACACATTGGGGTTTAAGCCTTTGGTAACTGCATGGTTAATTTCGGCTTGTTTTAGCTCCTTTAGTAACTCAATTTCACGCTTTTTGTCCTTGATAAACTTGTTGATTTTCGATATTTTAAAATCAAGATATTTAACTATTTGGTCTTGTTCAGGAAGGGATGGAATATATAAATGAAGGTATTTTAATTCTTTAAAACCAATACTTTGTCGCAATCCTCCGCCCATTCCATAAAATACTTTTCTTAAATCGTACGCATGTAATAAATAGTGAATAAATTTTGATGAAACATTTTTAGGTTTTAAACATGTGTATGCAGAAGTAATTATGCCTGTTTGAGTTACGAAACCAACTCTTAAACTTTTATGATCGTTTTGTAGATCGGTTAATCTCAAAATAATGTTTTCATTATGAACTACTTGATACGTATCAAAAGATTCAGGCAAAAGTCCTTTTGTTGAATTTATATCTTTTTTGATAATGTTTCCATAGCTTAAAGACAGTAAATTTTGGTGATGAACATTTTTGTTGGAAATCGACTGTTCATCATTAACCTGAAATAAATACCTTTTATTCCAATGCCTTGGAACTTTAGGAAGCCAATCATATTCAGTGGATTGATATTCTTTATATGGATTCATTTAAGCTTTTCTATTGAATTTACTTTTGATGATATTAAGGAAGGTTGAGTTCCGTGCATCAGCATCGTTTACAACTGCATCAAAATCCATAATGTAAATTCCAACGGGAACGGATTCTCTTGGATTAATTTGAATTACAACCTCCTTATTTTTGTAATAAACTTTTCCATTGGAATACAGTAGATGGAAATCTGATGCTAGGTGCATTTCATATTCCGCATTAAACTCAACAATACCATAAAACCAAATTTGTTGAATGTTCTGGTTGTAATATTGCATCAACTTTCTGGCTCTATTTTCTAATTGAATTTCAACTATTGAGTTAAGTTCGGTAGAAAGTCCTTTTCTTTTTAATTCCACGATTACTACATCAACCTTTCTGCCTTCGTTAGGATTTCCTGAAAAAACCAAAGCAATATCTGGTCTGTCGTTATCATCAACTTTTACTTCACCTTCGGTAATTACATCTATTACAGTGGACATTTCTTCATCACTTAAAATTGTATCGTAAGTCATGTATTTGTCATCAAGAACCCAAACATTATTTCGATATAGATCATCCATTTGGTTTTTCCCAAGTAATTGTTCCTTCATGGGTACAATTAACTTGTGTATATCAGCTTCCAAATCATTTTTATCAATAGCCTTTAATTTATTGATAATTATCTGACGAAACATGATGTATTCGGTTAATGCACGTGATGATAATTCTAGTGATTCTTTGTATTGTTCTTCGGTTAAATGGCTTGCCCCTAAAATTTCACGTTGTGCCTTAAAAAATCGTTCCTGTGCTTTCTTTATAACATCGTTCTGTGAAGCATAACCTATGATGTCCTCGTCAAAGTATCCATTTAAGTGAGGAAATTGATTAATAAGCCGTTGTTTCCGCTCTTGATTTTTCTGTGCAATTTGCGGAAGATTTTCATTTATGATTCGATTAATATTGTCACGGAATAATCTTTTAACGGTTTGAAGTTCATTTTCTTCTAAAGTCAGGTTTTGACGAGCAGCATCAACTTTACCATTAAAAGAATCAGAATACAGCAAGAATACCATCTTGTAACCAATCGGTAAATTTTCCTCCGCAATGATGTCAAGGTTATAATTTCTATTGTCCACTGAAATAGCAGTAATAACAGTACTCTTTTCCATCGGTGAATCTTCTATTTTGTAATGAAGTTCCATTTTCGAAAATAATTCCAACACATTATCAATTGGAATCATCGTCATTTCTGGCAGATTGTCCGTGATTATTGTCTTTGTATCAGTACTGCCGTTGATTTTTGAGGTTATATTTATTTCTACCGAGCATCCATCTTGTTTCGCCTTATATAATCGAGAATAAAATTCTTTCAATATTCTGTCTTTCAGATACTTGGGTTGTATAAATGAGTATTGAGCCAATCGTGTTAAAATGTACCCATTCATGGAAAGAGTTGTACCAGAACTTAGTTTGGTGGATAGTGTTTTCACATTAGATTCACCATCGAATCCTTCAGAGAAATCGAATAGCCGTTGTTTATTTCCAGCGTAAGAACTTAATATGGAGACGTTTTCGAAATAGCATAAATAAACCAAACGTCCTAGTCCTTTGTGTGATGATTCATCAACATCAAACAAATTGCTAAATTTCTCAAATCGGTCGTCAGTAAAACCAATACCATTATCTTCAATACTGATAGTTAATGTTTCTGGTTGGCTATAATCTTTTGCAGAAATAGCTATATCAATCTTAGTAGCTTTTGCATCCAATGAATTAGCAATGGCTTCGAAATAAACCATTTCTAGTGACGCATTGCCAAAAAACATTTTTACTGCTTTGTTTAGTTTTACTCTCATAACCGTTTTGCATTAAGCTGTTAGTATTTCATTGAGTAACCCATCAGTTTCACTTTCGATCAATTGTATATCAGTTTTAATCGCTGTCAATGGACGTAATGTTATTGGTTTGTAGAAATATTTGGTAAAACTTAATTCGTAACCAACAGTGGTTTTGTTTTTATCGACACAAGCATCAGGTGTGTATGGATAGACTTCTTTTTCCAAAAAGGCATCAATACCGCCTTCATAAAGCAATGGTATTTGTTCGGTATTTTTCAGCTTGGTGTCCATTTTAGGTTTACCCTTTTTGTCGGTAATAATAATACCGTTTTCTTCACGCAATGGTTGTTCTACTGTTACTTCCCAATAGCCAAACTCTTTGTTCGGAAATATTTTACAGTATTCGGTTTCTTCAAAAGCCAGATAAATATCCATGATTTTTTTGCGGTCAGCTTTCGACAACTTGCAGTTCTTTTCACCTTTATTTTTCCGCAAAGGAGTTTTAATAGATGTGGCATCAATTAGCTGTATTTTACCTTTCCGTCTTGTATTTTTTCGGTTGGTAACAATCCATAAAAACGTTGCAATACCCGTATTATAGAACATTTTTTCGGGCAAGGCTATGATTGCTTCCAGCATGTCATTTTCAATAACATACCGTCTCAAATTGCTTTCACCACCACCAGCATTACCAGTAAACAGCGAAGAACCATTATGAACTTCGACAATACGACTACCAAATTCGGTGTTGTGCTTCATTTTGCTCACATTATTAGCCAAAAAAAGCATCTGGGGGTCACCAATGTTGGGAACAAACGAATACTCAACCTCGCTTCCGTATTGCTTAATAAAACGTCTGTCGGTAATTTCTTTTTTGTCTTTATAACCCCATTTTTCCAAATCTTTTTTCCACGGAGTTCCAAATGGTGGGTTTGAAATTAAAAAATCGTAGGTTCTACCAGAATGCCCATCCTGCGAAATCGTAGAACCAAATACAATATTTTTAGCTTCTTCACCTTCTCCTTTAATCAATAGGTCGGCAATACATGTTGCGTATGTTTCAGGCTGCAATTCCTGACCGTAAATGTGTGTATTGATTTTTTTATTGTGGTTGTTAGCCAGATATTTAATGCGTGCTTCCGATTCGGATAAAATACCACCAGTGCCACATGCTCCATCGTATATCAGATAAGTATTGTCCAGAATCTGATCAACCACAGGTGTAAATGCCAAATCAGCCATCAGTTCAACAATATCACGAGGTGTAAAATGCTCTCCAGCTTCAGTAACATTATTTTCCTCATTAAATCTTCGCAAAAGTTCTTCGAAAATTGTTCCCATCGAATGATTGTCAAGTGCTGGCAACTTTTCATTACCTTCATCATCAAACACTGGCATGTTGCTCAGATTTACACGAGGGTCAGCAAATTTTTCGATTAACATACCTAAAATACCACCTTCCGATAATTTATCTATCTGATTCCTAAGTTCAAACTTGGTGATAATATCCTGTACATTTTCACTAAACCCATCCAGATACGCAATAAAATCAGCTTTAAGTTGCTGCCGATTGGTTCGGGATTTTAACTGTTTTAATACAAATGGGGATGAATTACAGAATGCCTGTCCTGCAATACTGCACAATGCTTCTTCCTGATTCTGTACACCAGATTCATCTAAACTTTTTTTCATAGACAGTACCGCATCTTTGGTTAGTTCTAATACAGCATCCAACCTTCTGATTACCATCATCGGCAAAATTATTTTTCGATAATCTCCTTTATTATAGGTATTTACTAATACATCATTGGCTATATTCCAAATAAAGGAAACCAATTGATCGTGAACATCCTGATTCATTTCTGAGCGGTTAGTTTATTAAAAATGGTTTGTAAATCGTTGAAATTATTAATACGGTAAGTTCTATCAGCAACTTCCAAGTACCCACGCACCAGCATATCTTCATTAAAATCATCAAACAATTCGTACACCTCTACATTCAGTGCCTTGGCAATATTGACCAATGTGGAAAGAGTCGGATTTCCACTTTCTGATAACATTCTGGTAACCACTTCGGGCGAAACCGACATTCGTTCTGCAAGTTCCTTTAGTGTTATTCCCTGCTGTTTGCAAATACTTTTTACTCGTAACATTCCAATTTATTTAACACAATTACAAACTTAGATAAAATTAGTATATAAGTCAATATTGTCATTAAAAAATAGTTTATGAATCAATATTTATTTGGAAATAATTGATTTATGTGCTATCTTTGATGTACATTAATGATTCATATATCAATTATTATGGAAATGGCTAACTATATTTTCTCAATTTTAAGAAGCAACCGAATGGTTATGTGGAGTTGGGGTTTTAATCAACCACAGGCATTACCAAACAATGAAGGTCTGATTTTTAAGGTCAATGGCTTCAAGCATAAAGGCTGGGTAAAAGTGGTTTATAATGAAGGCATGGACTTATTTGCAGTTATTCTTTTGGACAACCAAAACAACGAATTGCAACGAATCGAAGGAGTTTATTTTGATAGCCTTGTTGATGTAATTGATGAAGCTGTTGAATATACCCCCGATTATGCAGAAAGAGTTAAAAACGTATATAATCAATAAAATCATAAACCATGTTAAAAGTCTGCATCCTAGCCAGAGTTAGTACCCAAATACAGGATTATGACCGCCAAGTGAATGAACTTACCGCTTATGCAAGTTATCACCAAATGGAAGTGGTTAAAGTATTTGCAAATAAAGTATCTGGTGCTAAAAAGAATGAAGATCGACCAGAAATACAGGAATTAATCAGTTTCGTTAAAACTGAAAAAATTGATAAAGTATTGGTTCTCGAAATCAGTAGGCTTGGTCGAAATACGCTAGAAGCATTGAAGGTAATTGAATTATTAAACCAGCACAAAATTTGCCTGTTCGTTAAAAATTATAATATTGAAACTCTGGATAGTCAGGGCAATATTAACCCAATGGCACAATTTTTAATTACAATTTTATTGGAAGTTAGCAGAATGGAACGCACCACCATTAAGCAACGCATGGAATCTGGGTATATTAACCACCGTGCAAATGGTGGCAGAGTAGGAAGAAAAGAGGGTTTCCGCAAAAGCAGTAATGATATGAAAGTTGAATATGTTGAAGAAATTAAACTTTTACGGAAAGGTTATTCGCTTCGGAACATTCAGAAAATTACCAACACTAGTGTAAATACCTTGCGGAAACTTGGTGAATTTGTGTAACTCTATAAAACTTATTCATTGTGCTTGATAACCCTTCAAATAATATCTTGATTCAAAAACTAATTGTATTTTTAGAAAATATTTTGGATTGTAATTATTATGATATAATAGATCAGATTAAGCTAAAGGTAATTTGAATATTCATATAGTTAAAATACCAAAATCAATCAATTACAAATAAATTTAGAACCAAACAGATGAAGATTATTCACAAAAACAGAATTAATCTCTTATGATTGTGTGTTTGTTTTTAAACTTAAAGAGGTATTGCTATGAGTAAGTATAATGATTTAATTAAGAAGCAAGATTCCAGAGCTAGAAGGAAGAATATTAGTGAATTAGCTAAAATTCAGAATAAAAGTATTGATGAATCATTGCGATTAAATGAACTGATCCTATTAGAAATTAAAAATATTTTAGAAACGAAGGGAAAAAAATATAATGCTACAAAAGGACATAGCGGAGTATATAGATTAGGGGATTGTTATTCAAATGCAGCAGATTTAATGAATAAGTATGATTATGTTGAAGGTTATGCTGTCAGTAAGAGCAGCCTTCACAAAATAGCCCATGCGTGGAATGTTGATTTCAATGGTAACCATATTGATTATACTCTAACTGATCCTGAAGAATATGACTATGTTGGTGTCGTTATACCAAAATCACTTGTTTATAAAGTAGGACTAAGAAGAGGGGGTGTTTGGTTTTCAACTTTATCATTTTTAGATGACTCAGAATTAAAATTGTTAAAGTAATTTAACAAGATTTTTTCC